>Ga0210394_10001753_pt1 | contig 32794 bp, 29 predicted proteins | sample IncBWC12MmetaG_FD_160121 | JGI IMG/M metagenome (GOLD analysis project Ga0210394, IMG submission 160121) | Forest soil microbial communities from Barre Woods Harvard Forest LTER site, Petersham, Massachusetts, United States - Inc-BW-C-12-M | ecosystem: Environmental > Terrestrial > Soil >... | reverse complement strand
CACCAGGCTCGTTTCGCTGCGCAAAAATCCTTCCTTGTCGGCGTCGAGGATGGCGACCAGCGCGCATTCCGGAATATCGAGGCCCTCGCGCAACAGATTGATGCCGACCAGCGCGTCGAAGGCGCCCAAGCGGAGGTCTCGAATAATTTCTATGCGTTCAATGGTGTCGATATCGGAGTGCATGTAACGCACGCGGATGCCTTGCTCGTGCAGATATTCGGTCAAATCCTCGGCCATGCGCTTGGTCAGCACCGTGACCAGCGCGCGGTAGCCTGATTGCGCCACCGCGCGGACTTCGCCGACCAGATCGTCGACCTGGGTGCGCGCCGGGCGCACGTCGACCGGCGGATCGATCAGTCCGGTCGGGCGGATCACCTGCTCGGTGAACACGCCGCCGGATTCGTTGAGCTCCCACGGGCCGGGCGTCGCCGAGACGCACATGGTCTGCGGCCGCATCGCGTCCCATTCCTCGAAGCGCAGCGGCCTATTGTCCATGCACGAGGGCAGGCGGAAGCCGTATTCGGCGAGCGTCGCCTTGCGCCTAAAATCGCCGCGATACATGCCGCCGAGCTGCGGCACGGTGACGTGGCTCTCGTCGACGAAAACCAGCGCATTGTCCGGGACGTATTCGAACAGAGTCGGCGGCGGCTCGCCCGGTTTCCGCCCGGTCAGATAGCGCGAATAGTTCTCGATGCCGGCGCAGGCGCCGGTCGCCTCCATCATTTCGAGATCGTAGAGCGTGCGCTGTTCGAGCCGCTGCGCTTCAAGCAGCCGGCCGGCGGCGTTGAGCTGTTCCAGCCGCTGCCGCAATTCGAGTTTTATGCCGGACAGCGCCTGCAGCAGCGTCGGCCGCGGCGTCACGTAGTGCGAATTGGCGTAGATTTTGACGAATTCCAGCTCGTCGGTCTTCTGGCCGGTGAGCGGGTCGAATTCGTGGATCGATTCCACCTCGTCGCCGAACAGCGACACCCGCCAGGCGCGGTCCTCATAGTGCGCGGGGAAGATTTCAATGGCGTCGCCGCGCACCCGGAATGAGCCGCGATAGAAATCGCCGGCCGTGCGCTTGTATTGCAGCGCGACCAGGTCGGCCAACAGCTGGCGCTGGTTCAGCCGCTCAGCGCGCTTGACGGTGAAGGTCATCGCCGAATAGGTCTCGACCGAGCCGATACCGTAGATGCACGACACCGAGGCGACGATAATGACGTCGTCGCGTTCGAGCAGCGCGCGCGTCGCGGCGTGGCGCATGCGGTCGATCTGTTCGTTGATCGAGGAATCTTTCTCGATATAGGTGTCGGTGCGCGGGATATAGGCTTCCGGCTGGTAGTAGTCGTAATAGCTGACGAAATATTCGACGGCGTTGTCGGGAAAGAAATTCTTGAACTCGCCGTAGAGCTGCGCCGCCAGAGTCTTGTTCGGCGCCAGGATCAGCGCCGGCCGCTGCGTCTGCTCGATCACCTTCGCCATGGTGAAAGTCTTGCCCGAGCCGGTGACGCCGAGCAGCACCTGCATGCGGTCGTTCTTCCGCACGCCTTCGACCAGCTCGGCGATCGCCGTCGGCTGATCGCCCTTCGGGTCGAAGTCGGATTTGATGACGAGAGTGCGGCCGCCTTCGGATTTATCCGGCCGCGGCGGCCGGTGCGGCGTCCATAATTCCTGACCGCGGAATTCGTCGCGGCCCTCGCGCAATAGGCGATCGAGCGATTGCTGACTCGCCGCGCTGCCGAATGCGCCCGCGCCGCCTTCATTCAGCGCAGGGCGCGGTCGGGTGCGGGTGGGTTCCTCGCCATACCTGATTACGCCACCCCGTGCGCTTTCAGCGCGCGACCCTTCCCCTCCTGGGGTTGGGGGAGACGAGGCTTCGCCGTCTTGCTCCTCAATCCCCCAAGCCCGCGCCAGATCGGGATCGAGCTCGCCGGGCGGCACCGGAGTTCTGCCGACATAGCCCTGCTGCGGAGCTTCGCCGAACCCACGCGCGACCGAGGCACGCGCTTTATGCGCATTGGCGAAATCGGCGCGGCGGTCCCAGGAATTATCCGGCGGCTGCTGAAGTCCCGTCTGTGAGCCCAGTCCCGCGGTGCCCTGGCCGATGGCGGGATTAAGCAGGTCCGCCAGCGAATCGTCGAGCGCCGCCGTATCCGGCCGCGATGCCTTGGCGCGGGTCGGCTTGGCTGGGTCTTTTTTCGAATGTTTTGCGGGATCGCGCTGTTTCGGCGGCATGACCCCAATATGGGTCGAGTCCGGCGGCGAGGAAAGTGTACTCGTCATTCCGGATTGTCGCGAAAGCGGCAAGTCCGGAATCCATATTCGCTGACCTGTGGCTATGGATTCCGGGCTCGCCGCTTTCGCGGCGCCCCGGAATGACAGAGTCACTCGAACTTGATCCCGGCGCGCTCGATCACCTCGCCCCATTTCTTGGAATCCGACGCGATCAGCGCGGCGAATTCCTCAGGCGTCCCGCCCGCGGGCTCGTCGCCGATCGCGGCGAAGCGCGCCTGGAACTGCGACGATTGGATCGCCCTGTTGATGGCCGCGTTGAGCTCATCGATGATCGGCCGCGGCACGCCCGCCGGCGCGATGATTCCGGCCCAGGTCGGCGCCGAATAGCCCGGCACGCCGGCCTCGGCGATGGTCGGCAAAAACGGAAAGGCGGCCGATCGGCGATCGCCGCTGACCGCGAGCGCGCGCACCGCGCCCGAGCGCGCGAACGGCGCAATCGAATTGAGGCTCTCGAACATCAGCTGCACGCGCCCGGCAATGAGGTCGTTGATGGCCGGAGCGCCGCCCTTATAGGGCACGTGGACGATGTCGGTCCCGGTCATGAACTTGAACAATTCGCCGCCGACATGGCCGGGGGAGCCGTTGCTCGACGACGCATTGAGGAGCTTTCCCGGATTTTGCCTGGCGTAGTCGATCAGCTCCTTGACGGAATGAAACGGCGTCGTCGGCGACACCGCCAGCAAGAGTTGCCCGCGGACCACCAGCGCGATCGGCTGAAAATCGCGGGCGACGTCATAAGGCAGCTGTTTCACCAGATGGGGGCTGATCGCCAGCGCGCCGATCGGGCCGAGGCACAGCGTGTAACCGTCGGGCGCCGCCTTTGCGGTGAGGTCGAGACCGACGGTGAGCGCGCCGCCCGGGCGGTCGTCGACGATGATCTGCTGGCCGATTTCTTCCGTCAGCGGCGCGGCGAGAATGCGCGCCACGGTGTCGGTGGCGCTGCCCACGGCTTGCGGCACGATGAGGTGGATCGGCCGGTCCGGATATTGCGCGGCCGCCGGCGTCGCGCAGGCGCAAGTGAAAAGCAGGGCAACCAATGCCAGGCGGCGCATCGCATTTCTCCCGTCGTGGCTGGCCGGGCCTTCGCCCGCCGAACGTTGAATGGCGAAAACAAAATGCAGGTCGGCTATGACCCGCGGGCGGGACAAGCCCGGCCACGACGCGCTAGTGTCCGCAGCAAGGGAGAAATGTCCATGACTTCGTTCGACTTCACGCCGCTCCTGGCGCCGGGATTGCCGCCGCCGGCCGCCAAATGGACCGGATTCGTCAAATATAATTTCATCGGCGGCCATAACGATCCCGACCACGTTCCGGTCGATGCGATCGTCAAAGCGGCGAATGACGTGCTCACGCGCGAGGGAACGACGCTCGCGACCTATGGCCTGGCGAGCGGGCCGCTCGGCTACCGGCCGCTGCGCGAATTCCTGGCGCAAAAACTCAAACGCAGCGCCGGCATTTCCTGCGCCGCCGATGAAATTCTTGTCACCTCCGGATCGCTGCAGGCGCTCGACCTCGTCAACGGCACCCTGTTGTCGCGCGGCGACACCGTCATCATCGAGCAGGCCAGCTACCAGGGCGCGCTGACGCGGCTTGCCCGTCTCGGCGTCAATGCCGTCGGCATTCCGCTCGACGGCGAAGGCATGCGCATGGATGCGCTCGCCTCAGCGCTGGACGATCTCAAGCGCCGCGCGGTGCGGCCCAAATACATTTACACCATCCCGACCGTGCAAAATCCGACCGGCACGATTTTGAGCGAAGCGCGCCGGCACGAAATGCTGCGGCTCGCCGGCGAGCACGGCGTGCCGATCTTCGAGGACGATTGCTACGCCGATCTGATCTGGGACGGGCGGCGGCCGCCGGCGCTCTACGCGATGAGCAAGCATGGCGGCGTCATTCATATCGGCTCGTTCTCCAAATCGATCGCGCCGGCCTTGCGCGTCGGCTACATCGTCGCCGAGTGGGCGCTGCTGGCGCGCATGCTGGCGCTCAAGACCGACGCCGGTTCGGGCGCGCTCGAGCAGATGGTGCTCGGCGAATTCTGTCCCGCGCAGTTCGACGCCCATGTGCCGGAACTGACGCGCGGCTTGCGCAAAAAGCTTGAAACGCTGATGGACGCGCTCAACGAGCAATTCGGCACCGCGGCCGAATTCGACGATCCGAAAGGCGGCATTTTCCTGTGGGTCAAATTGCCGGACCAAGTCGATACGCTGAAATTGTTCCAGCCGGCGCTCGCGGCCGGCGTCGCCATCAATCCCGGCCCGGAATGGTCGACCGATAAGAGCTACGGCAAGAGCCGCACGCGGCTGTGCTTCGCCAATCCGTCCCACGAAGCAATTCGAGCCGGTATTGCGACGCTCGCCGAAGTCTGCCGCCGCGAATTCGGCGTGCCGGCCCGCATTGCGAATGTGGAAAGGGTGGGAGCATAATTTCGTAGGGGCGCCCCTCGTGGGCGCCCGCGGTGGCGAGGGCGGCCACGAGGGCCGCCCCTACGGGTTCAAAATCCGCGCAGAACCTGCGCTACATGCTCGACTTCGGGCGGCGACGCGAAGCAGTGGGCGACGAGCTTGCGCCATTCCTGAAAATCGGGCGAGCCGCGAAAATCGACGGTGTGATTCTCGACCGTCTCCCAAGCGACGAACAGGCGATAGCGTGCGGGTTTTTCGACCGAGCGCCGCAGCTCCATGGCGCGGCAGCCCTTGGCACGCTTGAAGATCGGGGCGGCGCTTTTCACGCCGGTCTCGAATTCCGTTTCCATGCCCGGTTTGACTTCGATTTGGGCGATTTCGGTGATCATGCTTGCTCCGGCTCGTTTACAGCGATGTAGGTAGCTAGCTTAGCATGATCGGAGTCCTAAAATCATGCTCGTTTTGTTTAAGCATGATCTTTTACGCATGCTTCAAAGCCTTTCGTCGTTGTGGCCGACTTTGAGCGGCGGGCACTCGTCGCCGATTTCCTTGGTGCCGGCAAAGACCTTGGCGAATTCCGGATAGACGTTCTCCGGCGCCTCGTCCTTGTGCAGGAATCCGGATTGGATGGCTTGCCGCACGAATTCGTCGATCTTTCGATCGAGCGGCGTCGACCACACTTTTTCCATCGCCGCTCTGGCGCGCGGCCCGCGCAGCGAGAAGCTGTGTATTTCGCTGCCGCGCGTGCGGTAATAGATGTGCACGGCTTCGATCAGCCGCCGGCGCGCAACATCCTCGCAACGCGATGCGTCGAGCGGACCGATGAACTGCGCCATCTGGTCGCGGGCATGGTCGTTGGTCCATCGATCGTTTTCGATGCGCCACTCGAAATCCTTCGGATCGTCAGGGTCGGACCGCGGCGGCTGGCCGAAGGCGCCGAGCAGCGGGTTGGTGTCGTAAATCGTCTGTGCGCGGCCGGCGATCATCGAGCCGTCGGCGGCGATCGGCTCGTCGGGATCGAGCGCGCGATGCGCCGCGCGCGGGGCGAACGCCACCTCGAATAGAATGGCCGCCAGCACCACGATGAGTATCGCTCGCAGTACGCCGATCATCAGCCGCCGCAAACGTTTTGCGGCGGCGTATCGTCGAGCTGGACTCTGATTTCGTCGAAACTCGGATGTCGCCGCGGGTCGTTTTGCGCGTTGACCGGACCATTGCCGGTTGTCCGCGCCACGCGTGGGTTGATCGCGCCATCGGCGGCCAGCTCGGCGACCAGAAATGCCGTGTCGTCAGGAAAATCGCCGAGCTTGAACAGGCCTTTGGCGTGGAGTTGGCGCATCGCTTCGCGCAGGCGATGATCCATCGGCGTGCCAAAGGCATGCGCCGCGAGATCGAGTCTTTGCGAGTCCGACTGGCCGCAGGTCTGGGTGCGGATGCAAGGTACGATGCTGATCCAGGCGCGGGCGTAGTCGTTGGCGGCTTCGATGTAGTGCTTTTTCAGGGGCTCGTTACAGGGGTCGCTGACGAGCGACTGCGCGTAGTCGAGCAGTTCCATGCGCAGACGGTCGCGCGTCGCGTCGCCATCGGTGATCGAGGATTGCTGAAGCTTGTATTTCGGATCGTCGATATCGACACGTTGAAATGTAGGCAGCCGCGCGTCCGGCTTTAACGGCTGCACGGTCAAAAACCATTTCATGCCGAGGAAGACGGCCGCGAACATGCCGAGCGCGAGGCCGAAGAAGCGTAGATTATCCATGGCGGAGCGGTCCGGGTTGCCGCCGAACTTGTAGGCGCGCGGGCGTTAAGGGCGCGCGACGAAAATCACGCTGGCATTGCAGATTGCCCGGCACGGTTTCCGCATCGTTGTTTTGATCGTTAAAAGTCGAGCGGCGCGCCGAAAATGCGGAAAATGACGGGGCCGGCGATGAGGAATACGAGCAGTCCGTTGCGCCAGCGCGGGGTTTCGATCGCGGCGACGAGCGACAGGCCAGCCAGCGGCACGATCGCGACGAGCGGCAGGTAATAGCGCGGATAGGCGTCCATCAGCCATCCGGTCGCGGCGTAGCGGCCGTAACTATAGGTCACATGGATCGCGAAGGTTGCGCCGATCGCCAGCGCGCCGGCGCCGACGATGACGTCGAGCGCGGTTTCCTGCCGGCGCATCAAGCGGCGCAGCGACAAAGCGAGACCGGCTCCCGCGCAGCCGAGCGCCGCCACCGGAACGGCGAGCATCGCGTAATTCAACGCGCTGCGGGCGCCGAGTGCTGGCATCCAGTCGGCGACGAAGGCGCCGATGAAATAAACCAGATAGCCGGCAAACGAATGGCGCGGCAGGCCGGACCAGCCGGCGGCGCGCGCGCCGTCGGTGAGCAGCGCAATCTGCGCCGGTGTTTCCGGCGTCGGACTGCCATAGCGGAGGGTGTATTCAAAATATGGCGCCGCTGCGAGCGCGAATACGAGTGCGGCGGCGGCGATCCAGATAACGGGCAATCGCTTGCGCCAAAGCATGTAGGCGATCACGCCGCTCACCAGCCCGGCGCTGAGCAAAAGCCCCGTTAGTTTTGCCCAGCCTGCCGCGACGACGCCGATGAGCGCCAGCGCCAGCCATGTTTCGCGGCCGCTTGTCAACAATTGCCAGACGCCGAGCATGGCGATGGCGCCGCCGCAAAAGGCGAGATCGTCGTTGTTCACGGCGCCAGCGAGCGGCACCAGAACCGGAATGCAGCCGAGCGGCACGGCATAGGCGTAAAACTCCTCGCGCGACAGGCGCGCGGCAAGGCCGAGGCCGAGCAATGCGGCAAAGCCTAAGGCCGCGATCGCGATGTCGATCAGACGATGCACGAACAGCGCTTGCGGATGGCCTTCGAGCGTGGGCCCGAGCCGCGCCAGCAGCGCATAGAACATCGGCGGATGGTTGAGATAATTGGCAGCACCGGTGAATTGAAATGTGCGCGGATCGAGCAACCGCATTGTCTCCAGCGCGGGCGCCGCTTCGCCACTGTGCTGAATCTGCGCGACATAGGAGACGTGCGCCAGCTCGTCAAAACCCTGGGTGATGTCCTTGCGTGCCGCGCTTACGACCGCGGCGAGCACGAACAGGCCGAGGATCGCCGCGGCGACAAGCGCATGGCCGGGCGCGCGGGCCGCCAATTGGCCTGATTGAGCATATGTACCGGTGCTGGACACGAGGGACAGAAATGCGCCGAGAGGGGTTAAATATTCGCTAGGCGATGGGCTACACTGCGGTTTCCGTTATCCCCTACAGCACGCAAAGGCTTGTCATGATCGACGTACATTATTGGACCACGCCAAACGGCCACAAAGTCACGATTTTTCTCGAGGAAGCCGGGCTGCGGTACAAAATCATTCCGGTCAATATCGGCAAGGGCGAGCAGTTCAAGGCGGAGTTTTTGGCGGTGTCGCCGAACAACCGCATTCCCGCCATCGTCGACCATGCGCCGGCCGACGGCGGCAAACCACTCTCGGTGTTCGAGTCCGGCGCCATCCTGCTCTATCTCGCCGACAAGACCGGCAAGTTCATCGCCAAGGATTTGCGCGGGCGCACCGCGGCGCTGGAATGGCTGTTCTGGCAGATGGGCGGGCTCGGCCCGATGTCGGGCCAGAACAATCACTTCAGCCATTATGCCGTGGACAAGATCCAGTACGCGATGGATCGCTATCGCAACGAGGTCAACCGGCTGTACGGCGTCATGAACAAACGTCTCGCCGACCGTCCATTTCTCGCCGGCGAATATTCGATCGCCGATATGGCGAGCTATCCGTGGGTCGTGCCATGGGAGCGCCAGGGCCAGAACATCGCCGACTTCCCGCATCTCAAACGCTGGTTCGAGGCGATCAAGGCGCGGCCCGCGGTGGTCAAGGCTTACGAATGGACGCCGAAGATCAATCCCGGCCAGGGCGGCATCCGCACCGCCGAGGAACGCGCGATCCTGTTTGGGCAGACGGCGCAATCCGTCGCCGCCGCGGCGGGGCGGTAGTAAAATTATCCGCCCCTGCGAAAGCGGGGGAGGGGGACCATGCGAAGCATGGTGGAGGGGGCGTCTGACTCGACGCTTCCTTGTCGTTGCAAGACGATCGTCGAGGCCCGCGCCCCTTCCACCGCGCTACGCGCGGTCCCCCTTCCCCGCTTTCGCGGGGCAGGATGAGGCGCTAATCCTGCCGCACGATGACCTTGGTGCCGACTTGCACCCGGTCATACAGATCCATCACGTCGTCGTTGACCAGCCGGAAGCAGCCGGACGAGACGGCCTGCCCGATGGTCTCCGGCGCATTGGTGCCGTGGATGCGATAGACGGTGTTGCCGAGATACATGGCGCGGGCGCCGAGCGGATTGCCCGGCCCGCCCGCCATGAAGCGCGGCAGATAGGGCTGGCGATCGATCATTTCCGACGGCGGCCGCCAGTCCGGCCACTCGGTCTTGCGCGTGATTTGCAACAGGCCCTGCCAGGTAAAACCGTCGCGGCCGACGCCGATGCCGTAGCGCAGCGCGTGGGTCGAGTCCTGAATCAGATAAAGATGCCGCTCCTGGGTATCGATGATGATGGTGCCGGTGGGCTGCAGTGAGCGGTAGAACACCAACTGCCGCTGATATTGTTCCGGCAGATTGGGATCCGCATTGCCGTGATCGATTCCGGGATCGACGTCCGGCGCCGTGACCGGGTATTGAAACGCCGGCGGCTGCGCGGGCAGTTGCTGGGCGGGCACATGCGTTGAAACCATGCAGAGGACCGCAGCGCCGATCCCCGCCGCCAAGCCGCGCAAACTTCCCGTTCGTCCCAGCATCGTCATCCGCCCATTGTCCTCTCAGTCAGCCGCCCGTTCAATACCCGGTTCGTCATGACCCGGGCGGCGCCCGCGGCCGGTAACATGGTGCGGGCTGCTTGTGTCGCGCCAGGCGGTCATTGCGAGGCGCCGCCGAGATAGCCGGCGATCTTCCAGCCGCTTGCGTCCTTGGTGTAGCACATTTCGTCGCCGCCGAGCGGCGACAGCTCCTGGGCGTCGACATAGCCGGATTTGCCGGATGGCGTGGCGACGTGCAGAAGAATCGGCTCATTGGGATTGGTCGGCTGGCTGGAATCCGGCAGCACCCGCACCAGGATCATTCCCAGCTTCTCGAGGACCGGCGAATTCGACTGCGCCGCGGCGTGCACGTCGAGGCCGCCGTTGGTCGGATAGCCCCAATCGGACGGATCGGTTCCCGTCGCCTTGCCGAGCGCTTCGAAGGCTTTCGGATCGATGGTCGGTTCGGCCGGCGCGCACAGGACGCCCTTCTGCTGCGGCAGTTCGGCGGCGGTCGGCTCGTTGGCATAGCCGTTCAACACTTCCCAGCCCGATCCGTCTTTGGCGTCCAGATTGATCGCCTTGGCAAGATTGTCGATGCCCGCTTTGCGCTTGTCGGTGAGATCGCGGTCTTGAACCCAGAAAAAGTTTTGCGCCACGATCATGTGGGCGAGCGCGCCGCGATCTGACTTGCCGGCGACGTCGGCGAGTTGCTTGCGGAAGGCGATAAAGCTCGGATCGTTATACGGCGCCGGCGGCGTCACCGCGACCGGTTGGTAGGGCGTGATCGGCGGCGGTGGCGGCGGCTTCAACCCGCCTCCAGGCAGCGTCAACCCTTGCTGCGCCAAGCGTTGCTGGGCCAAGCCCGGCGCCGCCGCCAGAGCCGACATCGTGACGGCGGCGAGGCTTAACGCGGCGACGATAAGCGGGCGGCGCATCGGAAAATCTCCGGTTGGGGATCGTCGCAATGGACCGCCAATAATGGCGAATTGCGACGGAGGTGCGGCGGTCCGTCGCACCCGCCATTAATTTCAGCACCCGTCAATGCCAGCGAGCCGAGCAGGCCGGCGAAGCAGCATTGCTGGATACGGGAATACCGGAACGGCTGAACCGGTGGGGGAGGCGGTATTATGCCGGCCCGACTCATTGCCCCACGCGGTTAGCCAAGCAGGTTCTCATGCCAGCGCTGATGACTTCTTCCTATGTCTTCCCCATCGTTCTGTTGATCGGCTCCAACGCCTTCATGACGACGGCCTGGTATTGGCACTTGCGGTATAAGGAAGTGCCGCTCTGGCAAGTCATCCTCATCAGTTGGGGCCTCGCTTTCTTCGAGTATTGCATGGCGGTGCCGGCGAACCGTTACGGCAGCTCGGTCTATTCGGCGGCCCAGCTGAAAACGATCCAGGAGGTGATCACGCTGTCGGTGTTCGGCGTGTTCTCCGTGGTCTATTTGCAGCAGGCCATCACCTGGAATCAGGTGGTCGGATTCGCGCTCATTGCCGGCGGCGCATTCTTCGTCTTCCGCGCGCCGCTGTGAGCCGCGCGCCTAGCCGGCTTACGTCTCCTTTCGGAGCGTTTCGGACATTGAGCGTTTTTCAGCGCGCACCAAATCTGTAGCGAATGACCCGACTCGGACATTCGCCACCGTTAATTGCCGCATTGCGAATCTCCAGTGGATTGAGATGACCCAGTCAGTGCTATCTCGTGCAACGAAGAGGATGCGGAATTGATTGGACTCTCATACATGGTTGTCCCTCCTTTCGGGGCCAAGCAGAAATGTCCCGGCCAACGCACCGACAAGATCGCGCGCGTGGGCGTTGGCACGTTCGAGCGCCTTGTCGGCCGCCTCGGGCCCAAACGCAGTGCCTTCGATGCGGATGACCTCGACGTCGGTCATGCCGAGGAAGCCGAGCATGTTTCTGAGCCAGGGCACCTGGAAATCGAATGCGGCGTTCTCACCGGAGTAGACGCCACCGCTCGCACTCACGGCGATCACGCGCTTGCCGGTGACGAGACCCTTCGGTCCGGCTTCGCTGTAGCTGAACGTGCGGCCAGCGCGCGCAATATAGTCGAACCAGGACTTCAGCGTCGTGGCGACGCTAAAATTGATCATTGGCGCGGCGATGACGATGATGTCGGCGGCGAGCAGTTCGGCAACCAAAGCATCCGATTGTGCAAGGATGGCGCGCTGCCGCTCCGTGCGCGGGCCATCTGCGCTTCTGGTCGCGGCAACGAAGTCGACATCGACGTGGGGCAGCGGATCTTGCGCGAGGTCGCGAACGGTCACCGTCGTCTGCGGATTGGCCTGCCGCAGTTCGCGAATGACGCGGGCCGCGACCCGGTTGGAGTAGGACGCGCTGCCGCGTGGGCTGCTGCTCACATAGAGGATTCTGGACATGGGTTCGCTCCAATGATTTGGGCTGGGGTTGCTTGGTGAATCATGCCGTAGAGATGGCGCTGATGCCCCGCGAACCGCTCCGTCATCGGAGCGATTACCGGCACGTTGGCAATGGCCAAAGCCGCCATCAGGCCGAGCCATCGTCGGGGGCCGATGACCCTGATCTGCTGGATCACAAGGTTTAACCCAGCACGTTGGCCGCCGCCGGCCGCGAAGACGATGATGAGGCTCAGGAGGACTAGTAGTCCGCAGAGTGCCTTATCTTTCATGGCGTCGACCTTCTGTTTGGTCGGGTCCGTTCGCCCTGGGCTGCCAAATTGCCGAGTGACATCTTGCAGGACTTGTGGTACTGACCGGTAACACTACGTTGGTGTAGGTACTGACCGGTAACACCCCTGTCAAGTGGAAATTCAATGCGCGCCGCTGAAAAGACAGCAAGTATCAATAAAGACGAGAGAATTTCTCCTCGCGAGCGGATCCTGTCAGTCGCGTCGGACCTTTTCTATCGGCACGGCATACGGGCGATCGGGGTGGAGACGATCGCCGCCGCTGCTGAGACGAACAAAATGACGCTCTACCGGCACTTCTCCTCTAAGAACGAGCTGGTTGCGGAATACCTCCGGCGCTTGGCGGAACAGGCCAAGTCATCGTGGGACCAGCTCGAGACCGACCATCCGGGAGATCCGCCCACGCAGCTTCGGGCCTGGCTTGAGGACATGGCCGCCCACGTGGCCAGTAGCGACGAGCGCGGGTGCCCGTTGGCGAATGCCGCCGTTGAACTGCCTGACAAGGACCATCCGGCGCGGCGTGTGATCGAAGCTTTCAAGAGCGCGCAGCGCGAGCGCCTCATTCAACTGTGCGCTGCGGCCGCGCTCGCTGAGCCGGAAATACTGGCGGACGAGCTCTTCCTGTTGCTCGAAGGCGCGCGCGTGACGGCGCAGAGCATGGGTCCGAAGGGACTCGGTGACCGGCTCGTAAGGATGGGTGAAGCCATGATCAACGCGCACACGACTGTTGAGCCGGCACGCCCCTCGATCTGATGACGGCCCCGCTATGCTCGAAAAGGCTGCCGTCCTCGGCGATAAAAATCTCGTAGAGGAGACGAATGAAAGCGTCGTGTTCGTTGTCGTCGAGCACTAAGACTTAGTCGTGATTGATCAGGTACTGATCGCAAATCCGGTACGAGTAGTGTTCTTCTCTATGGGCCAGTCTTTCCCAATTGACCGGGTTGTCATGATGGAAAAAGGGCTGACAGCTTTGCAGCTTATTGCCCTAGCGAGCTGGCCGGAAACACAAGCGCGCTCTGCGCGGCGAAAGGTGCGAGGGCAGCTCAAAAAAGGCAAATCTTTCATCGATAATCAATTATCCGAGCTTTTAGCAATTCGGAGAAACGGATGCGCAACCAATCGAGGCGCATGGGTTTCTGGCGTGAATGCAGTGGCGGTACCTGTCTCAGATCTATCGAATAACCTGATCGGTATCTTATCCTGCTTCGACCCAGCGGATCGGCTCGCAGAACGCAGCCTCGGAAGAATTCAAAAGGCTCTAACACACAAAGCGCGGGAATTATCGCGACGACTAAGCGCATAACGCATGCAACATTCGTTATTTGATAGCGGGCGCGATGGAATGCCGCGTTCGGAAATTATGCTCCGGCCGTCGCCTGCGGCTCAGAGGCGATCGTCTCGCCCGCCACCGGAGCGGTAGAATGATGATCGGCCGCGAACACGAGATACACGGCCGGAACAACGAACAATGTGAACAGCGTGCCGATTGAAAGCCCGGAGGCAATGACGATGCCCATCTGAAAGCGTGAGACCGCGCCGGCACCGGTTGCCGTGATCAGCGGGACGACGCCGAGCACCATGGCGGCAGTAGTCATCAAGATCGGTCGTAACCTTATTCCAGTAGCCTCCTCAATAGCCTCACGCTTCGAGCGGCCTTCCTGTTGCAAATGATTGGCGAACTGAACGATCAGGATTCCGTGTTTGCTGATCAGGCCCATGAGGGTAACAAGCCCGACCTCGGTGTAGATGTTGAGTGACATGCCGCCGAAGCCGAGCGTCACGAAAATCAGCGCGCCGGCAATCGACATCGGCACCGACACCAGGATTATGACTGGATCGCGGAAGCTTTCGAAGAGCGCCGCAAGCGAGAGAAAAATGATGATGAGCGCGAAGCCGAACGTGGTGACGAAGCCACTGGTCTCCTGAACATATTGCCGGCTCAAGCCGCCGTAGTCGATCGAATAGCCTTGAGGCAGTATGCGTGCTGATAAATTCTGGAGGAACGAAAGCGCGTCGCCTTGAGCCACGCCAGGCATTGCGACACCCTGGATTGTCGCGCTATTGAGCTGTTGGAAATGGTTGAGTGACTCCGGAACCGTTCTGGTCGACACCGTGGCGACCGTGGACAAGGGGACGAGCGATCCGTCGGCGGTGCGGATGTAATAGTCGAGCAACTGTCGCGGATTGAGCCGAAACCGCTGTTGCACCTGTGGGATGACCTTATAGGACCGCCCGCTGATGCTGAAATAATTGACATAGGCTCCGCCGAGCATCGCCGCGAGCGATCCGCCGACATCGCTCATTTTCAATCCGAGCTGCGCGGTCTTGTCGCGATCAATCGTGATGTCGGATTGCGGATTGTCGATCTTCAAATCGCAGTCGAGAAAAATGAACATGCCGCTCTGCAGGGACTGCTGCAGAAATTGCTGCGCAATCTCGTTCAAGCGCTCGAACGGCTCCGTCGTGACAATGACAAATTGAATGGGCAATCCGATGCTGCCTGGAAGCGGCGGCGGTTGAAACGCGGCGACACGCACACCCGCAACCTTATTTAACTCCTGTTGCAAGACCGGTTGAAGATCATTGGTCGTCTCGGAGCGCTTGTCCCATGGCTTGAACACCATACCGGCGATCGACTGGCCGGGGATATCGAGCTGAAAGACGTGCTCGGTCTCCGGGTGTGCAGCAAAAATTCGATACACCTCGCGCGAATAGAGCTGGCGCTGTTGCAAGGTTGAGTTCGGTGCCGCAATCGATTGCGTAATCACGACACCTTGGTCCTCAATTGGCGCAAGTTCGGTCTTGGCGCTGCTGAATAAGAAGTAGATGCTGCTCAGTACAATCAGCGCGAAAACCAGCGTGACCGGCAAGTAATTCAAGCTGTCGTGCAGTCGCCGTTCGTAGGCCGCCCGAAGCTGCCCGAAGCGACGATCGACAAATGCCGTCAGTCGCGCTTCCCATCCGATTTGCTCGTGATCCGATGCCTTGAGTAGACGCGAGCACAGCATCGGCGACAACGTCAGCGCGACGATACCTGATACGGTGACGGCACCCACCAGAGCGAAAGCGAATTCGGCGAACAGCGCGCCGGTGAGGCCGCTTTGGAAGCCGATCGGTACATAAACCGCGGCCAGCACCACCGTCATTGCGATAATCGGCCCGCCAAGCTCGCGCGCGGCAGCGATGGCGGCATCGATCGGCGCCATATCTTCTTCGAGATGGCGATTGACGTTCTCGACCACGATGATGGCGTCATCGACGACGAGACCGATGGCGAGAACCAGTGCCAGCAGCGTGAGCAGATTGATCGAATAGCCAAGCGCCAGGAGGATCGTGAAGGTCCCGACAAGTGACAGCGGAATTGCAACGGTCGGTATGACGGACGAACGCAGCGAGCCCAAAAACAAGAACACGACGAGGGTAACGATGACGAGCGCCTCGATAAGGCTGCGGATCACCTCGTTGATCGCGCTATGCACGAACTCCGTGGAATCATAAATGATCTCGCCGTTAAGCCCATGCGGCAGCAGTGCCTGTATGTCCGGAAAAATCTTGTGCACGCCGGCAATCACGTCGAGCAGATTGGCCGCTGGCGCCACCTGGATGCCGATATAGACGGCCTGTTTGCCGTCGAAGCCAACCTCGGATTCGTAGTCCTCTGAGCCGAGCACGACATTGGCGACATCCTTGAGGCGAATGACGGCGCCATTGCTTTGCTTGACCACGAGGTTGCGGAACTCATCGGCCGAATGCAGACTGGTCGACGCGGATAGATTGACCTGGACCATCTGGCCCTTGGTTGTGCCAATACCGGAGATGTAGTCATTAGCGGCAAGCGCTTGGCTGACGTCGGTCGCGGTGAGCCCGAACGCTGCAAGCTTTTGCGGGTCGAGCCATGCGCGCAGCGAAAACACCTTCTGGCCGAGCATCTCCGCGGTCTGCACGCCGGTGACCGCTTGCAGCTTCGGCTGCACCACGCGGAGGAGGTAGTCGGTGATCTGGTTCGGCGCCAGCGTGTCGCTGTTGAAGCCAATATACATGGCGTCGATGGTCTGCCCGATCTGAACGGTCAGCGTCGGCTGCAGCGTGCCTACCGGTAGTTGATTAAGGACCGAATTGATCTTGGTGTTGATCTCGGTCAACGCCTTGTCGGCATCGTAGTTGAGCCGCAGATAGACCGAGATTGTGCTCGCACCACTTTGGCTGCTCGAAGTCATGTAGTCGATGCCATTGGCCTGGGCGATGGCATTTTCCAACGGCGTGGTGATGAAGCCAGCCACCACATCGGGATCGGCGCCGTAATAGATCGTGGTGACAGTCACGATCGCGTTCTCTGTGCGCGGATATTGTAGTATCGGCAACACCCCGTACGCCCGCAAACCGAGGACCAGGATCAGCAAACTGACCACCGAGGCGAGAACGGGCCGGCGGATGAAAATATCGGTGAAGTGCATGGCGGCGGTCCGTCTATCGGTCAACCGGAATGGGTGAGGCGTCCGCCGTTGGCGTGATCGAGTTGTCGATCAAAATATTGGATCCGTTGTGCAACTTGATCTGGCCGGCGGTGACAACAGTATCGCCTTCGTTGACGCCCTTGAGCACGGAGACCTGGTCACCCCGCGTCGCGCCGGTTGTGACAAAGCTCTGACGAGCGATCAGTTGCGGCTTGCCGTCGGCATTGGTGAGCTTGCGGTCGACGATATAAACGGTGTCGCCATACGGATTGTAGGTGATCGCCGTCTGCGGCAGCGTAATGTAGTTTTGCGGTGCCCCGGTCGCGATGTCGATCGTTGCATACATTCCTGGAATAAGCCTGTGGTCAGCATTCTTCAGCGTGGCGCGAACCTGAACATTGCGGCTGCTGGCATCGACCCTGGGATTCACCGCCGCGATTTCGCCGGTGAAGGGCTTATCCTTAAACGCGTCGATCTTCACCGTAACAACTTGGCCTAAGCGAACCTGCCCGATCGCTTGCTGCGGCACGAAGAAATCGACAAAGATCGGATCGAGCGCCTGCAGCGTAACTATGACGGTACCAGCGCTGAGATATTGTCCGAGGTCAACCGCGCGAATGCCGAGATGACCCGCAAAAGGCGCACGCAATGTCTTCTTGTCGAGAATTGCCTGTTGCTGGGCAACCTGCGCATTGGCGTTCTTCAAATTCGCGGCATCGGTGTCCAGATTGGCTTGGCTGACGGCCTGGATCTTGAACTGTTTCTGATCACGTTCATACGTAATCTTGTTCAGCTCCGCCGTCGCCTGCAATGATTCGAGCTTCGCCACATCATCGTCCGAGCGCAGCTTCAGAAGGAGTGCGCCTTGATCGACATCGTCGCCGGAATTAAACGAAATCGAATCGACGATCCCGGAAACTTCGAGTGATAGGTCGGAGCCCTTCACGGCGCGCAGGCTGCCGACCGCCTCGATGTTCGGCTGCCATTCGCTGTAGCCGGCCTTGATGGTCGAGACGGTCTGCGGCGGCGAGCTCATGGCGCTCATAAACTTTCTGATCATGATGCCCTTGAACACTTGGAATCCGAAAATCCCGCCGAGCACGACGGCGACTACGACGAGCATGATCACCATGCGTTTGGTCATTGATTGAGCTCCGTTGCTGCGTGCGCGCCGGCGACAGCATCGGTCGAAGTCGCGGCAGGCTCGGCCTCGGAACTCAGCGGATTCGGAATCACGTCGGTGCGATTCCACCAGCCGCCGCCAAGCGCCTGGAACAACGCGGCCGTGTCGGCGTAACGTGCAGCCTGCGCCTGCACCACAGCGAGCCGCGCCTGCTGATAGCTACGCTGCGCATTGAGCAGGATCACATATGTGATTGCCCCGAGACGATATTGGCCGCGCGCCAAATCAAGCGTGTCGAATGCGGCGCGCAATGCGGCGCGCTGCGCTGTAAGTGTAGCGGCGTCCAGTTGTAGCGCGCGCAGCGCGTCGGCGACGTTTTGGAACGCTGCTAGGACCGTGTTGCGATACTGTGCCTCCGCCATGTCATATCCGGCTTCGGCTGCGCGCTGCTGATGCAAAAGCGTGAAGCCATGAAATATGGGCTGCGTGCCGCTTGCTACGGCGCTCCATACAATAGTGCTCGGTGCGAACAGGGTCGCCGTTGTCAACGCAGCGGTGCCATACGCCCCGGTGAGATTGAATTGTGGCAACCTATTAGCGATAGCGACCCCGATTTGGGCGCTGGCCTGATGCAACTGCGCTTCAGCGGCGCGCACATCAGGTCGTTGTTCCACGAGTTGAGAAGGAAGGCTCAGCGGAAGGTCTGTGGGCAAGCGCAGTGATGCCAGGGTCAGGTGATCACGCCGCGGCTCGTTCGGAAAGTGGCCGATCAGCGCCAGGAGCACATGGCGCTGTTGTTCTAATTGCTTTTGCAGCGGCGGCAACGTGGCTTGTGCGGTCGCCACCTCCGATTGCTGCGTCAGCACGTCGGTTCGGGCGGCAGCGCCATCGTCGAATTGATGGCGCACGACCTCCAGCTGGTCGGTTTCCACCTTGATGATGTCGAGTGTTGCCCCGATCTGGCCGCGTAGTGAGGCTTCCTGGATCGCCGCCGTCACGACGTTCGACGTGAGCGTCAGATAACTCGCCTCGAGCTCGAAGCGCTGATATTCAGCGAGCGCGGCGCTCGCTTCGATCTGCCGGCGCGTACCGCCAAAGACATCAACCGCGTAGGAAACATTCACGCTGGCTTGGTACAAATTAAAAATAGAGGGCGCGCCGGGTGATCCAAATTCAGCAGGCGAGAATTGCTGACGCTCGGCCGATGAGTTCGCGTCGGCTGTCGGCAAAAGCTTACCGGCTTGGGCGTATAGGTTTTCCTTCGCCTGCCACAGAGCCGCCTGCGCCGCCTGAAGACTGGGATTTGCCTGCAGTGCGTCGACGATCAAGCTGTCGAGTTCCTTTGAACGAAAAACCTTCCACCACTCAGCCGGAATATCGCGACCCAAGTCGAATTTTTGCGCGGCACCGCCGACGACATCCACCGACGCTGTCGTCGCGGGTTGACTCTCAGGCGTGTAGCCAGCGTCCGGCGGCACCTGCGGCGGCGCAAAGTCGGGTCCGACGGCGCAGGCCGACAGCGCCAACAGCGAAAGCACAGCGCCGGCGGACATCGGCGCGAACGCGCCGAAAGCGCGCACGCCGTTCCACTTGTTTGCGCGTGCCCTCAGGCCACCGCGCCACCTGAACCGACTGAACCCAATCACCGATGCACCCTTAACACGGCAAATTAGTTATTTACTATCCGGTTAGTCAATAACTTGACTTTTTTGCTTTTGCAGCCTAGCTCGTGACATGGCTGAAGTGCTCGAAACACGGCCGGAAACGCGGCGACGCCGCAAGGCGGAGCGTCCGCAGGAGATTCTGGCAGGCGCATTCACCGAATTTTCGCGCAACGGATACGCCACGACGACGCTCGATCGGATCGCCGAGCGCGCCGGCGTAACCAAGGGCACGATCTACGTCTATTTCGAAAACAAGGAGCACCTGTTCATTTCGATGGTGCGCGAGATCACGAAGACGACCCTCAACACCGTGCACGAGATGTTCGAGACCCACGAAGGCTCAACCGCCGAGCTGCTGCGCGCGCAATTTAGCTTTATGTATCAGCACATCGTAGAGGACCGGCGCCGCCGCGAGGTGGTGCGTATGCTGATCGCTGAAGCACCGCGCTTTCCGGAGCTTGCCGATCGCTATTACGACGAAATTCTTCGTCCCTGCCTCGAATTGCTAAAGAAGGCGATCCAACGCGGCATGGACCGTGGCGAGATTCGGAAATCCTCCATCATCGACTTCCCGCAAGTCGTCATCGCGCCGATCGCACTAGTCGATATGTGGATGATGATGTTCAACGACCGCCAGCCGCTCGACCTCAAGGCTTACTTCAACGCGCACCTCGATCTAGTGCTCAATGGCTTGCTGGCGAAGTCCTAATTGTTAGGCACGGCGCGCTGCATCGCGACTATTCCGTAATGCCCCATTAGGCGAATGCAGCTTGAAGAGCTTAGGCTTGAAGTTGAGTTTGGAACCACAATAAATATACGAATGACCTCCGATAATGGTCTCGGGATTACACCAAAACCGCGCCGCTGTGAGCCGCGCGCCTAGCCGGCTTACGTCTCCTTTCGGAGCGTTTCGGACATTGAGCGATTTTCAGCGCGCATCAAATCTGTAGCGAATGACCCAACTGCGACATTGGCTATGCATCGCAGCACTGATTGCACACTTGCCAGTATCCAGTATCACTTTCTGGCGGAGCAGGAGCACGGCCGGACCATTCCATTAGCGGACATTCGCTTGTCACGAAACGTCGCAATAAGGTCGATACAATGTAGGACATCTTTCCTTCAGGGGTGTGACTTGTTGCGAGAGACGTCAACGCTCATCGGACCCGTGCCACGACATCATCCTCTGCTCCACTACAGCGGTGCTGCGGTGATGCGCGTTCAGGCCGCCTTGGTCTTGCTACCGAGAAGCTGCGCCTCCCAGGCAAAAGCGATGCCTGAGGCGCCGCCGTGCTGAACGAGGACTTCGGTCAGCGCACCCAACGTTTCTGTGCGCGCCCAATCGCGCTGCCACTCGCCAAACACGGCAAGCCAGGTGACAGGTGTTATGCCGGCCTGCACCATGCGCCGAATTGCCATGTCATGCGCCTCGACGGAAACCCCACCAGAAGCATCCGTCACGGCATACACCTCGTAACCTTCGCCCTGCGCCTGTATTGCAGGCATCGCCAGACACATCTCGGTCCAGAGCGAGGCAATGAGGAGCTTTTTACGTCCTGTCTTTTTCACCGCCTCGACGACGTGCTTATCTTCCCACGCGTTTATGAAGGTGCGATTGATCGGCTTTTGATCGGGAAACACGTCTTGGACATCTTTGATCAGCAGTCCGCCGCGCTCCTCGAGAACCGTCGTCAGGATGGTCGGTATCTTGAAGCCCTTCGCGGTTTTTGCCAGGCCTGCGACATTGTTCACGATCAGCGTAGGCTCATGACTGTGCAAATTAGCGAACTGGAATGCCTGATGGTCGATCAGCAGCAGCACGCTGTTCTGTGGCGTCAACAAAGCTTCGATACCGACGTGTGGATTGGGAAAGTCACTCATGGTCGCTCCTTGCCCAAGATGGGCGGATTGAAGACTTGCAACTAACTGGAACGGCGCTTCGAGGCTGTGGCATCGCCAGGACCATCGAAAAAGAGATAGACGGCGGCAATCCGGCCGTTCCGGGCGATGAGGAAATCAGTCCCGGCATAAGCTGGCGCCTTGCCGGGGCTACCCGACTGCCACCGGACCCGCGCGGCGTCGCCCAACTCTTCTGGCTGGCCGATCGGCTGATATTGAAAGTCGGGATGGGTAGCCTTGATCACGCCGGCGACGCGGTCGATCTCGTCGCGGCCACGGTGCGCCCCGCTGTTGGGGTCGTAGAACACGCCATCTTCGTTGTAGAGCTCGTCAATGGCCGCGCGACGACGTGCGGGATCTTTTTCGCCGAAGACGTCGCGGAGATTGCGAAGTATTAGGGTCGATGCGCTGTAGGACATGGTTTTTATCCGGTGTGTCGAGTTCGCCCGCTTCCAACTTTCTGATGGCAGGAATGGCAGAAGATCGGCAAGCCGATGCCACCTCATGTGTTCCGTTTCGCCTTCGCATAAGGATAGATGAGCGTGCCCGATGCGAGATTCGACGGCCAGACAACCGCTTGCGTCCTCGCGTCCTTGAAATCCGAAAGATCGGCGCTCTTGATGTTCTGATATTGCACCTGAAGAACGCGCGCCTCCGACCAGCCACCGCCCTTTCCGAATTTGACGTCGCCGACAACGGTCTTGAACGAGCTATCGCGCGTGAATTGTGCCAACCTCGCATCGTCCAGCGAGCCAGTACCGGCGATGGCCTGCTCGACAACCTGCATTTGGGCGTAAGCCTGCGGGGCGACGTAGTAACCAAGCGGGTCCGCACCAGCGTTCGGTGCCAGCGATTGATATTCCGCCATCATCTGTGCAATGCCCGGATACATCATCGTCGGCACTGGCAGCCAATACTCGTAATTGACGAGCCCGTTCAAAAGCGGACCAAGCTGCGCCTTGATAGAACCGTTCTGCGGACCGATCATCGCTCCGCCGACCATCTTCGGTTCGAGTCCGACCTCATTGATGGCTCGAAGCAGTCCAACCGAATCGTTGAGATAGGAACAAAGAAATAGGATGTCGGGATTGACCGGTTTCAGGCTGCGAATGAACGGAGCAAAGTCCGTCGTCGAGAGCAGATATCCAACTTCCGAGACAACCTTCCAGCCATGTCTGTCGGCATGCGCCTTGGCACCTTGTACGGGACTCTTGGAAAATGGTGCGTCCGCAGCAACTATCGCCATCGACTCTGGTTTTGGGGATTGCTTTGCCGCCAGCTCGAAGAAGCCTTCGGTAAGGGCCTCGCTCGGACTGGGTCCGGTGGGAATCATCACAAAATAGTTCGCATAACCAAAAGACGCGTTCACGGCGAGCGCCATCAGGGCGACGAGATAGCGGTGTCGCTCGATGATCAGCGGCATCGCCGGCGCGACCGAATTGTCACCATAACCGCCAATCACCAGATCGACTTTTTGATCATCGAGCAGCCGCTTGTAGATTTCGGGGACGAGCTTCGGATTGGTTTCATCGTCGATGCAGACCATCTCGACCTTGCGCCCGAGTAGCCCGCCCTTTCGATTGACATCGTTTTGCCAGATCTGATGGGCGAGGCGGGCGGTCTTGCCGTTGGAAGCAAGCGCGCCGCTCAGAGATAGACAGTATCCAATGCGAGTAGTCTGTTCGCTCATTTGCGGGCCGCCGCCTGCATGTTGGGGCTGCGATGATGATCGGCGTCTGCCATGGCGGGCCCCGTCAGTGTCGCACCGCCGCTTGGAGATTCATGAACACTCCAAGCTGCTCCAGCAGAATGGGAACGGCGACGTAGCAGTGAAACGAGAAGACCTTGCCATCCTTCAGGCGGAATACGTCGCAGCAAGGCGCGCGCATCACCTTGCCGGTGGGCGGTATCGCTCCTGCCGGGATAACAAGGTCGCCTTTGTGGGTGCCGTTGAGAGACAACTCTACCAAGACGTGGTCGCCGAAGCTGCGAAGAGCGTAGAGTTCCCGATGCATGTCCGGAAACGCGGCGGCATACGCATCGGACGTCACGCCGATGTCGCGGCCAAAATATTTCTTGTCCGCGGCCACGTCATAAAAGTAGCCGTCGTCCGTGAACATCGACACGAATTTGGATGTATCTTTCGCGTTGCCCTCCGCCAGCGCATAGAGCGACCGGATAACCTGTTCGTTACGAACCTCCTCGGGTGGCTTGGCGCTCATGAGATAACCTCCGCGCTAGCACATACCCATGCAATGATCCCCTGGACAGATTGAGAAATGGAACGCACATTTGCCTGGAATAGAATAATCAAGCTGTCGCAATGGCCCCAGTTCGAGATTTCAACAACCTCTATTTGTTCGCCAAAGTAGTCGACTTCGGCTCCTACACGGCGGCGGCGAAAGCACTGGGCTTGCAGACGTCGAAGCTTAGCCGCCGTATCGCTGCGCTGGAGACCGAGCTCGGCGTGCGCCTCATCAACCGCACGACGCGGCGTCTCTCGCTCACCGAAGCGGGCAAGACGTTCCATCGGCATTGTTTGGCGCTCATCGATGAAGCGCAGGCGGCGAAAGACGCCATGAGCCAAATTCTCGCCTCGCCACAGGGGCTCGTGCGCATCTCTTGTCCCACCGGCCTGCTCCAAGGCGGCGTCGCCGACATCCTCGCGCGCTTCCTCGCCAAGCATCCGCGAGTGCGTATCGCGCTCGACGCCACTAATCGTCCCGTCGACGTCGTCGACGAAGGACTCGACATCGCTTTGCGAGTACGCAAGCCACCATTGGAGGATTCCAATCTCGCAATGCGCGCGTTCGGACCCGACGAGATGATCCTCGTCGCTAGCCCCGAACTGATTGCTGCGCACGGCAAACCACAAACGCTCGAAGATATTGGACGAATGCCGACGCTTTCGATGGCGAGCGCCGGCGAGCGCTCGACGTGGCGTTTCGTCGGCATGGGTGGCGAGCCCGCCGAACTGACACACTCGCCGCGCCTCCGAACGGACGATCTCTTTACGCTGCGGCGTGCGGCGCTGCTAGGGATTGGTGCAGTCCTTGTACCGCGCCTCGTCGTTGCGAAGGATTTGGAGCGCGGTGCGCTCATCCCACTGCTGCCGTCGCTCAAAGCTCACACCGGACTCATGCACGCTATTTTCCCGTCCAGGCGTGGGATGGTCCCTGCGGTTCGCTCACTCCTCGATTTCCTATCGGAAGGATTCATGGTTAGCCCGGCGCCGGAAAATCAAATTTGATCCGATTGATAATGTCCGCTGCTGGCCCTTCGCGACCCCTGCCAATGCTTTGACGCTATGTCAGCATTTGGACCGGAGCGGACTCGCGTAAGCCGTTCGCGCGGGCGCGTTTGTGAGTTCACGCCCTAAAAAGTCTCAATAAGACTTCGGCAATCCAAGAACCTTCTCGGCGATGAAGCAGAGAATGAGTTGCGGCGAGACCGGCGCCAGCTTCGGAATCATCATTTCGCGAAAATAACGCTCGACGTGATATTCCTTGGCATAGCCGTAGCCGCCGTGGGTCGTGACCGCGGTCTGGCAGGCTTTGAAGCCGGCTTCGGCGGCGAGATATTTTGCCGCATTCGCCGCCGGCGCGCAGGCCACGCCGTGGTCGTATTGCCAGGCCGCCTTGAGCATCATGAGATCGGCCGCTTCCAGCTCCATCCAGCATTCGGCGAGCGGGTGTTGGATGGCCTGGTTTTGACCGATCGGCCGCCCGAACACGACGCGTTCCTTGGCGTACGCCGTGGCGCGCGCCAGCGCGGCGCGGCCGAGCCCGATCGCTTCCGCGGCGACCAGAATGCGCTCGGGATTAAGCCCGTGCAGAATGTATTCGAAGCCGCGGCCTTCCTCGCCGATCCGGTCCGTCGCCGGTACTTCCAAGCCATCGATGAAGAGCTGGTTTGAATCGACTGCCTTGCGTCCCATTTTTTCGATCTCGCGCACCTCGACGAAGCGGCGGTCGAGCGCGGTATAGAACAGGCTCAAGCCCGCGGCCGGCTTGCGTCCTTCGGCGATCGGCGCGGTGCGCGCGAGAATGAGCATTTTGTCCGCGACTTGCGCCGTTGAAATCCAGATCTTGGCGCCGTTGACGACATAAATATCGCCGCGGCGTTTCGCTGTCGTTTGCAGCTTCGCGGTTTCGAGGCCGGCATTCGGCTCGGTCACCGCGAAGCAGGCTTTCTCCTTGCCGGCGGCAATCGGCGGCAGCATCCGGCGCTTCTGCTCCTCGGTGCCGTAAACGACGACGGGATTGAGACCGAAGATATTCATGTGAACGGCGGAAGCGCCGGACAGCCCGGCGCCTGACGCCGTCACCGCCTGCATCATGATCGCGGCTTCGCACACGCCGAGGCCCGAGCCGCCAAAATCCTGCGGAATGCAGACGCCGAGCCAACCGTCGGCGGCGAGCGCGCGATAAAACTCTTGCGGAAATTTTCCGTCGCGGTCGCGCTGCAACCAATAATCGTCGCCAAAGCGCGCGCAGATCTTTTCGACCGCGGCACGCACCGATTGCTGAAGCTCGGAAAGGGCAAAGTCGATGGGTGTTACTCTCCGTTGTAGGGTGGGTTGAGCGCAGCGAAACCCACCGTGGCTCGCTGGAAGATGATGGGTTTCGCTGCGCTCAACCTATCCCACGCGCTATTCTTTCTTTTCGGGATTATCAGGCCGTTGCCGGCGAGCGGGCTCGTGGATCTCCTGGGATTGCCGATCGGAGCGGGCCTGAGCCACTTCCAGCGCATCGGCCTCATTGCTGAATTGGGCGGCTTCGGCGAGAAGGCTGTCGGCGCTACTAAATTGGCCTTGCTCGCGCGCCTTGATTGCCATCGCCAGCAAGCTTTCGGCTCGTTGCCGCAACAGGTCGGCTTCGCTCATTGCCGCCTCCCAGGACCGTCAACACAGCGAGCGTAGCCCGGATTGAACGGCAGCGAAATCCGGCCCTGTCCCCTTCGGGACAGGGGGTCACCCTTACTCCGCCGCCTCCATCCCCTCGGCATCGATGAACCCGCCGGCCTGGCGCCGCCACAGCGCCGCATAATGCCCGCCATGGGCGAGGAGTTCGCGGTGCGAGCCTTGCTCGATGATGCGGCCGTGTTCGAGCACCACGAGGCGGTCCATCTGCGCGATGGTGGAGAGCCGGTGCGCGATGGCGATGACCGTCTTGCCGCCCATCAGCGTGCCGAGGCTCGACTGGATGGCGGCTTCGACCTCGCTGTCGAGCGCCGAGGTCGCCTCGTCGAAAACGAGAATCGGAGCGTCTTTGAGGATCACCCGCGCGATCGCGACACGCTGGCGCTGGCCGCCGGACAATTTCACGCCGCGCTCGCCGACATGGGCGTCATAGCCGCGGCGGCCTTGCCAGTCTTCCAGGTCGAGGATGAAGTCGTGCGCGTGGGCGAGTTTTGCCGCGCGCTCGATCTCGTCGTCGCTCGCCGTGGGGCGGCCGTAGCGGATATTGGCGCGGATCGAACGGTGCAGGAGCGAGGTGTCCTGCGTCACCACGGAGATTTGCGAGCGCAAGGATTCCTGCGTCAGGTCGGAAATATCCTGGCCGTCGATCAGGATCGAGCCGCCTTCCAGATCGAAGAAGCGCAGCAACAGATTGACCACCGTCGATTTGCCGGCGCCGGAGCGGCCGACCAGGCCGATCTTTTCGCCGGGCGCAATCGTCAGGTTGAAATTCTGCAACACGCCGGCCTCGCGGCCGTAACCGAAGTTGACGTTCTTGAAATCGATGCGGCCGGCGCGTACCGCCAGCGGTTTGGCGCCGGCGGGATCGGGCAGTTGCAGCGGCTGCGCGATGGTGAGCATGCCCTCCTGCACCACGCCGATATCTTCGAATATTTCGGTGATGCGCATGGCGATCTGGCGCGACATGTTGGTGAGCTGCAGCGTCAGCGGCAGCACCATGGCGATGGCGCCGACCTCGACCTTGCCGTAACGCCACAGCACCAGCACCAGCGCGCCCGATCCGGCGATCAACAGCGCATTGAGCACGTCGAGAATGGCGCCGAAAGCGGTGAGGAGGCGCTGCGCGGCGGAGAACAGCCCGATATGGCGATCGACCGCGTTGCGCACATATTGATCCTCCTCGTTGGCGCGGGCGAAAAGCTTCACCGTGAGAATGTTGGTGTAGCTGTCGACGATGCGCCCCATCAGCGTCGAGCGCGCGATGGAACTCACCTTCGAGCGCTCGCGCATGCGCGGCACGAAAAAGTACAGCAGCGCGGCGTAGCTGGAGAACCAGAGCAGGATCGGCACGGCGAGCCAGCGGTCCGCTGACGCCGTCAAGCCGATGGCGGAGACGCCATACACTATAATGTACCAGACGGTAGTGATGGTCGCGGTCAGCGTCGAGCGCACCGACGGACCGGTCTGCATCACGCGATTGGAAATGCGCCCGGCAAAATCGTTCTGAAAGAACGCCCAGCTCTGGCGCACCACATGCCAATGCGACTGCCAGCGGATCAGTCCGGTGAACGGCGCGGCAATGCCCTGATTGGTGATGAGATAGCGCGTCAGCGTCACCGCCGGGCGCACGATCAGAACGACGACGGCCATGCCGAGGAGCCAGGGCCAGCCAAGGCTGAGAAAGCGATCCGGCGGCGTCTTGGTCACCATGGTGACGACGCGGCCCATGAACCACGGCACCGCGCTGTCGGAGAGCGCGACGAACAGTTCCACCACGAACAAAGCGGCGAACAGCCACTTCGCCTGGCGGGCAAAGTGCCACAGGAAGGCGATCAGTCCCGGCGGCGGTTCGGGATGTTCCGGCGGCGCCGTCGGCGACAAGAATCGTTCGAAAAGCGCAAACATTATCGGATGGTTACAGGCCCGCTCTGGATGGCGTCAACCACGGCGCCGATCAAGCTGCGCCCAGGCTTCGAAAGGCGGCATGACAGTGTTGCTGACCTTTTCGCGGCAATGCCCGCGTGGCATCGTTGCGGAGAGCATGATCCCGAAAACGGGTACCGGTTTCCGGAAAAGATCATGCTCGAAAAAATGGCGAAAAGCTGAGGGGGAAGTCCATGATACGAGCCCGTTTCGTCGGCGCGCTCGTCGCGCTGATCGCGCTCGCGGCAAGCGCGATCGTGGCGCTGGCGGATAATTATCCATCGCACCCGATCACCCTGCTGGTCGGCTTTCCGCCCGGCGGTCCGACCGACACGCTCGCCCGCATCCTGGCCGATGCCATGGGACGCAGCCTCGGCCAAACGGTCGTCGTCGAAACCGTCAGCGGCGCCAGCGGCACGATCGCGACCGGACGAGTCGCTCACGCCAGCGCGGACGGCTATACGATCGGCATCGGCAACTGGACGAGCCATGTCGGCTCGCCGGCGCTCTACCCGCTCGATTACGATATTTTGAAGGATCTTCAGCCGATCTCACTGCTCGCGGCCTCGCCGCTGTGGATTGTCGGCAAAAATGCCGTGCCGCCAAAGACGGCGTCCGAGTTGATCGCGTGGGTGAAGTCGAACCCCAATCCGATCACGTTCGGCACCATAGGAGCCGGCAGCGCCGGCCACATGTGCGGCGTCTTTCTCGCGCAAAAGACCGGCGCACACTTTCAATATGTGCCGTATCGCGGCGGCGCGCCGGCAATGCAGGATTTGATCGGCGGCCAAATCGAATTGTCCTGTCTTGAAGCGTCGCAGACTCTTGCGAACGTGCAGGCCGGGAGATTCAAGGCCTTCGCCGTCATGGGCGAACAGCGTTGGCCGAAATCGCCGGACACGCCGACCATGATCGAATCCGGCTTGCCGGGTCTGTCGATCTCGTTCTGGCATGGCCTATGGACGGCCAAGGGAACGCCGAAGGACATCGTCGACCGCCTCGATAAAGCCGTCATGGCTGCGCTTGCCGATCCGACGGTGCGGCAGCGCATCGAAAATCTCGGCCAGGTGATATTCCCGCCCGACCAGCAGAATCCAGCCGCGCTCGCGGCCTACCACAAGGCCGAGCTCGACAAATGGTGGCCGATCATCAAAGCAGCCAATATCAAGGTCGATTAGAGATCAAAACCGATAGGCTCGGGGCAAAACCCAAGGGGAAAAGCACCATGAAACGAAGTGGTTTGGTCGGTGCGCTTGTTGCAGTGGTGGCGCTCGCGGCAAGCGCGGTCGTGGCGCTCGCCGACGATTATCCGTCGCACCCGATCATCATGATGGTCGGCTTTCCGCCCGGCGGTCCGACCGACACGCTGGCGCGCATCCTTGGCGAAGCGATGAAGAAGACGCTCGGCCAGACCATCGTCATCGACGATGTGACGGGAGCCAGCGGCACCATTGCCACCGGACGCGTCGTGCACGCTCCCCCGGACGGCTATACGATCGGCATCGGCAACTGGTCGAGTCACGTCGGCTCGCCGGCGCTCTACGCGCTCGATTACGATATTTTGAAAGATCTGCAGCCGATCTCGCTGCTAACGGCCTCGCCACTTTGGATTCTCGCCAAAAATGATTTGCCGCCGAAGACGCCGGCCGAGCTTTATGCTTGGCTTAAGACACGGACGAATCCAGTCACATTCGGGACCGTCGGCGCCGGTAGTCCGGCGCAACTGGTGGGCATCGAGCTCGCCAAGGCGATCGGCGCACACTTTCAATATGTGCCCTATCGCGGCGCCGCGCCGGCAATGACGGATCTGGTCGCCGGCCAAATAGACATGGCGTGCTTGGAAGCGTCGGGGACCTATCCGAATGTGCAGGCGGGAAGATTCAAGGCCTTTGCCGTTACGACCGACAAGCGCTGGCCGAAATCTCCGGACACTCCGACCTTGATCGAAACCGGCGTGCTGGGGGTCAGCCTCGCGTTCTGGCATGGCCTGTGGGCGACCAAAGGGATACCGCAGCCGATTATCGACAAGCTCGACGCCGCCGTGCAGGCGGCACTGGCCGATCCGGCCACCAAGCAGCGGATCGAAGGGCTCGGCCAAGTCATCTTCCCGGCCGATCAGCAGAATCCGGCGGGACTTGCCGCGTACCAAACCGCCGAGATCAAAAAGTGGTGGCCGGTGATCCAGGCGGCCGGCATCAAGGCGGAATAAGCGAAGGCGCAGTAGGGCTCAAAGCCGGACGATCACGGCGTGCAGCGCCTGCGCGCGCGCCATGCCGATCGACACCGCGGTCGCGGCAACCAGCAGCGAAACGGCGAGTGCGAGCGTTGCAAACATCTCGACGCCGGCGCGGCGTCGCTTGGCAAATGTCTTCCCGTCAATGGGGGACGCAAAACCGGCCTTCCCGGTCAGCTCAGTCATAGTCGTCATCCTTGCAGGCAGCTTTCGCGAATCAGTTTGGAGTGTCGCAAGGTGGCGTCGAACTTGGGCAAGGCGATTGAAGAATAAAGGCGATTCGGTGTTTTTTGGTTAATGGGCGGTTAACGCTGCGAGCGGTGCAAACGATAAACCGTCGGTGTGTCTTCCGGGAAACGCTGCGTCACATCGCCGGCATGGCGGCGGCCGGCTGAAATTCCATCGGCACATGGCCCGGCTCGCGGGCGACGCGATCGAGCCAGGCGCGGATCGCCGGAAACGGCGCCAGGTCGTAGTCGCATTGATGCGCCACGTGGGTGTAGGCGTACAGCGCTATGTCGGCAACGGTGTAGCGATCGGCGGCGAAGAAATCGTGCAGCGCGAGATGCTTGTCCATCACGCCGAGCGCGCGATTGCCTTCTTCCATCCAGTCTTCGAGCGCGTGTTGCTGCAAGTCGCGGCCGCCTTTGACCAAAGCGAGCCAGAAATAGGCTGCGCCGATATTCGGTTCGAGGCTGTGCTGCTCGAAGAACATCCACTGCAATATTTCGGCGCGGTCGATGCGGTCGTCGGGCGCCAGCGGCGTGCCGCCGGCGATGTACCAGAGAATGGCGTTCGACTCGGCGAGATAGCGGCCCGGCGCCACTTCCAGAAGCGGCACCTGGCCGTTCGGATTCTTGGCAAGGAATTCCGGCGTGTGGCTTTCGCCTTTGATGATGTCGATTTCGACCAGCCGATAGGGAATGCGCAGCTGCGCCAAGGCAAGCCGCGCCTTGTAGCTGTTGCCGGACCGCTGCATCGAATAGAGCGTGAACATCGCCGCTTTCCAAATTCCCGTGCGGCAGTAGCGCGCGAGTATTGCGGTCTTACGACTTCAACGCGGCGATGTCATGGCACGCGATCAGCGCGTGATTAGCGCGTGATGTTACGGCGCTATGATCTGGCCGTGCGAAGTTCCGTTCGGACCTGCCGTCATTTTAGCTGACGAGGCTGGGAAAGCCATTGTGGCGGCGAACGGTTCGCTGCGCCGCAATATCAAAATGAACATAGCGAGCATGGCCGGCACACCGAGCGGAATGAGGCTCACATGCGCGATAGAGCGGGCGACCAGCGGCACCAGCCAAAGCGCCGCGAGTAAAGTTTTCTGCCACGGACCGAAACCCCGAACGAAACCGTCTACGGCAATAAATGCGATGGCCGGCGCCAGCACCATCATGTCGTAATCGAAGCTGTAGGGCGTCGCGAGAATCGTAGCGAGGCAGAGCGCCGCCGCCTGGAGCGGATAGGACGCGGCGCTGCGCCACAGCCGGGCGAGTGCGGCGCCGAGCGCGACGATTGTGGCGCCCTGCAGCGCATAGGCAACCGGGATCGGCGCGCCCCACATGCGGGCCCAGGCAAATACGCTTTGGATCTTGTACCAGCCGGTATTGCCCTGTTCGAGCACCACGGTGCGCGTGAAATGCGTCGAGTCGAGAAAAGCGCCCCACACCGACGCGCCGAAGGTGAGCGTGGTCGCGATCGTCAGCGCCACGACGGTCGCCGCCGCCGCGCCGAAGCATTTCCAGCGGCCGCTTACGCCCAGCACGATCGGCAGCATGAGACCGTATTGCGGTTTGTAGACGAGGAGACCGAGCAAGATGCCGGCAAGAAGCGGACGGCGGTCGAGCACGACCAGCGCGCCGCCAAGAAGCGCCGCGGTGAGAAATCCGTTCTGGCCCTGGCCGACATTGAGCAGCACCGCCGGGAAAGCCAGCGCGAGCAGAAGCCACTCAACCGTCATTCCGGAAGCCGCGGAGCGGCTGTCCGGAATCCATAACCACGATTTCCGAAGTCTTGGTCGCGGCGTCCGTTCTTGGGTTTCCGTGGCTATGGATTCCGGGCTCCCGCTTCGCGGGCCCCGGAATGACGTGGCAACAATCGCCCGGATCACCAGCAGATAAAGGCCGAGCGTGACCGCCTGCCAAACGGCGAGCGCAAGTCCGTAGGGCAGCCACGCCAAGGCCGCTGCGATGAACAGAAAATACGGCGGATAGTGCCAGCCGTAGAATTGCGTCGACGCGCCGAAGATCGCCTGCTCGCGGGCGAATTGCTGAGGCGGGTCGAATGCCGCATTGGTGTCGCCGCCGAGGACGTAAGTGCCGGCGGCATAGACGTTGGAGAAATCCGTTCCGAGCGGCCGGCCTTGCAGGTCAACCGCGCCGTGCGAGGTCACGACCAGAAACAGAAAGCC
>Ga0210394_10001752_pt1 | contig 32825 bp, 63 predicted proteins | sample IncBWC12MmetaG_FD_160121 | JGI IMG/M metagenome (GOLD analysis project Ga0210394, IMG submission 160121) | Forest soil microbial communities from Barre Woods Harvard Forest LTER site, Petersham, Massachusetts, United States - Inc-BW-C-12-M | ecosystem: Environmental > Terrestrial > Soil >... | reverse complement strand
TGGACGCCATCCTCGTATACGAACTGAAACTGCGCATCGCCCACGTTGTGGACGCCGTTCGCCGCATTCAGATCGTCGAGGATATTTTTCGCCAAGATCAGCAACCGATGTAGCACCTCCATCTGCTCGCCGATGTCGTGGCAGCAGAGATAGACCGCAAGCATCGAGCCCAAGACCGCACCGACAACATTCTGGTGCTCTTCCTTCACCATGGCCGCGATCTGACCATAGATTTCCGCCGCCCGGCTCGCCATGGCCTTGCTTTCCTCGCTTAGCTCGTCCGTCATTGTCGCTCCCCTATGTTTGCTTCTTAAGTGCCCGATATACAGGTGGCCACGCATACCCGCAGTTCGGGCATTCGCCACTGACTGCCTCGCCCAACGTGCCGCACACCGGGTTGCGCGTTTCGACCATGTCGGGATGCAAGACCAGGGTGTCCGGCGAGCACATCCCGCGCTTCCACGGTTGCGCACGCGTGCACACAAATGTCGTGTCCAGCGTCACCCGCTTGAGGTGAACCGGCCCCCTCATAACCGCCATCACTCGTCCTCGTTCAGCGCGTCGATAACCCGCTTGTGCATCGCGACGTATTCCTGCGCCTGCCCTCGCCTCGCTAGCTCGATCTGCGTGCACTCCTGGCACATGATGCACCCGACCTCGCCGATCACGACCACGTTCTCTTTCCCCCGGATGCCGTGCCGCGAACAATGCGGCATCTGGCATCGGTCCGGTAACTGCCGCCAGAAAATCCTGCCTAACGTATCAATGAAGCTACGTATCCCCATCACCACCTCCCCAACATCTTTTTCACGCCGACTCCGCAATCCACCGATAACTACAGTGTCGACATTGCCGCTCCAGATAATCCCCGCCAGGCCAGCCCTCGGTGCGAGCAATAACGTCCTGATCAGGATGGAAAACGAAAACCTTCGGCCCACACGCCGCTGCAGGCCAAGGACGCTCGCTCGTGCATGTGTAAATCCGCAGAAACATCACCGCCACCCCAGCCAAATGACAAACCCCATCAGCCACACCACCACCGCGAAGAACATCAGGCAGCTCAGGATGTCCCTGCCCGGCCCCTCAGGCGCCCGCCGCTCGTCCGGTCCCCGCTCCATAATTGCGCTCCCGTTCCGGTGGAGTCCCGAATTGTACACACGGCCCCCAACAACCAGGCCCGCAAACAAGACAGAGACCGACCACCCTGGAAAGAGCCTCCAGAGAATTTCGCTATATTTTTTTAGGGAAAGCCTAATGTCTAAAACTAGACAAACCGGCGTCTTCCGGTTGCATCGACGCCGCCCGGTGCCCAAAAACCGGGGTCTATACCAATCCGCAGTTGTAAATGTCTAAAAAGGGACCCGGCCCGCGGGGATGGCGCCAGGTGCATCCACCCGCGCCACCCCTAACCGGCGCAAAGGGGGGCCAGTAGCACCGGCTAAAAAAATTCTATCCGGAAATGGGTCCCATCGGGAAGTCCGGGGGAAGCGAAATCGAACGAGGACCCGCGCCATTAGCGGCCCCTCCCCGGACAGTACGGCTCCCCTCCCCGGCCGCGGCGCGACCATGGTGCACTGCGGCGGGCTGGCGCGCGGTGCAGCGCGTGGCGTGCGTGCTCCTAAAGCGGGAGCAATCAATCGTTGCTAAGTGCTTGATATCGTTGCGCTATCGTTGCGATAGCGTGCATGATCCCAACACAAATCCCAACGCTAGTTCAAGGGCTCGCTCGGGTCGCGCTCCGGTACCGAGGCCTCATCGGCTAGCGCGGACACGAGCAGCGCGGCTGCCTGCTCGCCTAGCTCTTGCCGGACTAGCGCGATGATGTCGGTTTCGCTGTTCTGAGCGGCAAAGTCGCCCGGCGCGCCGCTTTCCTTCCTGTCAACGATCAGTCCGTGCAGTTTCGCTTTCGCAATCGTCGCGTTGAGCGCTGGCCCGGCCTGATCCACGCGTTGCGCAAACGCTCGGTCGTCGTCGAGTTGTTCGCTGATGCTTTCCACGGTGACGCGGGTTTTCATGGCTAGGCCTTTGTGTAGTTCGGCGAGACGCTGTTTCACTCTGCCGTTTTCTGCCAGCCGATAAGGATGGGCGTTGTCTGGCTTGTAGCCGGCCATAGGGAAGGCTTTGAAGGGGACAATGCCTTGAGCGACTAGCTGGCAAAACCGTTCTGCACGGGCATTTTTGAGCGCTGGCATGGTGCTCTAGCTTGTATCTCGACTAGCTGGCACGTTCAAGAGTTGACCACGTGTTCGGCTGTTTACGGTCGATAGCGCTACCAGGTAGCGATTGCACTGCAATACTGACCTATTTTTCTGGCTTTCTCACGCGTTTGTGAAACACGATGATGTGATCAAGTGGTCATTTCATGTCTTGTCAGTTGACAAGGGCCTTAGCTAAGAGAGAGAATGTTGACAGGTTGGTTTTGCCGAACCGACCGCAACCGAGAGGGCTTCAATGTTCACAAAACAGCAAATCGACAAGGCGATTGATCAAGAGGCGGCCGATTGGGCCGACTTTTTCAACGCTTCTGATCTGGAAGGCCGCAAAAGCGTGATGCGCGCGAATGTTGCGGTCGGATATCTTGTGCCGCTTCTGCCGTATCTCGACACAAGCGTGTTTGCCTTCTCTAACAGCCGCGACGGTCGCGTGATGGTTTACGGCGCGGTCATTGGCTTTCCGTCGCCTTCTGATTGCGTTTGGCTCATTCCCGGAACTTGGAACGTGTGGGGGTTGTCATGATCATTCAAATCCAGATCAGAAACGTTTACGGGGAAGAAAAGGCTTACCCGATGAATGATGCGGCCAAGTGCATCGCGAACATCGCAGGCACAAAGACTTTGACGCGCTGCACCTTGCTTAACGTGCTTGCGATGGGTTGCGACATTGAAGAGCTTGACCGATACGGCAAGCCCTCGCGCACAATCAAGGGCGGACCGGAACGCCGCTATGGTGATATCGCGCATATCCGCATCGCCTGACGCTTTCAAACATCGTTCCCATGGCGGGCGCCGAAAGGCTACCCGCCTTAGGGCGTTAGGAGGGGTTGCCGCCCCTCGCAAACCGAGAGGTACACAATGAAGCGCGACCTTTACCACGAAGTGACGCAACGCATTCTTGACCAGATGCAAGCCGGAGTCGTGCCTTGGCAGCAAGCATGGCGCGGAAACAACGCGATGCCGATGAATGCGGTTTCGAACCGGCCCTATTCCGGAATCAACATTCTGCTTTTCTGGCTCGGCGCCGACAAGGGCTATCCGACCGCGCGTTACCTGACGTTCAAGCAAGCTCAAGAGCACGGCGGGCACGTTCGCAAGGGGGAACACGGTCGCAAGGTCGTTTTCTTCAAGCAATTGACCGTTGAAGATAAGAACGGCGGGGATGACAAGACTATACCGCTGTTGCGAGAATACACAGTGTTCAACGTGGCACAGTGCGACGACTTGCCGGACCATATCGTCAACGGCAAGGCGCTTGCCGCGCTGAACACGGATGAGCGCGACTCACTCGCCGATGCTTTCATCAAGTCGACGGGCGCCGACTTCCGGGAAGGTACGGGCAAGCCTTGTTACATTCCGAGCCGCGATATCATCTCGACTCCGGCCTTCGAGCAATATCGCAGCATGCCAGCGTTCTATGGTGACGTGTTTCACGAGCTAGTGCACTGGACTGGTCACAAGTCTCGCCTTGATCGTGACAACGATATCGCGCGGCGCTTCGGCAACGTCGCGTATGCTGCGGAAGAGTTGGTTGCCGAACTTGGCGCGGCTTTCATCAATGCCGAGTTTGGCTATGACGAAACGCCACACAACGCGGCCTATCTTGCCAACTGGATTCAGTTGCTCAAGGATGATAGCCGCGCAATCTTCACCGCGGCGAGCAAGGCGAGCAAGGCCGCTGAATATCTCCGAGGCTTGGCGATTGCCGAACCCATGGCCGAAGCGGCATAGATCGCCGCACATAGGCTTTACGGCGAGCGGGGCAACCCTACTCGCCTTAAGGCATTAGAAGCGTTGCCGCGCTTCGTTAACCGAGAGGGAAGATAAATGAATCGAGACGCGAAAGAGGCTTTCATCGTTGCGCTAATCTGCAACGTGCAAGCCGATATCTTGGCCAAGGTGGCACAAATGCCGGAAGATTGGGACGGGCATGAATTGCGCCGCTACATCGCGGATAAGTTCGCGGAAAGCGCAATGACCGTCGGGCGACCCGGACCATACGGCAAGCCATATGGAAAGCGATATCGTGCCTACAAAAACGCGGTCATTGTGCGCAATCTCTAGCGCGCTCAACATAGGCTTTATGGCGGGCACCTTAGGGTTACCCGCCTTAGGGCGTTAGAGGGCTTGCCGGCCCTCCTAACCGAGAGGGATACACCATGGCCAAGCGCCAAACCGTCGAAGTCGCCAAGCTTAAGCGAATGGCGAACGAATATTTCCACAACAGCGGCGATCCATTCCGCGATGCGCGTCGCGCGATTCAGTCGTTTGTTGAGGCAGTCTTGCACGATACGAACAACTACCGCGGGTTCGGTTACCTTACCGCCGAGCAGTCCAAGCCGGGACACACGCTTGGCGTGATCCACAACTTCGAAACCCATGAACACGTTTTCCCGGACGATAGCCGAATTTATTTTCTGTAGTCCGGTTCACAGTGGCTTTACGCGCGGCGCCGAAAGGCTACCGCGCCTAAGGCATTAGGAGGGCTTGCCGGCCCTCTGCAAACCGAGAGGAATCGACATGACGTTTAAGTTCTATTCAGATGCCGCGGCGCAGCTACCCGCTGATGCGAAGTGGTCCTGCTCGTTTGGCTATCCGGGGGAAGGCGGCTATTCCGAGTATCACCGCGACACCACGGGCAAGCGCTACGTTATCAGCAATGGCAAGTGGGACGCTATCGCGCCGTTCGACTGGACCGTCAAGGCGGAGTGCTGAACCCATGATGACAAAGGCCCAAATGGACCGGCTTGCGGAAAAGTACCATCGCCTAGTTTACGAGCTAGAGCGCGACGCGGACCGGGTTAAGACAAGTTCCCATCCAAGCTATGCGGCAACGATCCATGTGCTTGCCGTCGAACTTGCCAAGCTGGCGCGGGCAATCGAGGCGGAGATAACCTAGCCTTGTCTAATTCAAGACTCTGTGATGGCCGTGCTCTTGTCACTTGACAAGACGCGGCCATTCCTTTTTTATACAACACGGGAACGTTGCCGCGTTCCTCGAACCGAGAGGAGACTCGAAAGTGTACGATCTTAGCCAACCTAATGACCGGCCCGGTCGTTGCGTCAAATGCCGCGGAACCGGGGTTTATTCGTGGGGCGCTTGCGTGAACGGCAAGATGCAAAACAGCGGCTCTTGCTTCTCTTGCAAGGGTACGGGCCGGCAATCGAGGCGCCAGATTGCCTGCAATCGCACCTATAACCGCCACAAGATCGCTTGGATTGCGAGGAGCTAGGCCATGCGGAAAATGACCTTCGAACGCGCGAAAACCCTTTACGTGCACCGCTTCACAATGGAGCACGTCCCGACATGGTCACGCAATTCGATTGACGGCAAGTATTACGCGCCGCAATTTCGCACGGATCGTGAGTGGTACGAGAACACGTATTTCCCGGGCGAGACCGGGCATCTTGGCGTTCCGGGCACTCCCGATTGCTACACGCGGAATCAGTCTTGGCCGCTTGGCCATTGGCTGGATAAGCCTTTCAAGGCTGTCTAAAGACGTTGCAGCCTATGGCCCGCCTCGTGCGGGCCATAATCGGCAACATCCTATGGTCATTGCCGTGACCAGCCAAAACCGAGAGGACTCGAACATGGCTAGACTCGTCTTAAGTGCCTATCAGGCCACGTGCCGCGATGGCGTGCACCTGCAAGTCGCTATCATGGCGCAATCCCCCTTCCCCCAAAAGATCGTTGAAGTGCGCAACGTCGCGGACTGCGAGAAGGCCCTCGAAACGTACAAGGCCGAAGCGCAAGCGACCGGCAAGCCTATGGCGCTTTCCATGTCGATGGCGCACGGGGAGCGCAAGCCGCCCGGCTTTAACAAGCTCCGAGCCGCGAATAATTTCATCCCCATCAACCTGTAACGATCTTGTCAATTGACAAGAGGCCGGAGTCTTGATTGACTCCGGCCATGCCCGTTGCCGCGGGCACAAACCGAGAGGAACTTTAGATGTTCGATTCGAACGCAATGCTTGAATTGCAACACGTTTCGCGCGACCGCTATCAGCGGGCGGGCGGGGGTGGCGCGTTCAAGGTCTACAACACAACCAAGGCCTACTATGACGCGCGCGGCTACAACGATCTTTCGCCGTTCCGCCGCGCCTGCATCGAAATGCTGCACGCATTCCGGCAAGCCGCGGAGTTGCAGCGCGAAGAGTACAAGATGACGTGCTGGCGAAAGCGGGAGGGTTTTCGGGATGACGAAGAAATCCCGTTCTAATCGGCAAGCCAGCTTGCCCGGTACAGGCCCCGACGTTCGGGGCTTGCTCCGTTTGAAGGCCGCGGCGCCGATCAAGCCGCGCAAGCCACAAGCGCCCTGCGATGTCGGGCTATTCTCCGATGACGCGGATCAAATGGACCTAGTTGAAATGTTCCAAGACCCAATCGAGGAGGACTGAGGAAATGTCACGCTTCAAAGCCGAGCAATCGCCTAGCCGCGACGAATTGCTTAAGTTGCTCAATGCGGTGCTAGATGCCAATGACGATTTCCGCGCCGGAATGCCGGACGATTGGCAGGGCGACCCGCTGCAGGATGCTTGTATCGAAGCGCGGAACGCCATCAACGCAACCGGAAAGGACTAACCATGGCTCGCAAGAAACCACCGATTAAGCCGATGTCTACCTTGCGCTTTGATTTCGTCGACTCGCTCGAAAATCTCTGCCAGCAAGCGTTAATGTTGATGAGCGCGGTCGATTCCGTGCTTGAACGCGTACCTAGCCTGCCCGGTCACGATATCTTGGCCGAGCGCTCCGCAGCCTTGCGCGCGGCGCTGATATCGGAGGACTAGCCAAAGTGGCCCGCGAGCTTGCCGGCCCGCGGGCCTGCCACCTAGCCACACACCAAGGCCCGAGAGGGCACCAAGGGCAACCAGATGACGGACAAGACAGATACCACAATCAAGGCCGCGATCTACCTCCTAGAGCGCGGTCTTGCCAGTTATTCGGAGATTGCCAAGCGAGCGGGGGTTAAGCGCCAAACGGTACGATGGTGGGCACGGAATCTTGATCCGGAGGCCCGGGAAGTGTATCTTAGGGAACTATGGGCCAAGGCCCTCGAACGGGCGGGGAAATGATGGCTTACCGTAAAACCGAGAAGGTGCTTTCAAAGATCGCCGCAACCCGCAATTTGCTGATCGCTTGCGCGATCGATATCATGGCAGCCGATGGCATCGAGGCATTGACCATTCGCACGCTAGCCGAGCGCGCCGAAATCGCGACCGGCAGCATTTACATGCATTTCGCAGACACCAAGGAATTGATCATTGCCGTCGCCACCGAATTGCGCGACCGCGATATCGAGGCAATGCACCAAGCTCGCGAAGTTGCACAACGGCCAAGCGACAATCTCATTGCCGGTATTAGTATGTTCGCGCATATCGTGGCGTCCAAATACCGCCTGATGTCCGCGATCGGCACCATGCCGGCATATCGCGATCCAGTGCAGGACGAACTTGCCAAGCTGATCAAAGCAACCAGCCCAAAGGAACGGCCCGCCATTCTCGCAGCGATGGCCTACGGTGCGATTTTCGAGACTGCCCGTCTTGGTGTGCGCGCCGAGCGAACGCTTGTGCTGTGCCTTCTGCGGGCGGTTGGCCTACCGCCTAGATGGTTAGCCGAGATTCCGGTATTCTAAGGAGGATCTGATGACGCTCACAAACACGCTTCTTATGATGATTGCAATTGCGGCGATCGAAATCTTGATGAAGCTGCACTAGCTCGATTTCGCGAGCAGGTCTTTTATCCATGGCCAGAACATCGGCCATCCCGTGGTCTTGTCCCGGACCAATAGGTGACCGGCATCGCGCAATGCCAGGTGGTGCTTGACCGTTTCAGGGGTAATAGCGCCGAGGCGCAATGCCAGGTCCCGAGAGCAACGCAATTCAACTCCGCTTTTCATCCCGCGAGCTTACCACGGCCATTCGAATCCGAGCATGCCCTTAAGCAGCTTTTTTGCGCGCTCGTGCTTGGCGCCCGTGGTAATGGCCTCAAGCGCCCGCTCGTAGTTGCGCTGGCGCTGGCAATGTATCTTAAAGGACATGGACCAAGACCGCATGCATGCGATGTCCGGATCAAGCGAGTGGACATACTTGGCATCATTGCGCAAGCGCGCCTCGACGGCCGGCGGAATCCCAAATGTCTTGATGTAATCCGCCGCGCCCATTAGGCGCTGACGATAGGGGAGCTTATCTTCATCGCCAAACGCGATGCCATCCCCCAACGATACCGCAGCGTCACCGAAGCCGGGAACATCGCGCATCGCGGTGAGCTTGGTAATCTCGGCATCGGCCGCGGCCTTGGCCGCGAGCGGCGTAGCGGTCATCCATCCGAAGAAGGTGCGGCGCGTGGCTTGCATTGCCGGACTAAATGCAGAGACCACGGCCGCACGCTAGTGGAATTTTCAGATCGCCGTCGATTCGACCTTGACCATGATGGGGGTCCTTTTCACGGTCACGTCAAAGACAGGCGTGCAACCGAGCATGATCAGGATCAGCAACAGCCGATCGACACTGAACCGGTTTAGCTTGCTGTCGGTGCGCAGCTCGCTGATGTCGCCTTGGTGCAAGCCGGTCGCAGTCACGATTTCCCGCGTTGTCCGCGAGCCAAACGCCGCCAGGACTTCGGTCCGCAGCTCCCGCTTGATCTTGCGCAGGTGCTCGATGTGCTCGGGTCTCTCTAGCATACTTGGTTTCCTTTCCTTATTGCAGCGCGCCAATGCGCCAGATTTGCCAGCCCAGATAGATGATCGGCGACCACAGGGCTAATAGCGCGGTGACTCCGATCACGAGTTTCATGCTGCCTGCCTGTTCGCGATCTTGAGAATCCGCTCCTCGTCGTGCTCAAGCCAGAGCTTTTGCGCGACATGGTGATCATGCAGAGGGACGTCACTGCAGTGGACGCAAAGCCGGTGCATGACCTTGCTGCCGGCCATGACGTCGATGTTGCCGGCGTACCCTTCCGTGCGAATGCGATATTTCTGTTTGGTCTTGCCGCCATCGACGACAAACCACTTGTACTTCTCGAAGGTCTTGCGCTGCGCCGGATCGAGATGCGAGAGCAAAAGTTCGCGCGACCGTGCGTGCGCCTGCTTTACTCTTTCGATATATTCCTCTTGCTCCCGTTGCGCCGCCTGCCGCGCCAACAGTTGCTGCGCGAGTTCCAGGGCCGTCAACTCGCGCGAATAGACCGCACGATTTTGGGCCAATTGTAGATATTGCGCATTCATCCAGTCGTCCTCCTGAACCCAAAAGGCATTAGACGCCGCGTTCGCAAGCATGGTTTGATAGAGCGCTGGCGTCGTTCCTGTCACGTATGTCTGCGCCAGAGATGAATTTGTCGGCTGACTCCACACCCAGGTCGGCGGAAGCGCATATGCCCTTCCGCCGGTTGTGGGAGTAGCCCATCCCCCAAAAATCGGCATTAGCCGCCCCGAAGTTGCGGCACCATCATGACCCTACCGGCGCGCGGATCGAAGGTGTCCATGCGCGTGGCGCTCTTCTCCTCGACCACGACGCCATTCTCCGAGACGACGTTCATCCGGAATGGCGTGTAACCTTGCCGAACCAGTTGTCGGAACTGGGTTTCCGCATCGCGAACGGAGTCCGCGTTTTCGGGGTCCCATGTCACCGTGGTGTGGCCGGTGCGGTCCATGACTTCCATCGTGCCGTGCATTACGTTCTCCTGTTGAATGAAAACTTTGGTCTTGCTCCGGGCGGTGCAGTACCGACCGCGTATTCCGAAGTGCCGCGCCGGCCTTACCATCCGCACGCCCGGAGCAAGCTTGTTAGGCCGCTGCTCCGGGCATGGAGACTTCGGCCACTTTTTCCATCATGACCACGAACTGGTGACGTAGTTCATCGCTGGAAATCTTGGAGTAGGCCTTGAGCAATCGCAGACTGAACTTCGGATCGTCAAAGATCAGGTTCTCGGCCTGTTGGTTCTTGCCGTTGGTTTCGTAGAAATACTGGATCGGGACCTGCAGCACCTCGGCGATTTTACCGAGCCGGACGCTCCCGATCCGGTTCACGCCCTTCTCGTACTTCTGCACCTGCTGGAAGCTGACGCCGAGCTTTTCGCCAAGCGCCTCCTGAGATATCTTCAACTCGGTGCGGCGTATGCGAATGCGCTGCCCCAAAACTTTATCGCCGCGACCTACGGAACGCGGCGTAGTCTGCTTTAATGTTCGTTTCGCCATGATCAGCCCTTTTTCGGTTGTGTACGCTCTCTCTTCTTTGCCAGTTGTTCGCGGTAGAGCTTGCGTTGCTCCACGGCTTTCGGGATTTCTCTTTCGAAGTTCGGTTTGACCTCGCGTACTAGCTGGTACTCATACCCCAGGCCGCCCGCGAGCTTGGCAAATGTCGAATGCCGGGGGTTACGCGTTTCGTGTTCGAGCAGGTTCTTGACCGTCAGCGTTCCGACGCCAGCGAGTGCTGCGATGTCGCTTTCCTTCAAGCCTTCTGCTCTGAGGATTTTCCGGAAACGAGCGCATTCCGGGTCTTCCTCCAGGCAGTTGTAGGAGCGCGTCAGCCAGATCGCACCGCGTATGCCGCTGTTGTGCCCGATGCGAGAATGACCGTTTGTCCCCTTACCCATGTCTACTTGCCTTTGCTGGTTTGAGAATTTCATACACTCCGTCGCTCAGGCTCTTGAGCCTGCCCGCTTCCTTGAGCTTGCCGACTACGCCGTCGATCGATTTCTTGGGGCGCTCATTATCGACCAGGATTTGCGCCATCTCGGCGCGCGTGATTTGCTTGCGCCGCTCGATCGCATTCCAGAGCAGGACGATGTTGCTGACGGGATAGCGCTTCGGCGGGATGCCAGCCCGAGCATGCGGCTTGGCCGGCTCGGCTGGTTGTGCCGGCTTGGCAGAATCTTCCGGCGCCGCTAGCGCCTTGACCTCTGTGCTCTGATAGTGGCCGCCGCCGAGCTTGCGCAGCTCGTTCAGCTCGACCAGCTTCTTCATGACAGAGAAACCGTTCGCAGCGCTTCGCCCGCTTTGCTCGAAGACCAGGGTCAACTCGCGGGCCTTGAAGGTGTGATGCTGCTTGATGAAGGTACGGGCCAGATCGAGCGCGTCGGTCTCAAACACGCGGACCGGGACTTTGTAGGCGAGAATATCGGTAACAAGTTCGTAGGTGACGTTAGTGATGCCTAATCTGGCCAGCGCGGTGAGCACCACCCCAAGGCCCTCAAGCCCGATATTGTCGGCGTGTATTCGGAAGTGGTCGTGGGTCTCAGGTTGTTTCGCCATCAGGCTGCTCCGGTTGCAGTTACACGTAATCCGCTAGGTTAGGGTTAATCCACCTAAGGTCGGTTGTCTAAAAAAGGACATCTAGCCAAGGTGTTAGCAAAACGATAATCAGGTTCCGATTATTGCGCAAGCTGTGCTTGCAAAAAATCTGGGGCTGGTTGCGAAAAAGAGACCGCAAGCGGGGAGCGGGAAAGGCGGCATCACATGTACAGGTTGATCACAATGAACGCACCTGGGGAGAGAATAGGAAATGAAATGGACCGAAAGTTCAGCCCCGAGACGTTTTTGTCGAAGGTGGTGAAAGGCAAGACCACCACGCGCTACAAGAGCGGCGAGACGATTTATGCGAAGGATCAGCCGGCAGAGGCGATCTACTTCCTTGAGGAAGGGCTGGTGAGCATCACGGTTTCCGGCGCCGCGATCGGCGTCATCGAACCAGGCCAGTTTTTCGGCGAGACCTCGCTTGAGGGCGCGTCGAACTGGACGGCGACCACGGTCACCTTGATGCCGAGCCGTGTGATCTCGATCAGCAGAGAGGCGATCAATCGCTTGCTTGAGGATCACCGCTTCCTGCAGGGCTTCATTGGATGCTTGGTACAACGCAATAATCGCATTCAGGCGGACTTCGTTGATCAGCTTTTCAATCCGAGCGAGAAGCGTCTTGCTCGGCTTCTGTTGCTTTTGGCGCACATCAATGGCGATGGAAACGAGCGGCCCATCCCCGCCGCGATCAGCCAGGAGATGCTTGCCGAAATGATCGGCACTACCAGGCCACGCGTGAATCAGTTCATGACGCGCTTTCGCGCGCTTGGTTACATCAAGTACAACGGCGCCATCGAAATCACGAACGCGTCCAAGTTGGCGCAGGTCAGCGAAGCCAAGATCAAGCGCAAATGAGAAAACCCCCGCTGCTGTCACAGCGGGGGCTTCCCATCACCGGAAGTTGCGGGAAACGCAGAGGGCTGGTTCTTTGTCCCCCGCTGGCGATCCCATCAGCCGGCGAGCTTTTCGATCCGAGCAGCCATCGCGTCATTCGTGACCGCGCCACCGCAGTTGCAGGAAAACTCGTGCAGTTCCTTTTGCTTCAGCTCGAAGAACTCCATGGCGCGCAGCGCGGAAACGCTCTCGCCCTGGTCCGGCCGAAGGCCGGCGTCAAACAAGACCGGGTCCTTCGCCGCGGCATCGAACACCGATGCAGGGCTAAAGCTCCGACCAAGGTCGAACGAAGTCATAAATTCCAGATTGTGGAAGATCGCCCAAGTGTTTTCGTAATACTGCGCCCACCCGAGCAGCTTGAGACCCTTGGTGAGAAGCGTGTTACGGCCGCCGCGCGCGATCTCGGCGAGACGCAGAAGCTTCTCGCGCCGGGTCATCGTCTTGACTTCCTCGGCGAGTTGCAGCTTGGCGCGCTCGGTAACAGACAGTGGCTTGTGCATGGTGTTGTAGCTCCAGAATGTTGAAAGCAACGCTGACATTCCGCGCCGAGACCAAAGAGCGAGTCAAACTAATTTTGGTTTCGTGGAGTCTCCTTCGGGACAGGCGAGCTAAGATAGTTGACGATGCGATCCAACACCGCGCGCAGGAACTGTTCACGTGGCAAGAACAGATCACCGGGATCAACAAAGCGACCAAGAGAAAAGACCAGCTTTCGATGTGTGATCGGCTTGCGCCGATCCGCCGGAGGGGGATGGTGTTTCATGCGGGCAATTTCCTAACTCAATGGGAACGCATGTGGTGTGGTGTGGCGCAAAGTAGTGTGCTGTGTGGCGCTGTGTCGTGCCGCGTCGTGGAGTGCTGTGCCGTGTCGGGGTGTGTTGCGTGGTGTTGTGGTGGACCGTCTTGTGCCGTGCCGTAGCGTGCCGTGCCGTAGTGTGGTGTGCCGTCGAGTGGCATGAGATGTTGTGAGGTGCGATGATGTGCCGTGCGATGTAGTGCCCTATGGCGCAGCCCCGGACCCTACTGCCGTAGCGACTCATCGCTGGTTATGAGTCGTGTGCGCGACCCGGGGCTGCCCCAAGGTTGAACACCCGGGAACCCCGTGGCGTCAAGATGTCTAAAAAGTGATTCTTGGTTTATCAACCGACCTCGGCACCTTAAACGTGCGCCGAGGTCGATCAGTCCGATTTTATACAATGACGGGATTTGGTCGCGCTTGCACAACTAAAACGGGCATCGTGCGTTACCTTGTACGATATTAGACAATCGATATTTTTTTGAGGAGGAAGGCCGCGGGCCGTTCTCGTCGAGCAGCACTCGAAGCGGCAACGCCAAAGCGACCGACAACAGCGGTAAGTTCTTGGGCAGAACGAAGGATTGCTTTTCCCACTGGTAGACCCGGCCACGGGTGACATTGCACCGGACCGCTACCTCATCTGCTGTTAACCCCCGAAGTCTTCTTGTTCTTTCCAGCAACTTTCCAATGTGTTTTTTGCGCAAGCCTAAATCGTGCACGTAGAAATCCTCTTGGTAGCTCCCGATCCGCCGAAATAACGGTATCCTAACGCTTCTTCGGGGACACCGGTAGGTATAATTTTATTCAGCCTCACGGTTTACACACGCAGTTGTGATTGCGCCGCAAAAAGTTAAATCTCGTTGGGATTTTGGTTGGGACCATCGAAAAGCCGACCCGGAAAACATAAGCAGAACCAGCGGTTAGGTCGTTATTTCGACTCCAGCCCGGGGAGCCAAGTGCCCTTTCTGACCATGTCGGGCCGTGTCGGTTACCATCCCAACAACATCAAAGTTAGCCTTGTAAACCGGGCACTTCTGCATATGATGGTGTCTGTTGATGCCGGCCGATGTTTGCCACTGACGGGAAATTCTGTTGGGATTCTTGTTGGGATCGGTTGGGATCGTAACCCGAGAGGACACCATGTTGAACGTCAAAACCATTGAGGCCCTGAAGCGGCGGGACAAGGCCTATAAAGTCTCCGATGCCGAAGGCCTGTTCCTGTTCGTCACCACCACCGGGGCCAAAATCTGGCGGCTGGCCTATCGCTTTCAGGGCAAGCAGAAGGAACTGAACATCGGCCCCTATCCCGCGATCGGCCTGCTTGATGCCCGCAAGAAGCGCGACGATGCCAAACGGCTGCTCGCCAACGGCATCGATCCCGCCGCGGCTAAGGCGGAGGCCAAGCGCACGGAGGCTGCCCTCCGCCCTTTCGCCGAGTGGGCTGATGAATGGATGGAGAAGCAGAAAAACCTGCAGCCGCCGCTCAGTGAGCGCACCATTGTCGGCAAGCAGCGGTTCGTCGACTACCTGAAAGAGGAGTTCGGCACTAAGCCCTTGTCGGAGGTCAAGCGCAGCGATGTCATCGTGTACCTGCGGGAATTTGAGACCGAGGGTACCCTTGAAAACCGCGATCGGGTGCGATCGGCCGGCGAGAAGATTTTCGACTATGCCGATCTCGACGGCACCATGGTCAATCCATTCCGTAATCTCGGCGCGCAGCTCATCGATAACAACTCCACGCCACGGCCGGCGCTGACCCGGGAAAAGGATGTAATGGGGCTGTTCCAGAAAATGGCCGTGCCATTCGAGCGCGGACGCTATCGCGATATCGTCGGGTACGCGCTGCGGTTCATCAGCCTGACCGTGGTGCGTCCGGGCGAGATCGCTAGCGCCGAGTGGGGGGACTTTGACTTCACGCTGGCGCGGTGGACCATTTCTGCCGAGAAAATGAAGATGGACAAGGAGCATGTCGTTCCGCTGTCGCGCCAGGCTCTTGCCCTCTTGGAGGAAGTCAAGCGGATCACCGGCCAGCGCCAATACGTGTTCTCTGCGACCAAGGATCAGCCGATCTCCGACATGGCACTATGCCGGCGGCTGCGTCATCTCGGCTTCGATACCGCCAGCCAGCATTGTGCACACGGTTTTAGGACCACGTTCTCGACGTTGCTCAATGCCGAGGTCGACGCCGAGGAGAACAAGCGCTGGGATGCCGACGTGATCGAGCTACAACTCGCCCATTTGGACGAGTCATCGGTCAAGTCGATCTACAACAGGACCGGTCCGCTATCGTTGTTTGCTGCACGCGCGCGGCTGATGCAGCATTGGTCGGACCGGATCGACACCATGGTCGGTGACAACGTGGTGCGTCTCGATAAGCGTGATGTGGCGTGAAGTGGCGTGCCGCGTCGTGCCGTGAAGCGTAGTGTAGTGTCGTGCTGAAAGCAGCGTGACGTCGGGCTGGAACCCCGAACGTCACGCCTAACCGCCGAAACCTTAACGGGAGATTTCAATGGCTGAGAACATCGTTACGCTACATCCGGCGCCGGTCAAGCGCCCGCTAACGTCGGCCGAACGCGGTCGCGCATTCCGGCAACGCCAAAAGAACAAATCGGCACTCAAATCGGACCAACCTGTTGAAAAACCTAAAACGTTCGCGAACGTTCGGCCCACGTTCGCGAACACTGCGCCCACGTTCGCCGAGCTGGAAAGGTCGACCGCCGAACTTCTCGCCGCCTGCAAACGCGGCATCGACGCGGCGCGGGAAATGAAGACCAGGATCGCGAACCGCCAGCGCGCGGGTGATGTGGCGTGACGTGACGGGGCGTGCCGTGGTGCGGAGGGTTGTGTTGTGCCGAGTCGTGTCGTGGTGTGGTGTGAAAACGGTTGCGCTGCTGTCGTGTCGTGGTGTGAAGCGGGGTGACGTGCTGGGTCGTGAGGTGTGGCGGCATGACGTAACGTAGCGTGTTGTGTTGCGTTGCGGCGTGTTGTGACGTGGGGCGTCGTGAGATGCTGTGAAGTGGCGTGGGGTGTAGTGCTATGAGGTGCGGTGTAGTCAGGTGACGATTAGCTGGACCGCTTCGGAACCAGACGGCCCATATTCGGGAGCGGTTTCGGAGCGGTCTGCATTGGAGCAGGCGCCTCGGTCTTGACCTGCGCCTCTCGCCGCATCAACTCCAGGATCGTGCGGTTGGTGGTGGTGATGTGCTGGTCGGATTTCGACAGCCGGCCGAGATCGATGCTTTCGAGATGCTTCAGCTCGCGGCCGGCGCCGCGGAACACGCGCTTCTTGAATGCCTCGGGCTTGCGGACCTTATCCTGGTCGGTCATGCGCCTAAGACCTTGGCCCCAAACGCAACCGAATAGAATCTCATTCTCGGCGAACAGCACGCGGCGTGCCGAAGGCAGCACCTGCTTGAGGCGCGGGATTGATACGCCGGCTTGCTTGGCCAGGTCTTTGTAGCTGATCTCGCCATTGACGCCGCGCAGCGCCGCGATGACGTCGGCGGTGTCAGGCGAACGATCGAAGGTAAGGGGCATCGGGCATTGTCCTGTGTTGTGCCGTGAGGCGAGGTGTAGCGATGTGTTGTGGCGTGAAGTGTCGTGGCGTCAAACCTTTTCGTACTTGACCTTCAAGACCTCGAAGCGCCCGTTGAGGCCGCCCTTCTCGGGCCTGAACTGCCCGACGCCGACCGACCTTGCCGCGACGCCGAGCACTTTCTCGAACATCTCGTGCGACACCTTATCGTCCATGATGAAGAAGGTGGTGGTGCCGCCCCATTCCTGAATCTGCGGAAACGTGCGCGGCACGCGCTTTCCCGATCCGCGCACGCCATCGACATTGGCCGAAATCCTGATGCAGGGCATCTCGTCCTTGTGGACGCCGATCGACAAGTTCGCCTCGCAGACCACGTCGCTGACGAAATACTTGGTCAGGGTGGCGCGCTTGTTGTCGGAGTCCTTGATGTTCAGCCGCTTGGCCGCGGTGTCCATCGCCTGCTTGAAGGCCATGGCCGGGACAAAGACAACGCCGTCCTCGTCATAGTTGCACTTCTCGCGCCAGCAGCGCAGATCGTACTCACTCTCGGTTTCGCCGTCGAGTTTATCGGTGAAGTGCTGGCGCGACTGCGAGAGCGGCGCGGTTCCTCTGATCGTAACAGTAGCTCGGTACATTTTCCTATGCTCCAGTGGTGTGATGTGCAGCGGTGTGTCGTGCAGGGTTGTGATGGGCCGTGGGGTGCAGTAACGTGCTGTGTTGGGCCGTGCAGTGTTGTGTTGTGTAGTAGTGTGCCGCGCCGTGTTGTGTGGTGGCGTAACGTGCCGTGCAGTGTTGTTATCTCAATTCGAGCTTCGGCAACGACGCCTGGTACGTCGCGAGGCTATCGGCATCGACCATGGTGCGCGGTCCATCCTTGTAGGCGAGCAACTTCTTCTCGCGGATCAGCCGATAGACCTTGTCGCGCTTGCAGCCGAGCTTTTCCATCGCCGCCTTGAATGTGATCAGGTTGCGCGATTCCGGCATGGTTTCTTCCGCTCCTGTCGCGGCCGGGTCAAAAAAGCCGGCACCGGCTCATGCTCGTATGCCGTCAGCTCCTGCAAATCTTGCATAAGCTGGCTGACGTGCGGGCATTGCGTGCCACATGGCGGCCGGAAGCCGCAGTCCGAGCAACCGTGCGCAACCGAGGTCGCAGACTGCGTCTCGAACATAAACGGGTTGACCAGCGCCGGATAAGTCATTGCTCCACTCCATCTTGAAACAGCGTGCCTTCCTTGAGCTTGTCGCGATACTCGTCCGCGATCTCGGTCAAGATCGCGATGCGGCGTTGCGCGGTATCGAGCGATAGCTTGCCCTGATCGACCAGCTTCTTGAACACGTGGTGGCGATAGCTCAGCTCACGCTCGATCTCACCGAGCTTCACCTGGTTGGAGAACTTCATCGCTTCTCACCCCTTTCTGCGCTTCATCGAGCCTGGTTGCCGGTACGAGACCGGGTTGACGCTCGAAGGCAATGACTTGAGTGTTGCGGCATGCGCGTTGCGCCGCGTGTTGAGCTTGTCGCGCGTCTTTCTCAAAATCTTAGCCATCGCTATTCCCCTTCGATTTCCGTTCCGCGATCTTGCGGTGCGCCTGCTCGATCCGACCTTGCTGCCTATGCTTACGCGGCTTGATCGCGATCAAAGCGTAGCTCTGTTCGCGCAACACGCTGACATGCGGGTTGCTGATCTCGTGCTCGATCTCCTGCTTGTCCGTATCGTTCATCACTCGAATCCCTGATTGGACGTTCTTTCCATCGGTACTCAGTCCAGTCGGCGCCGGCATAAGGAATCAGGTAGCGCTCGACCTTGGCGGGCGCCCGCAGTCCGCCGGGCGCGTTGATCCAGCGCACATGCCGCACCTGCGGCGTCTTCCACTCCGGCGCTGGCGGCTTCCTGCCCTTCTTGCGCCCGAGGTAAAACAGAATGGTCGTGTGATCCTGGCCAAGCTGCCTACCGATCTTGGTTGGGGAATAACCGGCGGCCTTCATTCGTTTAACCGCGTCGATCCTCGCGCAGACCAGGCGCTTGCGCCGGCATTTGCCCGCGACCAATTCCGGATTGACTCCCCACGCGGCCGCGACGTCTTGGATAATTTGGTGTGCGAGTGGCGTCATTTGCGACGGCCCTCCCGATGCGCGAACCAGATCACCGAACAGAGCAGGCAGGCGTTGATAGCGTCTGCTATCAGCGCCGCCATCGACGGCTGCGCCATGAACGCTCCGGTGCACAACGACGCGAAAGCAAGATAGGTCGATATGTTCCGATGGTGCATGGCGCAGTCCAGATCACAGCGCCGAACGCGGGCGTCGGGCCTCCGGAGCCAGCCCTTGGTTTGCGCGTGCACGGCGAGCCTCACGGCGAGCAACATCGCGGGCATGCCGGAACAGGATGATCGTGAGGCCCATCGCGATAAACTCGGCGAAGAACCACGCCGCGTTGTAGAGCGACTCGACTCCGCTCAGACTGGCAAACTCGTATCCATGCCAACCGAAGTTGCAGAACAGGTTGAGCCCGAAGGTGCCGTAGAGCCAGGTCGAGGGCACCTTGACGTCCTCGGCATGGATACCCTCCTCATCGTCATCCCATTCGATCCTGTCGCCGAACAGCGCAAAGAACGCCGAGCCGGCAAAGCAGATATCGATCAGGCATTTTGCGATCCATGGCGCCGCGGCGGTCCCGGTGGAATTGACCGCGATGGCAAGATCGTTGAGCAGCAAGATCGCGATCGAGTACGCGATCACGCCGAAAAAGAACACGCGCTTCATAGATACTCCGGTTAGGTTTGAGTTTTCCAAATCTCGCGGCGAGACGAGGGAAGCCCGATCTTGATTGCGCGGCGGCGCAACGTGCTCGGGTCGTGACCCATGATCTGGCCGATCTCCATCTCGGTCTTGCGTGACTGCCAAAGCTCTTTGAGTTTGGCGTCGTCGATCTTGCGGCGGCGAAGTCTCAAAGCTTTGGACACTTCCCATCAATCCTTCTTGTTCAGCTCCGTCTTCTCTTCCTCGCTCCAGTCCATGGTGGCGGACTGACCGGTGGCATAGTCCGCGCGCTTGCGAGCCATGCTGTTGACGTGCTGACCCATGGTGCCCGCGGAAGCCGAGATCGTCTGACCGCGCAGATTGCCGTAGCTCTGCGCTTGCGCGGCGTTATCGAAGTTCGCGCCGAGGTAGATGACCTGCCAGTTCTTGGCGCGGCACCGATCGAGCATCGCCTTGATCCGCTGCGTGCCCACATAGCCCGGGTATTCGTGGGACGCGTTCTCCAGGCCATCCGTCATGATGATGATAGCGAGCTTGTCGTAGCCGCCGGCCTCCGCCAGCGACACGATGCGTGCGGTCGCATCATTCAAAGGCGTACCGTTGCGCGGCGAGACCTCGCTGTGACTGACCTTGTGCCAGGTTGACGGAATGATGCGGTCGCGGATGATCCTGAAGTCGAGCTTGCCATCGGTGCCGTTGTCGAACACCACCAAGGTCACCCCGGTGTCGACCTTGTCTTCGGCGAGCTTCGCGACATAGGAGTTGACGGAATTGACCGCTTCATCCCAGCGCGATTCCATCGAGCCGGACCGATCAAGAAGAATAAAGTCGTGTTGCACTTCGGTGGTCCTTTATATTCGTGGTTGCGGATTGCATGATCTTCCATGCATCGAGCAGTGCCGAGTTGCGAATGAACGTTGCCCTCTTGTGGCCGAGCGCCGCTGCCGCCTCATCGATCTTGGCCAGCTCCGTATCCGAGAACATGATCGTCAGCCGGTTCACTCGTTTTTCTTTCGCCATTCAAATCCCCCACCAATCTTCATCTTGATGCCGCTGTCTCGTGAGCCCGGCATCGGGCGGCCCTTTCGTTTCTTGATCCCGATGTGGCGCATCGCCACCGCATCGTTCTTCGCCTTCACTGCGACGTCTGCTGGCGTCTTAGCCGTCTTGTCACAAGCCTCATGGATCGGCTGCAGGTTGCTCTCGCGGTTCTCTCCTCCGTTAATGATCGCCAAGGTATGATCACACACCCAACGTTTGCCGATGATCTTGGTCTTGCAGATGCGACAGATGCCCTCGTTCTTTCGAAAGACCCTTAAGCGAACCCGCGGCGGGACCGGCGTGTCGTCGGTCTTGCCAATCCATTCATCGACGCTACGGCTCACGGCTGAGGTCTATTGATCCAAGCCCACAACAGTAGTCCGGCACCAAACCCGACCAGGAACCAGCCCACCAATTCCTCAGCCGACATCAACTCACGCTCCACGCTGGTGACGGGAATTTCGGATTGTCCATGCCCTCGGCCTTGAGCCGCGCAGCGAAGATCGCCTTGAGCCGGCGATAGCAGGGCAGCCGATGGAAGTCGGTCAGCACACGGCCGCCGAGCCAGTCGATGTACTCAGCACTCGCCGAGATCGCCATCAGGCACTTCTTGAACTGCTCGGTGTTCAAGACCGCCGCGCGCTTGGCGGTGCGATCCTGCTGCAGCACCAGGCGGCGGTACATCCACATGCACAGACAGAGGTTGAGACCGTTCCATAGCCGCGCATAGTTGGCGTCGCGGCCCCATGCACCATGCGCGAGATGCAAGAACTTGCAGAGGTTGGTGACCTCAAGGTCATCAATCTCCTTGGCAACCAGCGTTGCCGTGGTCGAACCCGAATGCCGGGCCGGCGTCTCCGGCTTCGAGCCCTGCCAGAGCTTGAGAACTGCCGACATGCTCACGATCGGCGCGCGGTCATTGCCCTTCCGTATCTGGTCATAACCGACGAAGGGACAGGTCTTGCCAATCACTTGCAAGCTATGGGTCGAAGCTTCCAGACCACGCAGCACGTCGTCGGGCCGCATGCGCACCAGCGATTGCTGCAGCAACACGAAGTCATCGGCCATATCAGCCATGCTGTCATAGGTGCAGGTCCGAACATCGGCGATGGCTTCGGGCAACTCCGATATCTTGAGTGACTCGATGCGGTGCTGGCCATCGACGAGATAAGTCACGCGATCGCCCTTCAGTTTGCCCAGCGTCAGTACGCCTGAGATGAAGCCGCCGTTGGCTTTCAGGTCTTCTGCCAGCGCACGCACCTTGTCGTTGACCCGAAGCGGGCGCTGGAACGGCGGGATCACCCAACTCGTCGCCTGATCCCGCGTGAACAGCATCGTCTCCATGCTGGAGATCGCCGACTTCGGAATCTTGCGGGTCTTGTCCAATTGCACCACGGTCATGCGGTCCTCTGTTTCAGGAGGGCGGAAAGTTTGGCCGCGTCGACTTCCTGGGGAGGATCAGGCGACGCGGCCGATGATCCACCGTTGGGGGTTGGTGGATCACCGCCGGCAGGGGCGGCCCCGCCGGGTTCTTGAAAGACAACGCCATGGTTGGCACCAAAGGCGTAGATCAGCTCGATCAGGTCGCTCATCTCGGCCTTGCCGAGATCGGAGCTGGAGCGGCCAAGTGTCAGCACGCCATAGCCATCGAGACGCGGCACCACGCGCAACTCGCGCTTCAGCGCGTCGATGAACAGATCGCGCCAGTCGGCGGGACGAAGCTTCTTGCCGTCCCATTCAACCTGCCGCGCCACGTCAGTGAGCAGCGCCCACATCTTGTCGTTCTGCGCGACCGTGCGCTTCGGCGCCTTGAACTCGACGCGGGTGCCGGTTGGACAGCGCTGCAACCAGGTGACCGCGCGTTCGCGATCCAGTTTGCTGTTCAACGCGATGAGGGCGCGGCTCATGCGGCCTCCAACACGCCGTAGCGCGCGATCAGTTGCTTGTACTTGGCGTCGGCCTCGACCAGGAACTTCTGAACTTCCTTTTCCAGATCACCGATGATGATCGGATCACGCGGCACCCGGCACACGAACAGCCGCATACGCTCCGGCACGCGAGGATCGAACGAGACAAAATCGCACCACGCACGCCCGGTGCATGCCAGTTGAAATTGAATCTGTGCGGTGTAGCGCGACGGCGGCTTTCGGTTGACCAGGGTGTCGATATGAGTTGCCGTGTTGGGGCATTTCATTTCGATCAGGCCATGCATTCCCACCAAGCCGTCAGGGCTGGCGCCGGCAAACTGAATGTTTGGATGAATGACAAAGCCGACCGACACCACCGTGCTGTCGGTGTGAAACTCGTAAGCCGTGCGCGCTTCTTCCTCGTGGTCCTTACCCCACTGCATCGAAGCGGTGACATAGGCTTCCTGCACCGTGTGCGTCAGCCGTTCAGTGATAAGCTCGGCCATGTAGTTGGCGCGCGACGCGCCATAGCCGCCCTTGGTGCGCGCGATCACGTCAGCGACGCGCGATGCCGTTACCTTGCCCAAGCGCAAGGCATGCCACTCCGGCGATCCTTGAACTACTTCGTTCATGATGCTTTCCGCTTGGTCTTGAGCAGATCGATCGCGTGCTGGAACTTGCTCGCGGGGACCTCGTCGAGTCTTTCGACCTTGAGCACCTTGCAGAATTTCGGCACGTCGGCCTTGACCTCGGCGGCCAGCGTCATCAGCGCGGCAATCTGCTCTTCGCTGATAAGAAGATCGTCAGTCGCTGCGGCACCATCGTCATCGTTCGAAGCGGCAAGACCGAGCGCAACCTTGAGCGAATAGCGCTGCAGGAAGGTGATGGTCGATCCAATCGCCTGGATGCCGTTTTTGTTGCCGGTGTCATCACGGGCTGCGGTTAGCGTGGTTTCCTCGCGGTGACCGAAGCCCGTGACGACGCAGGTCACGCTGACAGGTTCATTGATGTTCGACGTCGCACGGTAGCGATACGAGAGCCCGTACTTGCCGAGCACGGGGTCAACCGTCTTGGCGATCTCGCCCATGTCCTCGTGCCGATAGTGCGTGCGTCCCCTGGCGGAGGTGAAATCGACCACGCGGTTCTTGAAGATCGGCTTGATCTCCACCTTGGCCGCGGCGATGGCCTCATCGAAAGCGCGCTGCGCCTGGCGCGCTTCCCAGCGCTCCTGCAGGGCCATCAGCTTTTCCAGCACATCAATGCCGGCGCCACCGTCGATCGCGCGTCCAAGCATTTCCATCGGCGTGATGGAACGCGGCGCAGCCGTCTGCACTGCCTGCGCGACAATAGTCGCGCCGGCCGGAGCCAGTTCAGTCATTGGGAAATCCTACCTTGCGGAAACTAGACCACAGGTTTTTTTGGCTGTCAGTTCTCTAAGGAACAGGAGGAGCTATATTTTTTTAGGCGAAAGAACTGAACATGTGGTCATTCGCCTAGATTTCACGCTTCAAGTTTGTTGACGGTGACTCCTGCACTCCACTAGCAATGCTTGTCGGAGGTCACCGATCTTGGGAACGCCCGCTGCTCTAAAACCGCCTTGGGATGCCACCATGCGCCACATCAGCATGTACAGACTCTGGAATGCCGTCGCTGCGGAATGCGGCGTCACGCCGGCAGCGGTCCGAATGTGGCACAAGGTGCCACCGCTCCGCGTACTCGCGGTAGAGCGCGTCATCGGCCTCCCTCGGTACTTCATTCGTCCTGATATTTACCCGAAGGAATCCAGCCGTGGCCCGCAAAGCGAACGAAGCCATCAACACGCCTGACGATGAGGATGTCAAAGCCTCGGTCGCGGCGATCGAACACGGTCTTGCCGATCTCGCATCCGAGCGCGGCCGATACATGAGCCTGTGCAAGAAAATCCGCGAGACCATGGCCTCCGACTATGAGGATGCGGCAAACAAGGGCATCGACAAGAAGCTGCTCAAGAAGATCATCCGGGAACGCGAGCTGGAGCGGAAAATCGACGCGCTTGTGCTCGATCTTGAACCTGACCAGACGGCCGAGTTGGACATGCTCAAGGACAAGCTCGGTGACTTCGTTGGGACGCCGCTTGGTTCTGCCGCGCTGCAGCGCGCTGAGGCTCGGGCTGCCCGTGGGTGATGAAGATGCGGTCGGTGGTGGTTGATCTCTTTGGAACAGAGCTGGAGTCGGCGGAGCCGCTATCTGACGGTGACGACAGATACCAGCCTCATCCAGGGGGGCAGATGTCGCAGAGAAATGGAGATATTGGCGAAGGCCTTACCGTCTTCGATCTCAAGATACGAGGATATGAGGCGGCGCTTCAGAACGGGGCGCATACCGACGTGAACGTAGAAATTAATGGAATTTATCGAAGGCTCCAGGTCAAGGCTTCGAGGAGCGAGCACTTTAGCAACCATGGTGCGACCGGGTGGAGCAGGCAACTACAACGGACCTTCGCATCCTATAAGAGCCTTATCGATGGCTTTGCACTCGTGCATTTACCGAAAAGGGCAGTCTTCTACATGCACATCGATGCAATCGCAGATGGTCAGCGCACTATCACTGTCAGTAACTTCTCGCGAGGCGCCTGCGATATGTCTTGGGACGAGATGTTGCGGCGGTTTGAAAGCGCGGCATGACCGTCACCATCATGGCCCTCGATCTGGCGACCACCACCGGCTGGGCGATCGGCAAGCCCGGCAGCGCGCCGCTGCACGGGTCCGTGAAGTTCGGCGCGTCCTCGCACGAGGCGACCTTTGCCAAGGCGCTGGAGTGGATGACGGCGAAATGCATCTTCCACGCGCCGAGGATCGTGATCTGGGAAGCGCCGCTGGCGACCTCGTTTAGGCGCGGCAAGACGACTGTTAACACTACTACGCTGTTGTACGGTTTGCCTGCCGTTATCGGGGCTGCGGCCTACAAGCGCGGCATCTACGATCTCCGCAAGGCGGATACCAAGGACGTGCGGCTGCATTTCATCGGCTGCAACCCGAAGCGCGAGACGGCCAAGCCCATGGTGGTGAAGCAATGCCAGCGCCTGGGCTGGGATGTCACCGACGACAATGAGGCAGATGCCCTCGCCACCTGGCACTACATGTGCTCGCTGATCGAGCCGAAGCTTGCGAGGGCACCGGCACCGTTGTTCCGCGCCAGCGCATAAACGCCACAGCACTGCACACCACACCACGGCACAGCACGCCACGACATAGCACGCCACGCCACGAGACCTTCAATGTTGAAATGTCCTACCTGCAACGGCACTGGCGAATATGAGGAAGAGCCGCCCGGGGTCTACCTGTCGCCACTGGAGCGGCGGCTATGGGAGATCGTGCGCAAGGCCAAGTACGGCATTGATGGTCGGACCCTGATCGACCGCGCCTACGCCGATCGCATAGACGGTGGGCCACCGTCAGCCGACACCTCGATTTACTGCACGATCAGATCGGCCAACCAGAAGTTGGTGTCGGTCGGGCAGAAGATCGCCTGCCCCACCAGGAACCGCGGCTCGCGTTACACCATCCAGTATTTCGACCCGACATGACCAGGGCGCCACATGGCCGAGTTTCCGGCGCTTCCGCTTTGGACCGACGCCTTCTTGTCGGACACCATGCACTTGGACGCCACGGAAACCGGCGCGTACTTGCTGCTGCTGATGACCGCGTGGCGCAGGCCGAATAACGACCTGCCCGATGACGACGTGCAGCTCCGGCGTTTTGCGCGCTGCACGCCGGCCCAATGGCTGCGGATCAAGCCGCGGGTGATGGCGTTCTGGACGCTGCACGAAAACAGCTACCGGCAGAAGAAGCTCGATCTGGTACGAAATCGGATTCGAAATCTGCAAGAGAAAAAGAGAAGTGCCGCTTTCGTTCGTTGGAATAAGCCACTGAAAACACAACGAGCGCCAGATACACATGCAGCACGTCTGCATGTCCCTCGCATATCCAACCAAAACCAAAACCAAAATAAGAGTCTTATCGCAAGCGAAGAGCTGCAGGCGCTATGCCGCAAGAACCAAGAAAAGGAATGAGCCGCGACTTCTCAGCGCTCGACTTGCGCACGCTCACGATGGGCGGCGTCGGCATTACCGACATCGCCTGTCCGATATGCGGGCCAGAGCGCCGATCGCCCGCGAACCGCATCCGCAAAGTCTTGCGCATTTGGGATGACGGCGTGCTGATCACCTACAAATGCGCGCGGTGCAACATCTCAGGCTGGGCCAAGGACGCACAATCGGCAGGGACGAGGCCACAGCCGCGACCGGCGGCGCCGCCGGGGCGCGACAGGAAAGAGTTGGCAAGCTTCCTATGGACGCGCGCAAGCCCGCTGGCGGCGTCCCTGGCCGAGACCTACCTCCGCGCACGGATGTGCTTCATCGCGAGCGTCAATCTGCGCTGCCTGCCGGCGCGAGGCTCGCATCCGGCAGCAATGATCGCAAGGTTCGGGACCGGCGACGTGACCGGGGTTCACCTGACGAAACTCAATAGCCAGGGCAGCTCGAAGGCCGGCACGGACCGCGACAAGATCATGATCGGCGAAAGCGTCGGACAGCCGATCGTGGTGCAGGATAACCCCGACCACGGCGAGCTGATCGTGGCCGAGGGCATCGAGGATGCCGCGACCTTGGCGTTGATCACGGGATGGACCGCTTGGGCCGCTGGATCGGCAGGGCGTATTCCCGCCGTGATCTCCAGCGCCCTGCACTTCGAGCGGGTGTTCATCGCGGTCGACGATGACAGCGGACAGCGTCCGGCAGGACCGCGGGCGCTTGAGCGGGCATTCACCGTGCGCCGAGACATCGTGCCCCTGCACCTATCGAAGGTGCTGGCGCTGCACGGACAGATCGACGCCAACAAGGCGATACAACGGTTCGGTGCCGATGCGCTCATGGCCGCGATCGAGTGGTGCGATGCGCAGGCCCGGTTCAAACGGCGCGAGATCGGTTTTCACGCGATGCAAACCGCGATGGCACGGGCTAACCGTCTCTTCGGAGACATCACATGAGCCGGCGGCGCCGACATATCCTGATGGAGCGCGGCTACTGGGTCTACAAGAAGGTCCGCGACCGCATCGTGCAGGATTGCAACGGCATCTGCACCTACTGCGGGCGCGAGGTGATCACGGGCAGGTTCGGCGGCGATCTGCTCGGCACCATCGATCACAAGATACCGTTGTCGCGCGGCGGCACGTGGAAGCGCTACAACTTGACCTGCGCCTGCCGGCGCTGCAACACCGAGAAAGGCAATATGACGGCGGATGAATACATGGCGCTGCCGGCATACATGCGGGAGTGGTTTATCAATTAATAGTGAGCATATGCTGCAGGCACTTCTTGAATCGCGAGAGGCGATCCGCGTGCAAGTTGTGCCGATTTAGCCGTGTCAAGTTTTCCGAAAACGCGTCGGAAAGCCAATAACGACGGGCCTTTCTTCAATCGGATTGTGGCCAAAATCGAAAATCGCAAAAGTCGATTTGCTATAATGGCCCCACGCGCAGGCAATAGTGCATGCGCCGGCTGTTTGAAAATCGGAGAACACTGACATGGCTAAGAAGCCAACCATTGAGCACGTCAATGCAGCATTGAAGCGCTGGCGATCAAGACTAACTCGCGCGGTGCGGATGGTGGACAAGCTCGAAAAGCAACGTAGCCGGATAGAGAAGGCGACGCTTCGACTCTTCACCGAGATCGAAATCGTCGATCAGCCCAAGCCGGCCCCGGTTATCGCTGCACCTCCAATCGATACCGGCATCCCGTCGTTCCTGCGGAGAGACAAGACACCTGATCCGGTCGCGCAAGAGATCAAGGCCGAACAAGAGGAGATCAAAAAGAAGAAGGCGCGCGGTCGCATCGATAAGATGAAGGCGAAGAAGGCGGGTGATCTTAAGAAAATGCCACTGACCGGAAGAGCCGCGCTGGAAGCTATCCGGAACGGTTAGGTCATAGGTCCCGGCATGAAACAACGGATGCTCGCACCAAGGTAGGTATAGACAGGCCACACCATGGTGCGACCAGCCTTGTTCGGCCCGGTGATGATGGCATCATCGGGCACGTCAACCCACTCTAACGGCTCGCCGGGTAGCGCCTTGTTCGGGACGCGGACCCGGTAATGCCCGTCCCGGCTTTCCCAATCTGGATCAGCGACGACATAGCCATCGGCTTGCGAGCAGCACGGTCCCCTGCCCGATCTGAGCTGGTCGAACCATGGTTTCAGCGGCGAGTTGGCATACCGACCGTCATCGTGGGCGAGCAGGATGAACGTGAGGACGATGGCGATGCGGATCATGCTTTACCTTGTGCAGTTCAATCTTGAACCATCGCGCTCCGGAAAACGGGTTGTTGTCCTGCGCCACGGCGGGCGAGAAAAACACGAAGAGCATGATGATCGCAAGACGGATCACGGGTACTCTCCCTCGACGTCACCGCGACTACGGAGAATCCATCCGTTGCCGCGGCGAAGGTCCGACAGCTCACGTTGAACCGTGGTCATCTGGCTATTGAGGTTGTCGATCCGTGTGGTCTGCACGGCCTGCATGGTGATGACCTCCGCGAGCTTCTTCAGCTCGGCCTGCATTCCTTCCAATTGCTCCTTCAAGGATCGGGTACTCCAATCGTTACGCAGCACCATTCCGTAACAGCCGGCCAGGAAAAGCAGCGTCTGCACGGCAATCCCGATCAGGAAATCCCAATTGCCGCTCATCGCTTGATGATCCTCGCCACGTTTTCGAACGTGCGCTTGCCAAAGTAGAACGACATGACCAGGCCCGACCAGGTCGACACGTCACCCTTGAGGGCCGGCGTCGTGCCGAGACCAAGCACGGTGTCCCATACGACGCACTTCGCAAAGAAAAGCAGTACGATATAGAACGCGAGTTTTTCAGGCTCCCACGGGTGCCCGATCTCGGCGATCTTCAAATTGGTGATCGCTTGCTGTTCGGCCTGTTGCGCCGCGATCTCCTTGCCCGCCAGATCGGCCGCAATCGTCGCGTCCTGCGTCTGCGCCTGCAGGTGCAGGTTATAGGCGTTGATCAGCCCTTGGATGACCGGGCCGCCAAGGAAGCCGATGATCGTCATCCACATCGCAGGATTATCCAGCCGTCTTGATCGTGCGCAGCCGCGCCGCGATGGTGATCGCGGAAACCGCTATCGCAAAATAGCCGAGGATTTTCGGGTCGGACTGCAGCGTGCTGGTGATCTGCGCACTGAGGTTAGGGTCGCCCAAGGTCGACGCGACCGGGTCCAGCATCTGCATGGCCATGCCGATGCCGGCGAGAATGTAGGACCACGCCAAGGTCGCGGACTTCCCGCACAAGGCCCACACTTTGTTCCAGAACCCGTCCGCTTCGGCATAGAACTTCTTGAGTGCCGGCACAGCTTCGAGCACCGGCCGCACCCAGAAAAAATAGGCACACGCGAGCCCGGGAATGATCAGGATGGCAAAGAACAGAAAGCGCATGGTTATTTCCTTTTGAAGAGTGCGAGGAATGCGGAGACCAGCGAGGCGATGGCGGCGCCGATCGAGCCCTTGGCCGGCTTGGCGATCGAAGGCGTGGCGACGACCGGCGGCACCGTGAGCGGCGCTCCAAACGAGATCGTGCGATCGAGCCGCATCATGCCGAGGATCAGGCCGGCGCAGCCGAGCTGGGCATCGATCGCGGTTTCGCTATAGACGCCATCGCGGATGTACTTGCCGCTGACGTACTGATTTGTGCCAGACCAAACATATGGCGATGGCACCCCACGCTCGGCATAGCCAAGCCCGTTGTACTGCTCCAGCAGCGTGAGCAAGCCGCCAACCGACCAGTCCTTATTGCGAACCGCAAATGGTGGACAGTTGACCAGAGCATCAACCGCGGCTTCCTCCCATGAATTGAACGGTCCACGGCCTGCCGGCACATGCCGCGAGACCTCGTTCCACGGGTCGCCCTGCGCCAGGCTCGCAGTCCAGCTCTGCGAACTTTCTCGTTCGTGCACCACGGCGATGAAGAACCAGGGAATGCCGGTCGTTCTGGATACGGCGAGGTAGCGGGGCTTGGCGTCATTGCGCACGAGCGCTTGCGCGACGCTGAGGAAGTTCCGCGTTGTCTTCGCGGTTTCCCAGCGTTTCGCGTTGGCTTCCTTGAGAGCAGCCAGATCAACCATGATCTGACCACTAGTTCATTTCTTAAGTGTTGTCACCGTCTAGGGCGCATAAGGATTGCTGCCGGGGCTGACATAAAGGCGCGGCGTCGTCAGTGCCGAACGCACCGCTGCCGGTCCCGTAGATGCACGCGGCCTCACCGGGTTCGCCCGACCGACTGGCGAGTCCATTCGGATGTTTTGCAGCAAGTTCTGATAACGATTGCGCGTGATGGACTCGCTTGCCTTCTTCGCCGCGTATCCGGCGGCAGGCAACAAAACAGCTCCAGCCGGGCCGAGGCCCATGAGATGCGCGAGGTAGGCAACGCCGCTCGCCGATACGATGCCAGTAGCAGCCAGCTTGCCAAACAGCCGCTCCGAATTTTGGATGGGGTTACCGGCAACAATGTCTTCCATGATGCGCCGGTCGTTGTTGTTGAAGTTACGAGCCCGGCGCGGGTTATTCAGGATGTTCTTCACCTGCTGGCGCAGCGCATTGTCGATGTTGGCGCCGCTGCCGGTCGCGGCTGCATTCCGCTGTCCTCTGGCAAGCGCATCCTCGATCTGTTGCGAACGCGCCATGGCGCCCCAGTTGCCGCGGCCTTCTTCGGCGAATTGGGCTGCTTGCTGCGCGATTCCCTGATGAGCCGGGATCGCGTTGGTCGGGTCTCTGAAGAAATCGTCGATATGGTCGATCGCGATGTTGGCAGCGCGTGCGTCCTCGGTAGGTCCGCCAGTGGCAGGGTTGACCTGCTTGCGCACCCGATTGAGCGATTTGCGCACGCTCTCGATGTCCGAAAATTCCGGATTGATGCCGCCCGCGGTGTTGCCCAACTCTCTGACGCGGAGAAAGGTGCCTTGCGAGAGAGGATCGTCGCGGTGTCCTTCTTGAATTAGCGTCCGCTCGATATCGTCCCGCAAATGCGCGACGTTAGCCGGCTGATATTGAACGCCGAGATTGCGCGCGTTGTCATAGGCCGCGTCCGAAGCGTTGTGCAGGTCTTGCGTGGTCGGAATACCGCGTGCCCGCATGGTATTCTCGACGCTTGCGGAAAGCTTGCCGACCGTGGTGCCGCCGAACATGCCGCCGGCAAACCGCGCGTAGGGTTCTGCTTCCGGCGCATATTTCTGGGCAAGCTCGCCGGCCCCCTCCGATCCGGCGCCCGTGGCAACGGCGCTTGCGAGCTTTCCAGCCATGCCGCCGGGTCCGACATACGAGAGCGGGTTAGCAGCGGCCTCGGTGATAGCGCCGGCAAACTTACCGGCCGTGGTCTTGGGCTGATAGAACTCGCCGGTCTTGCTTTCAATGGCCTTCTGAATGCCGCCGCTGGTCGGGAGCAGCGGACCGGTCGGCTCCGGTCCCTTATCGAAACCAAAGGTGTTGGCAAGGTAATCGCTCGCCATCTTGCTGCCCTTGGTCAGAAGGTTGGCAGCATCGCCGGCCGTTCCGGCAAAGTCGATTAGTCCCTTGCCGGCGCCGACGCCCACACTCTTGGCGACGTCGGCACCCATGGAAGGCTGCGGCGTGGGCTGGTCAACCTCGAATCCTGGCGGGAGGCCGGGTGCTCCGCCGGAACCACCAGCCGGCGGATCGATCTCGAAGCCGGGAGGAAGGTCGCTCACTGTACCGGCTCCCAGTGATTGGGCGCTGTCTCGCGCATCTTCTGGCCAGTCTGTTTGTTAGTCGCGGTACGACCAACGAACGGTGGCGCCGCCCCGCCGGCCGGTGGTGCGCTTGGCGCTGCCCCAGTATTGCCTTGCGACGCCTGCGCCTTTGCTGCCGACGCCGCTTCTGCCTTATCCAAATCCCGCGCGACCTCCGGCGAAAGTTTCTCGCCGAAATCCTTAGCGCCATGCGTCGCACCCTCGTACTGGTGCTTGTAGCCCTGCAATTGGCCGATCATCAGGGGCTTGTAGACGTCCTCGATGACGCTATGCAGAAGCTTCGGACTCGTCGCACCGTCAAGGTGGGACTGCGCATCGGTTCGATCGCCAAGCGCGCCGCGAGAGCCGAGCACCGCCTTCATGATCTCGTCAGCAACAATCGACTTCGCCGCTTCGAAGTTGTTGGGAGCCGCCGAGGTACCAAAAACCGTCTTCCACTCGTTCTTGATCGAGTTAACGAGCTTGCTGTCCCCGGTGTTCATGGCGTCGATCAATCGCTCAGCGAGATCAAGATGCCGATACGACGTTCCAAACGAACGGATCGCATCACCCTGCGTTCCCGAACCGAACTTGATCTTGGCCGCGTT
>Ga0210394_10001751_pt1 | contig 32828 bp, 28 predicted proteins | sample IncBWC12MmetaG_FD_160121 | JGI IMG/M metagenome (GOLD analysis project Ga0210394, IMG submission 160121) | Forest soil microbial communities from Barre Woods Harvard Forest LTER site, Petersham, Massachusetts, United States - Inc-BW-C-12-M | ecosystem: Environmental > Terrestrial > Soil >... | reverse complement strand
TCCATCAATTGGGCGGACCACGTCTCCCAGTCGCGAAGGTAATGGGAGAGACCATCGTAGATTCGTTCCGTGCTGTGGCGGCGCAGCAACTCGGAAGCTGTGGGAGGCGACCCGGCGCGTGCATCAAGCAGAGAGATGTTCACTTCACGTTGCGAAAAGGCGCCGTAAAGTGTGGGCAAATAGGCAATGATAAGGGCGAGAAAACCGAAGCCTGTGCCTGCCTCGATTACGGAGAGAACACGGGCTGCGGCACTTCTGGGTGTAATGTCTCCCAGCCCCAGCGTAAAAAAGGTGGTCCCGCTGAAATACAGATCGGAACCGAATCCGGTCGAGTGCTCGGTTGAATTTAGAGCCGATCCGGCCGCCCACTGGAGCATCGCAAACGCCAGCACGAGTGCCAGAGCCCAACAGCCGATCAGTTGCAGCAAAGAGAGTGGGCCAAAGAAGCTGAGATACGATTCACGCCGTTTCACGGAGCGAATACGCTCCGCAGTTCCCGACCATATCGCCCACGCGGTGCGGAAGAAAAAACGCGCGAAACGGAAGTCGCGCCGCACATGGCGCGGCAGAATGACGCTCTCAAAAGCGTCCCAAAGAATGAACACAAGGAGCGCAAACCCTAGAATTCCAATGAAGGCGTGCATCGTCGTGATTCTCCGTCCCGCTCCTCGCTCAACGGCATCTTTCGGAGCAGTATAACTGCTCTAGTGACTGGCACAATGCTCACGATTTCGCGGCCATCAGCGGAGAAGTTCAGGAATTTGGCACAACGCATTCACGATGCCCGGGGGCCACTGCCCGGTCCCCCGGATGCGTTGACTTGACTCGTCGCCCGAACCTAGAATGAAAGTATGTTGATCTACTGCCAGAAGGTCCGCGGGCTTCTGCGTCGCGCCTGTTGTTATGTGCCTTCTGGCGCCCGGAGGTTGCTCGTTTAACATTCTGCAAATCGGACGAGCAAAGCCCACCGCCAGAAAGACATGGTCGGTGGTTTTTTTTTGGACGCATTCTGAACGCACGGCAATCGGATTGAGACGTTGAAATCAAATCGCATTAGGAAGCTGACAAGAAGCTGAAAAACACATGAGCAACCAAATGGATGAGCTATTTCCCTTGTTTCTGAAGCTGGCAGGACGCCAGTGCCTTGTCGTCGGCGGCGGGGCGGTAGCCGAAGCCAAAATCCAGAGCCTCGTTCGGTGCGGGGCCTCCGTTCGTGTGGTCGCGCCGGAAGCTACTCCGGGCATTCGCCGAGCTGCCGGCGCGGGCCAAATTGTATGGGACGCGCGCCCGTTTTTGCCTTCCGATCTTGAAGGCGTTTTCTTGGTCGTGGGCGCGACAAATTCTCCTGAATTGCACGAGGAGATCTTTCGGCTCTGCCAAGGGGCAGGCATTTTGTGCAATATGGTGGACGAGCCGGACCGCTGCGATTTCTACTATCCCGCCGTCGTTCGCCGCGGATCATTGCAAGTTGCGATTTCCACTGCGGGGCATTCTCCTCTCTTGGCGCAGCGATTGCGACAAGAGATCGAAGAGCAAATTGCGCCCGAGTATGGGTCTTGGGTCGAGCAGATCGGCCGGAAGCGCCAGGAACTATTCCAAGCGGACATTTCGCCTGAAAACCGCCGAGCGATTTTGAGGGAACTGTCGAGCGAGCGTGCCTTTACCGACTTCAAGGCCAGGCAGAATTCCGACAAATGTGAGGGCGGAGGCAAAGTCTATTTCGTGGGCGCCGGACCCGGCGATCCAGACTTATTGACGCGGAAAGCCTGGAACGCTCTGCGCTCGGCAGACGTGGTTCTGCACGACGCGCTGGTCTCTTCTGAAGTCCTGAACATCGCACCAGCCGGTGCCGTTCGGTGCGATGTCGGTAAACGTTGCGGCGCAAAATCGATCGCCCAGGAAGAAATTCACGCCCTTCTGGTCGACTACGCCTCGACTGCAAAAACTGTGGTGCGCCTGCAGGGAGGCGATCCCTTGATTTTCGGACGCGCGGGTGAGGAAATCTCCGCTTTGCGTGATGCCGGCGTGGATTTTGAAGTCGTCCCGGGCGTCACGGCGGCCTCCGCGGCTGCTGCTAGCGTCCAAATTGCTCTCACCGACCGCCGAGTCGCTTCGCAACTCATATTTCTAAGCGCCCATCGCCATGAAGGAGAGTTTGAGCGCGATTTGAAGTCCGTCCCGCCCAATGGCGCCACGCTGGTGATTTATATGCCCGGGCGCGATTACCAGCGCCTCGCTCGTGCCTTGCGCGGCGCGGGAATCTCCGAAGAGACTCCCTGCCTCATCGTCTCGCAAGCCTCGTCCCCAGGGGAATCGGCATATCGCACCGACTTGGCGTCTCTAGCAGATGTTCCGGTGCCTCCCACGCCAGCGCTGGTAATAGTGGGGGCGGTCGCCGCGGCAGCGAAGCCCGAAGCTTCCGCGTCGATCGTAGCGGCGGGCTAGCATGTGCCGGAAATCCTGATACGGGAACCGACAAGGCCAAACCCGAACGTCCCTGCCTAAAAGTGTTGATTTTAAGCTCGAATTAATGTCGTTTGGCATAAACGTCGTACTAGGACGGATATATTGCGGCAGTTGTGTGGGGTGTAGCTGCAGTTTTCGGCCGAACGCTTTTGAATCGACTCAAGCAATGATAAGTAATCGTGCGACATCTTGTTGATTTTCATCAAGAGGTAATGTTTCTCGTGAATAGCGTGGATAAACTGCAGATGGGCATGAAAATTGCTGTAGTTTTATGGTGCGGTGAAACCGGCAGGCGGTTCTCTCAATCTAAGTAGTTTGAGGGATGTGGTATCGGGGTTGGGGAGTACGGGGAGGTTGTGGTGTCTTTCGAGACGGTGCAGCAGGTTAGGCGGTTCTTCAAGATATTTGGTGGTTTTACCCTCCTGTTTGTCGGGGTCATTATGCTCGTTACGCCCGGGCCGGGCTGGTTAGTGATTCTCGGAGGCTTGGCCATGCTCGCGGCTGAATTCGTGTGGGCCCGGCGCCTCCTCGATCGCCTTAAGTCACAGGGCGAACGTCTACGTCAAACCGTAATGCCATCCTGGATTTCGAAGGCCTAATCGGGCTGTCCATTTCCCACGTTAGCTGGAGTATGCTCATTTGCATTTGCAGGAGGCTCTATGGAGCACTGGAGAGGCAGATGGGCTCTGGTTACCGGTGCCAGTTCGGGCATCGGCTGGGCGCTAGCCGAGCAGTTGGCCGCTAAAGGCGCCAATCTGGTTCTGACTGCCCGACGTGCCGACCGGTTGAAACAACTCGCCGACGACGTCACGACCCGCTACAAGGTTGAAACACAAACCTTTGCCGCGGATCTCGCACGGCCTGAAGCCCCGGGGGAAATCTTCCGGTTTGTCGAGCAGAAGCGCTTACCCATCGAATTGCTCATTAACAATGCCGGTTTCGGCGCCTACGGCGAGTTTCACAAAGTGGAAGCGCAGCGGCTGCTCGATATGGTGCAAGTTAACGTCGCCGCGGTCGTGCATTTGACCCACCTGTTTCTCCCCGCAATGGTCGACCGGCGTTCGGGATACGTCCTGATTGTGGCCTCGACGGCCGCCTTTCAACCCGTTCCATACATTAGTACTTATGCAGCGACTAAGGGGTTCGATCTGCTGTTTGCCGAGGGGATAGCCGAGGAAGTACGCCGATACGGCGTGCACGTCTGCGCGCTGTGCCCAGGCTCTACGGCCAGCGAGTTCAATGAAGTCGCTGGGCAGCCGCGCCTAGGCGGCCCGCAGGAATCGAACGATAAGGTCGCCCGAGTAGGCCTTGAGGCACTTGCGGCCGGCAAGTCCCGTGTCATTTCGGGAGCGCGCAACTGGCTTAGCGTCGAAGCGCAGCGGTTGGCTCCCCGGCGCCTCGTGACGCGCGTCGCCGCCCGGATGTTTATGCCGCGGCAGTAGGCACGTCATCGGCGAGAAGTAGCCGAAACCGAAACGCCATCCAGCGCTCGATCGAGCAACTCCATCACGTGCAACACCTGCTGTCCCGTCTTGTGGATCTCACTTCCGGCGCGCATCTGCAGTAGGCAGCCCGGATTTGCCGTAACGATGACTTCAGCGCCGGTCTCTGCGGCGCACTGCATTTTATCACTCAGCAATTCCAACGACGTCTGCGTTTCCGTGACGTTGTAAACTCCCGCAGAGCCGCAGCAATTATCCGAAAGCCGCATCTCTGTGAGTTCAACGCCCGGCACCGCACGAATCAGCCGCCGCGGCGCTTCGCGAATCTTCTGCCCATGCGCCAAATGACAGGAGTCCTGGTAGGTCACGCGTATGCGTAGTTCACGCAAAGGCGCGTTCATTCCCAACCCGTCGAGAAATTCGGTGACGTCGCGCATTTTTCCGCGAAATTCGTGGGCTTTTTGTTGCGCGGGATCATCGGCTGAAAATAGCTGATCGTATTCTTTTAGGGTCGAACCGCAACCTGCGGCGTTCGTAATCACGGCGTCGAAATCGTCGCCCAAAAATACGTCGAGATTTGTGCGCGCGAGCTGCCGAGCGATATCGCGCACACCCGCATGCGCTGCGAGAGCCCCGCAGCAAAGCTGCCCCTTGGGTACGACGACCTCGCAGCCGTTTGCCGTGAGGACGCGAATCGTGGCCTCGTGTAAGGCGGCAAAGCTCACCTGCGAAATGCATCCGGCAAAGAGCGCCACGCGGGCGCGGCGCTTTCCGTGAGCAGGAAAGGTCTGTCCCAGCCGGGAGAAAAAGAATTCCTTTTCGATTGCAGGCATCAATTTGTCGCGGTCGGCCATACCGAACAGGCGCAGCAGCCCCGACTGGCGCGCCACAGCTCGCAGCCCAGACTGCTGATAGAAACGCGCAACGCGCGCCACAGTAGCGATTCTCTGCGGGTAGGGAAGTAGTTGGCGAAAAACTAGGCTGCGGGCCATCCGCGAGAAAAATGGACGGCGATAATTCTGTTCGATCTCCGCGCGTGCGCCTTCCACCAGCTTGCCGTACTCCACACCCGCCGGGCAGGCTGTTTCGCATGCGCGGCAATCGAGGCATTGGTCTATATGCCGGACAAAAGAATCGCCTAGCTCCAGCCGCCCTTCATCGACCAACACCATCTGACGAATGCGCCCGCGCGGCGAATCCGCTTCCAAACCCCACAGGCGATAAGTGGGGCAGTGGTTGAGGCACAAGCCGCAGTGAATGCAGTGAAGGTAGTCGACGTCTTTGGGACGATCGGGACCGTGGAAGCCGCTTTCGCGAGGCGGGGAAGCGGCGTGTTCAAGCTGCGCTGTGTTTGGCGGCATCTGCGACATTGGATCAGATGCACCCTCGAAAACGGCCCGGCGAGAGAATGTTCTGCGGATCGAAGACGCCCTTCAGGCGCGTGGCAATTTCTTGCTCGGTTCCCGCGGGAGGCCAAACGCTGAGCATGTTCTTCAGTTCAAGAGGACAGCGCTCAATCATCGGGATCGCACCCGAGGCGACGCAGAGGTTCAGCAACTCGCGTGAGCAGCCTAGTAACGCCGGGTATGACTTAGAGCTGGGTGGCGGCAACAGCGCGACATAAACGACCCCCAGAGCGCGAACCAAAATGGCGCAATCGAGTGCATGGCGCTCGGCGAGCTTTTGTGCCTTCAGGAGCAGCGTGGGCATGGTCGAGGTGAGAGCAGCAATTCGGAAAAACGTCGCAGCCGAAGTCGTGCTGAATGCGATGGGTGAAAATTCGCAGAGACAGCCAAAGAGCTGTTCTCGCTGGGCATCGTCGAGAGCTATGAATTCGACAGCATGTGCTTCTCGTGACATCGCGGCAAGATCACGTGCGTGGCGCTCGAGAACCGCTTCGTGCCCGGCCGCCTCGACGACTACTAACGAGGAATCTCGCGGCAGGAAACCGGCACCGCCGCGACCGGCAAACAGACCTGCCGCGCCGCCATCAAGGACGTCCACTACTCGCGGCTGCAACTGCGACTTTGAGATGGCGCGGCAAAAAGCGAAAGCGCTTGAGGAATCCGCGAAGGCTGCTACGAACATCCTTTGGGATGGCGGCAATGGGAATGTACGCAAGTTCAATCGTGTAATGACGGCCAGGGTTCCGAGCGAGCCGATTAGGAGTTTGTGCAGGTCATAGCCGGTGACATTTTTCACCACGCGCCCGCCGCTCTTGGAAACGACGCCCTCGCCTGTGACGAATTCGACGCCGAGCAGAAAATCTCTGGCTGTGCCATGGGCATAGCGTAATGGCGAGTCCGATCCGGCGGCGACAATTCCGCCGAGCGTGGCGCGCTTAGCGAAGGGAGCTGAGAGCGGCAGAAATTGTCCCTTTTCGCGGAGACTGCGATCGAGATCGGCGCAGGCCATGCCCGGCTCGACGCCGAGGGTAAGATCGCGCGGCTCGTAGGCGAGAATGCGGTTCAGACGCGATAAATCGAGTGCGAGAATATATCGCTGCGGTGGCATGCCGATGTGCAAATGGGTTTTGCCGCCAACCGGAATGACGGCAAGATGTTCGGCGGAAGCGAAGCGCAGGATTTCAGCGATCTCAGCTGCAGAACCGGGCAGCAGTGCCGCGGAAGGGCATCGGCCGTCCACTTCGTACACGGCTAGCGAAGTTGGATCGGAGACTACGTGGCCGGTACCGACCAGGTCGCCAAGGCGCGAGCCGAGCGATACGGCAACCTGGCTCATGCGTTTCCACTGGCCGAAACTGGAAACGGCTGGAGGCGCGTTTCTCCGCAGCCTTTACCGAGCGGCAAGACTTTACCGGGATTGAGCCGTCCCACAGGATTGAATGCCGCACGTACTTTGCGCATTAGATCCAGATCGCCTTCATTGAACATCAGGGGCATGAGCTCATTTTTTTCCATGCCCACGCCATGCTCTCCAGTAAGCGTGCCGCCCATCTCTACACAAAGCTGCATAATGTCCGAGCCGGCGGCACGAGCGCGACGGAACTGATCGGGATCGCGGTGGTCGAAAAGAATCAGCGGATGCAGGTTGCCGTCTCCGGCGTGAAATATATTTCCGATGACGAGGCTGTAACGTTTGGCAATTTCTTCTATGCGGAGCAGCGTCGGCGTGAGTTTGGTCCGCGGAATGACGCCATCGAGCACGTAATAAGAGGGTGAAACGCGGCCGACAGCGCCGAAGGCTTCTTTCCGGCCCTTCCAAAGGAGGGCGCGCTCACGAGCGTCGCGGGCGCGGCGCACTTCACGCGCGTGGTGACGCCCACAGACCTCGATTATTTCGGCCGCTTGGGCCTCGACGGATTCGCGCACTCCTTCCACTTCCATCAGCAAAACCGCGGCGCTATCGAGCGGAAAACCTGCGTGAACGTAAGCTTCGACGGCGCGTAGCGTCCATCCGTCGAGCATCTCGCACGCCGCGGGAATAATTCCGTGAGCAGTGATGTCCACCACGCTATCGGTGGCGTCTTCGAGCGAGTCGTAGATAGCCAAGAGCGTGCGCACATCTTCGGAAAGTCGCAGAAGCCTGACCGTAATTTCCGTGACCAATGCGAAGGTTCCTTCGGAGCCGATCACAAGGCCGGTCAAATCATATCCGGGCGTTTCCATGGTTCGCCCGCCGACCTGCACAACTTCGCCGTCGGGCAGGACCAACTCCAGGCCGGTCACGTGGTTGGAAGTTACGCCGTAAGCAAGCGTGTGCGGCCCTCCGGAATTCTCCGAGACATTGCCGCCGATCGTGCAGGATTTCTGACTGGAAGGATCGGGCGCGAAATACAAACCATATTTCTCCGCAGCGCGCGAAAGGTCGAGATTTACAACCCCCGGTTCGACTACGGCACGCTGATTTTCCGCGTCGATCTCCAAGATATGGTTCATGCGTGAGAATGCGAGGACGATGCCGCCCTGCCTGGCCAGCGCTCCGCCGGAGAGACCGGTACCCGCGCCACGTCCTACGATGGAAACATCGTAGCGATTCGCCAGCTTGACGATTTCGACCACATCTTGTTTGCGACGCGGAAAAACAATGACATCGGGACGTGCTTCTTCAACGGAACCGTCGTATTCGTAAAGCAATAAGTCTTCGGCGCTCGAAAGTACGCCGGACTTGCCGACCAACTTTTCTAATTCGTGAATGATGCTTCGCTGCATGGCCGCCCGTTCTCTTAATCAAAACATTTCGGATCAGGGTGCCACGTGCCGATGGCGTGCCCCTCCCCCCACTTTTTTTCGTAAGTGCAGATTCTAAAAGAGATGAAGTCCTTAGAAATTGTAACTGCAGATTCCAGGGCACTTAACTGCCCGTTTTTTGTATCTGCAGAATTCAAAGAATTTAGCTCTGACGAGCAACGCCCATCCTTTTCGAGCAAGGAATCCAGTCGTGACCGTTCCTGACGCTCCGCCTCGTCTATTGACGGCATCGGACTTTCACATTTCACGCCGGTGGCTCTCCGAGTGCTGGATGAACACTAACTCCCCACGGGCACCAATACAAATGTCGCGAATAGATGAATCTATTTTACCGCAGCAGGTCAACTAGTACTGGGAGCAGAAACTACCCCTCGCTGGCAGGACGTGCATCAACAGATCAAGTTCAGGGGAAGGTAGTTGGCGAACCGGCCCCGCCGGCACCCTGAACCGGCGGGGCTTTTTCCAGCGTTACTCCGAACCGCACAACGTGTGGCTAGCCTCCGAGTCGGACTAGTTTGGCGTGATTCCTGCCACACAACCCCGTTTTCGATCCCTCCAGGTTCGCATACGGGAAATTCGTTACCAAATGATTCCCCGGCTAGGGTTTTGCCCGATTGTGGGCTCAGGTCTCTCTGATGCACCCTAACGGGCAACCCTGGCGTCGAATGGAGTGATATACCGACGTGGGGTATGGGTGAATAAAAGGGGGCAGTAAGATGGAACGCATGAGTGACTACGAGTGGTTCTGTGCGAATTGCTTGCGGATGGTGGAGACTCTGAGCAGGCACGGACGCTGTCCCTATTGTGACAGCAACGCCGTCGACGTGGCTTACCGTTGGAATGGCCGGGAAATGAACCGCGAGTCTCAGGCCGGGTCAATGACAGCCGCACTCGTCGAAGCGCACCAGTAAGACCAAACGAGAACGAGACCTTAAGTTTATTGAAGGTGGGAGTTAACGCTTGTCCCGCTCGACGGCGGTAGTACGAATCAACTGGGCAGGCGCCGTATAGAATCTCTTGACCGTAGAGTACTGCACGGCCGCAGTCTTCAACGCATGTCCGCTCGCTTCTGCCTTGGAACGAACGAGATTCAACATCGCTATCGCAAAGATAACCATCGCAGCCATTAAAATTGCAACGCGAACACGTCTTGGCATAAATCCCCTTGTCTGTATAAGGCCATTGTGTACGACAGGAACGAGGCTATCGCAGAGTGAATCTGACCGAAATACCAGTAGCAATGGATTCGCTTGGTGGATTCGCCTTACAAGAGAGGAGTGAAGTTCCCGGTCTTGGACTTGGGCAGGGTATGAGCGTATCGCGCTGTTTCAAAGAGGCTTAGTTTGTATACGTTGCGGAATCAAAGAAAGTCCCGCCATGCAGAAGCCGCTCGAGGGCTTGAACTAAATCCTGTGCGGCCCGGCTTTTTACCACATAACCCTGAGCCCCAGACCGACGCGCCGTTCCGGCCATGCTGCCGGAGTCGTGCATGGTAAAGAAAAGCACGCGGGAGCCAAGGGGAAGGCGCGAAATCTCATCGGCAGCCTCGAAACCACTCATAACGGGCATCGTGACATCCATGATGATGACGTCTGGCGCGAGTTCCCGCGCCATACGGACGGCCTCTTGCCCATTGCATGCTTCACCGCAGATCTGCCATTCGGGTCTGGCCTCCAGGACCCGGCGAATCCCCTCACGCACAATTTCGTGATCGTCCGCGATGAGTATCTTTACGGCCACTTAAGCCTCTTCACAAAAAATGCGCGGCGCAAACCTGATGTAGGAGTGCTCCGCTTGTTTTCTAACCTAGCTTCAAAATCGTTGAATTTACCAGTGTGCTGCGCAGAAACGATTCGTCCTCAAGCTTCCGCAATCAAGTTGCGCACTGCGTATCTGACTACCTCGGCGACAGAGTGGCAATCGAGCTTTCTCATCAGGTTGATGCGATGCGTTTCGGCAGTCTTTACGCTGATACCCAAGACTGAGGCGACTTCCTTGCTGCTTTTTCCTTCGGCGAGAAGTTGCACGACTTCACGCTCGCGGGGGGTTAACGGTGAATCCGCGTCGGGCGAATTCTCGGCATCCTCCGGTTTCCCGACGTAACGATCGAGAATGATCTGGGAAACTTTGGAGGTGAAGAACGTTTGATCTCGGCAGAGAGCGTCGACGGCGGAAACCAAGTCGCTGGCCACATCCGACTTGAGCACATAGCCGCGAGCGCCTGCTTTGACGACTTGCTGAATCAACGGATTGGTATCGTGCATCGTCAATACCAAGACGCGCGTGCGCGGCGCTTTTTTCACGATTTGGCGCGTGGCTTCGAGGCCGTTCAGGCAAGGCATACCTATATCCACAATGGCCACATCCGGGTGCATGTCCTTGGCTTTCTCTACCGCCTCACGCCCATCCATGGCTTCGGCGATCACTTTCCAGCCGGGCTGCGCCTCCAAGAGCGCACGAAGACCCTTGCGCACAACTTCGTGATCATCAGCTAACAGGATTTGAACCGGTCGCATATCCCCCCCTAAAATCGGAAGAAGTGTAGGGTCTTTCGGCTAGGGATCGCTATCGGTGAGTGACCCTATATTGGCTGGTGCTTACTGGGATGTCCCGAGGTCTATAAGCCCCTAAAAACCTGAGCTCGCAGGCGAAAACCGGGCAAATTCCCCATCCCTTTCAGTCATTTAGAAGTCCAGACGGAGAAACTGCTTCATAGAAATACAACCCCTTTTGGAAACACAACCCGTATTGCACATCGAGAAATTTACGGCCAGAAAGCTCCATGATTTTGTCGAAGTAGCGCACGAACGGCATTGCTTAGTGAGGTATGGTTTCCAAATTTAGAAATAGGGGAGCGCTGACCCGAAGCATGCTGACCCGAAGCGTAAGATATTCGAGCAATCCTCTGGGATCGACGTAATATTATTTGACAATCAGGGCGAAAATGGCCTATCAGGGAATACAGGATTCTCTACGGTTTTGCAGTCATAGGGACTAATCAGGAACGGGAGGAAAGAATAATCATGAGCTCACTTTCAGGTTTGAGTCGACGTGCGTTGGTGAAATGGGGACTCGTTTCCGCAGGCTTGCCTGCGATCTCCAAGGCGTTCGGGACGCCCGCCTTGGCGCAGGACGCGGGTTCGGAGAGCGGAAAGATCGGGGAAGTGGGCGGCAGAGCTGAGGGGGATCTCTATCCGGGCAAGGGGCTGCCCGGCGGGGGGCAATTGGAGATTCGGCTAACGCAATCGATCTATACGAGCGACCCCGATGAACTTGAAGTGGCGCAGCGCATGAAGCCCTATGATCTCGACTCGTGGGTGACGGAGTGGACGCGAGTGGCGGAGCGCAACGAAAAAGAAGGGGACGAATTTGCGTCCAAAGGGCTCAAGGTGTCGGCGAACGGATACTACGTGCGAGCCGCGGAATTTTATCGTTTCGCGTCCTGGCCGATGCCTGTGACGGACAACCGCATGCTCCCGACGTACAAAAAGGCAAGGCAAACGTTTGACCGGGCATGGGAATTGCAACGGGCGCCCTTCGAGCGCATTCAGGTGAAATGGGAAAATCAGATGCTGGATGGCTATTTCCGCAAACCCGGCGCAGCTGGGGCCCAGCAGGCCAAGAAGTACCCCGTGGTGATCGCGTTCCAGGGCGCCGATACCATGGCCGAAGCAACAATCATGGGAATGGCGGGTGCATATCTGGCTCGGGGCATGGCTTTCATGGCCGTGGATTTCCCCGGTCAGGGAGGGGCATTGCGGCTAAAAGATCTGCACCTGCCTCCCGATACGGATCGCGTAATCAAGGCGATGATTGATTACCTCGAGACGCGCAACGACGTAGATACGAAGAAGATCGGGCTCACGGGCATCAGCATGGGTGGCTACGGCGTGCCCAGAGCAGCGAGCAACGAGCCACGCGTCACGGCGGCGTTCATGAGCAGCGGCTCCTATGACCTGGGGAAGGACCTTTTCGATTACTTGCCATCGATTCAGGAGCGGGTTCGTTGGATTATCGGCGCGCACGATCTGGCGGACGCGAGGAAGATGCTTCGTGAATATACTCTCGACGGCCGAGCCGACAAAATTCGCTGCCCGATGCTGATCGGCTACAGCAAAGATGACCGCATCATGGATCCGGCGGGCGCGCTGAAGCTCTATCAGGCCGCCGTGAACTCCAAGCGGGAGATGGTGGAAGGCACGGGACACGCCCAGGCTTCGAATGCCGGCGGGCCGCGGGACCGTCGCGCACCTGTCTTCCCCGATTGGGCCATGAAACAACTGGTAAGTGAGTCTTAGCGGAAGCCCAAAGTCGACGGTTTGAAGTTTGGTCGCGGAGTCCGCCGGATATGACGGACTCCTATGCTGGTAATTGACGCCCACGCTTCAGAATCAACCCTCAAATCAGTCGTAATTTTCCAGATGCCTCGGCACTAGCGCCGAGACGCCTTGAACTATAGGGTGATCTTGCAAAACGGGTGTTGTTAACCAGGAAGATACTCTGGTCCCGAGCGCAGTATTTTTCTGACTGTCCCTGCGTACCATTGCCCGCTTCGTTCCCGCTTCCTACGATTGACGCATCTTCAGAACAACAGAATCGCGCAGAATCTCGGGATTGGAGGCAAGAGGCGTGCAACCGCAGTCGGCAACCGCATCGACACCAAAAGTGAAACGAAAACGCCGAGGGATTCGCTTGAATTCGCGAGTTCCGGTGTCCATTGAGTGGCACAAAAACGACGCAGTGCCGGCCAACCGCGAAGAGGCATTCACGCGCGTTGTGGGCCCTTATGGATGTCTGGTCGTCCTTCGAGAGAGTCTCGAACTCGAGCAGTCGTTAAAAATCGTAAATCTTGCGACGAATGAGTCGAATTCGGCGGTCATTGTCTGGAAAGGATTGGAGCGGCCGGATGGTTGGGAATTGGGAATTGAATTGATCCGTCCGAACATGAATTTTTGGGGGCTGGAGTTATGATCAAACAAGCTCTTCCGGCGACTCGAACTGTGAACAAGCCAGCTGCGCAGGTGGATGCGGGACCACAACTTCAACCGGCGGAGGAACGGCGCCGGAGCCAGCGTGTGATTATTCAGGTCCCGGTAACGCTAGAGTTAGAGGTAGGCGGTTCCAAGGTGACCGTGAAAGCCAAGACCGCATCTGTAAATGACCAAGGTGCCATGCTCATTTGCACAAAGAATTTCGCGTTAGACACGAAATTCGAGCTCGTGAATGACCGAACTTCGAAAAGGCAAAGTTGCCGAGTGACGCGAACCGCCGCTGAAAATCAGCAGGGCTACCTCATCCCCGTGGAATTCTCCGCTTCGGCTCCGGGTTTCTGGCAGATCACTTTTCCACCTCCCGGGTGGAAGCCGTTGGAAAATTAATCCGAGCGCCTGAACAAGGCTGCGACTTCGTTTCAATCTATCCAGTGGATGTGCTCAAAGGGCGCTCCAAAAGATTAATCCCTCTTTCGTCATCACATCGTATTCGTCGCTTCGCCGCACATCGTCATCAAATCACAATACGCGAGTGTTGCGATTACGCACACGGCCAATGACTCCGAACAGCCACTCAAGGTAAAAATGCATCCAACCCAACGCCCGGACTATGCGACAAGAGGAAAATGCCGGTGCATCGAATCTATGCACATTCGGACGAATGCACTCATAGCGTTGACTTTAGGTGTGCTGCTCGGCCTGTTTTGCCTTCCTGGATCTGTGTTTGCCCAAGGTCCATTGAAGGACCGCATTATGGAGGCGGTCGACACTTCACGCACAACAGTAGTTACGGGAAACGTGCATCCGATGGCACATCGTGGACTGGACCAGGGACGAGTGGACCCTGCGATGCGCATGCACGTAACCATAAATTTTAAAATGACAGCGGCACAGGAGGCGGATCTCGACGCCTTGCTCGCTGCCCAGCAGAAACGCGGTTCGCCGGAGTATCAGCGATGGCTTACGCCGGAAGAGTTCGGCAGCCGCTTTGGATTGAGCCAAGGCGATATCAATAAAGTGACTCAGTGGCTTCAGGGCGAGGGATTTCAGGTCGAAGGCGTGCCCGCCAGCCGGAACATGATTACGTTCAGTGGGACCGCGCAGCAGGTGGAATCGGCGCTGCACACGGAAATCCATCAATACGTGACTGACGGCAAGGCGCATTTCTCCAATGCCGGCGATCCCGCTGTGCCGGCGGCGTTGAGCGATGTAGTAATGGGTTTTCGCGGGCTCAACAATTTCGAGTTGAAGCCGCGAATGCTCAAGCAGACGACTGCGAAGTTCACTTCGATCGTGAGCGGCAATCATTACGTCGCGCCCCCAGACTTTGCCACGATTTACGACGTCAACCACCTGTATCAGATGGGTTTCACGGGTTCGGGGCAGAAGATAGTGGTTGTGGGGCAGAGTGACGTCGCTTTGAGCGATATTCGCGCATTTCGAAGCAATTCCGGATTGCCTGCAAATGATCCTACGCCCGTCAATTCGACCAATTCCTCCTTTGTGGGACTTGTCGTGCCTAAGGGCGCTACCGATCCGGGGATGCAACCTGGTGATATTGACGAAGCGAATCTGGACGTAGAGTGGGCTGGAGCGATCGCCTATAACGCCACGGTTATTTTCATCGTAGGCGATCCGGTGAACGGCGGCGGAGTGATCGACGCGATCAATTATGCGATTACGACGAGTCCGATTCCAGCGCCGGTGATCAGCACAAGCTATGGCGATTGCGAAGCTAATTTCCCTGCGGGTGCAGTGAGCTCTCTGCAGTCCCTGATGAAGCAGGCGAACGTGGAAGGGATCACCGTGCTCGCTCCCACCGGGGACACCGGTTCGGCCGATTGTGATTTTAATAACTCTCCGACTGGTCCCGTTACGACCACGTCTACGCATGGATTGGCAGTCGATCTTCCCGGTGCGCTACAAAGCGTAACTGCGGTCGGAGGGACAGAATTCAACGAAGGTAACGGCACTTATTGGAAACCCGCAGTGGGCACTGACCTCATATCCTCCGCGACTTCATTTATTCCGGAGGAAGCGTGGAACGACACAACTATGAAGGTCAATGGGAACCCAGTTGGACTATCGGCAGGAGGCGGCGGATCGAGCACCGTGATACCCAAGCCAGCCTGGCAGGCGGGAACGGGTGTGCCGAACGACGGGGCGCGCGACGTGCCCGACGTGTCGTTCAACTCTTCGCTCCTTCACGATGGCTATTTGATTTGCGACGAGAAATTCGATTCGAGTACAAACACCTTTTCACCCACGTGCGTGAGCCCTTTTGGTTTTCGCGATTCGGCGGCTGGCAACCTGGCGGTGGTGGGCGGCACGTCTGTGGGACCACCGATAATGGCAAGCATCGTAGCGCTGATAAATCAATTCACGAATCACGCCACGGGTTCCGGGAACATCAACCCGGTTCTTTATCCCTTAGCGGCGAGCCTGCCGGCCGCATTTCACGACGTGACCACCGGGAACAATCAGGTTCCGTTTAGCCCGCCTTGCGTTCTATCTACGCAGATCGGCTACACCGCTACAGCAGGGTACGATTTGGCAACCGGTTTAGGATCGATCGACGCCTTCGCTCTGGTCACGAACTGGAGTTCCGTGACTCCCGCCAGCACGGGGAATGCATCCACATCAGTAGACTTTTCGCTGGCGTTTACACCTAACCAAGTCACCGTGAAAAGAGGCACGTGCGGCAGCGGAACACTGACGTTGACGCAATTGAACGGATTCGATGGCACTCCAAGCTTCACGTGTACCGTGCCGGCCACCCTGGGGACCACAACGTGCGCTGTGGTGCCTGCGGTATCCGCCGCATTTAATGTACCGAAAAATTATCAGGAACTTGGCTGGTGGGGAGTAATGGCACTCCTTTTCGCCGGCTCGGCTGTGGCCGTGGTCATCAGAGGCTCGGACGCCGCAGGCGGCAGAAAAAGTGTGTGGCCCAGCCTGGTTCCAGGTTTTGCCATGGTGACGATGCTGGCGTTGATGATTGGTTGCGGCGGCTCTTCTAAGAGCAGCAGCAGCGGCAGCAGCGACCCCGTTGTGAAGTACGCTTTTGCAGTTCAAGTTCCGGCGACAGCGCCCGTGGCGTCCGCGGCCGTGAACGTAACCGCGGCGATCGGCGGCATCAACCATACGGCGCAGATTACGGTGGGCATTCAATAAACTTGATTAGCGAAGCCACAGCTGAGAAGGAGAATTCCCAATGAGTTACGCGAAAGCGATTTTGAGCGCACTGCTCGTTTTGGCCCTTGGAAGCATGCCGGCGTGGGCAGGGCTGGGTCAGCCGGAAGCATCGGTGACCTCGGATCAACTGCATATGAAGAGCGAACATCGCGTTCAGGACTTCCAGGCGTATAAGGTTCACGAACTCGCCAATACTGAAGGTGCGGTGGTTCGCGAATATGTGTCGCCCGAAGGCACGGTCTTTGGGGTCACCTGGCAGGGACGTTCCACGCCCGACATGAATCAACTGCTTGGGAATTACACTAATAATTTTCAGACAGCCACGCGTGATCAGACGCAAATCCGGCAACGCAGAGGCATTACCATTAAAACGAACGATTTCGTCTACACCAACTTCTGTCGCATGGGGGTGTGCAGCGGAAGCGCTTACGCGCCCAAGCTCGTCCCAAGCAACGTTTCGACGGGGGTGATGCGTTGAAACGCCAGTTTCTCTCCGTGGCAACAGCCGCACCTTTCCTGCTTGGCGTGATGTGCTTGCTCTCGTTGGCGGGCTGCGGCGGCAGCGGCTCCAGCACGGTTACAGCGACAACTGTCAACAACACGGCGACTCTGACGGCCAGCTCTGGGCTTAACGGACTTTCGGGTGGAATCGTGAACGGCCTCTACATTACCGTTACGGTGTGCCAGCATGGCACAGCAACGTGCAAGCAGATCGACAACGTACAGGTGGATACAGGCTCCGTCGGCCTGCGCCTGGTTCCTGCGGCTCTCGGCTCGGTCGCCCTTACTCCGATCCTCGTGAACACCTCCCCACTGGAGGAATGCATCCAGTATGGCGATACATCCTACTCCTGGGGACCGTTGGAATTCGCTGACGTTCAGATTGCCGGCGAGAAGGCTTTAAATATCCCCGTGCAGCTTCTAGGGCAAGTGACTGCACCGCCGCCTTCAGCAACCCAACCTACAGCCGGCGGGGTGAGTTGCCTCCAAAGCACGCCCAACTCGAGTCTTCCGGGCACCCCGCCAGGAAATGAAGATACCGTCGCAACTCTTGGCTCAAACGGGATTCTGGGCATCGCGGGTGTAATTTTTGATTGCGGCAACGCCACCGCCTGCACGACAGTCTCGTTTACCTCGGGATTTCCGTACTATATCTGTCCGAACGGTACCTGCCAGGCGGTGGGAGTGCCGACGGCGGATCAGTCTGTAAACCCTGTCTCTCAGTTCGCCTCGGACAACAATGGGGTGATGATCACTTTGCCCACTGTAGCTTCTACCGGGGCAGTGACTGTTTCGGGCACGATGAATTTCGGAATCGCAACCCGAACGGATAATGCCCTTGGCAGCGCGACAATTTTTGCCTTGGACGCGTGTGGAGACTTCCCCACGGTCACCTTTAACGGCATCTCTTACACCGATACCAACTGCACTAACAGTACTGGGGGTCTCGGCGGTTTTCTCGACACCGGATCGAATGCGCTCTTTGTCTCGGATGCCAACACACTCAAAACGTTCGGTATCTCCGATTGCGCATCAGGCACGGCTGGGGTCGGCTTTTACTGTGTAAGCGGAGGAACGGCTACTCTTTCGAACATAAACTTCATCGGGTTTGGGGGCGTAGGGTCGGCCAATATTTCGCTGAACATCAACAATGCCACCACCTTGTTCAGTACGAATAATGCGGTGTTTAACGATCTCGGTAGCGATAGTATGCCTGGCGGGAATCCCTCAACCGACTTCTGGGATTTGGGCATGCCGTTTTTTCTTGGGCGAACTGTCTTTGTCGGGATCGCGGGTACAGCGGTGCCCACCGGGGTAAATGCTCCCAACGGATTCGTCGCATTCTAGGCTGAATCGGACGCGTACATAATTTTCTGGTGTGCGCGGTGGTAGTGGCCTAATTCCGGACGCCGCCGCGCCCCGAATTGGGGCGGCAGCATGCCGATATGCTGACCGATTCCGCAAGAGTGCCGAAAAGAACGTTGCGGCTCTGCCGCACTGCCGCTTAAGATTCTCTACCCCCTTCCAAATCCAAAATTGCGCGAACTCCCTCCCGCGCCGGAGAAGATATGACTACCCTGACCGATCGTCGCAATGAGACTCGTGTGAACGTTCGAATCCCGCTCAAATTCAAGCTGATTGGCAATCAGAGCGCCGGCGAGCAAGTGGCGGAGTCGGAGAACCTATCGCAGCGCGGCGTTTTCATGTGGACGGCATACCCGCTGAAGCTGGGCACGCAAGTGGAACTGAGATTGAAGATGCCCAGCGAAATTTCCGGCATACGGAGTTCGGAAGTTAATTGCACGGCCCGCGTCGTCCGGATTGGTGACAGCGACTCCGGAGGGCTGATTGGCGTCGGCTTACGGATCGAGCGTTATCACGCGACCGCGGAACGAGAACACTGGACAAGCTGAACCCGCGCGTTGTAAACACGCGCGGCCCAGCAAGGTTTTTTCGTGGCGACGGTTAGCGTTTCGCGGGAGCGGCCGGAACGTTGAAGGTGACTTTCGCGGCCGCCTCATTTTCGAATTGATCGTAGACGCGAACGGAGACCGTGTGTTCGCCGGGCATGACTCCGCGCAGCGTAATCGAATACTGCTCCGCGGGGGAATCGCTGAGCGCGCCTTCCGGCGGCGCGATCGTCCAGTCGCCAGCGTCAAGACTGTATTGCGCACGCACAATGGAGCTGGCTGAGTCGGCGGCACGGAAGCGCACCGTGACGGAAGGATCGCCGGCAGGGCCCGGTGCGGGTTGCGAGGCAATTCCCGAAATCGTGGGAGGCGTGTTATCGACGACAAACCGTTCGCTCACACGCTCGGCCTTCAACGCCTCATTCGGGGGATTTGTTCTTTCGTCAGACGCCACGACCCTCACATAGTAGGCGCCGTCGGGCATGGAGTTCGTGTCCCAGGAATAGAATTTCTGCTCTAGCTTGTCTTTCAGCAGCTTCCAATCCTTCTCGTTTTCGCCGCGATAGTAGACCGAGTAGGTCAGTTCGTCGTCGTTGGGGTCTTCGGCGCTCCACAAAACGGCTTGATAGCCCTTTTGCGCGTAGCCCTGAGGCGGCGGTTCGAATCGTGGCGATTCACTGCTGCGTTGGGATGAGCCGCTTTGCGAGCCCGGCGCTGCCGGCATGCGTAACGTCACGGGGGAGGCCTGTGGCGGCCCGGCTTGCTGGCCGAAACCGGTGACTCGCACTCCGGGATTTTGCATAACAACCCCGGAAATTTCCGGCCCCAGATTCTTGGGCAGGTAAGCCATCTCAACCCAAGACAGGTCCGGCGGATTGGTACCGCCATGCAAGGTAGCCTTCCACTGAACAAAGCGCGCGGGCGGGCAGTCTACTTCCTGCCCTTTGGGATCGCGATAGGGCCCTGCCCAGGGACTCCAGTTCTTTCCGGGATCAGAGGTATTTCCGGCCCGCACGGAGAACTCGATGCCCGATCCGGCGCTGTTATCGCCCCACCAGGTGAGTCTTCCCCAACGAGAAAAGATGCGCGCGTCGAAGGGTTCAGATTGGAAGGTGCCTTCCGTTTCGAGCTCGGGTCCGAGCGTAAAGACTTTGCCTGGATTGGCAGTGGCTACATAGATTTTTCCGTTCGATGCTCGGGCAAATGCAGTTACCTGTTCGGATTCAGCCTTTGCCAATCGCGAAAAGACCCGGTCGCCTTCGAGCTGCGTGATGGCACCTTGATTGCCCGTGCCCAGTAACAGTTTGCCTTCCGGAGAGAGGCCCATGGCGTAGACAGAGGTATCGCGTGAGGACCAGATTTCTTCGGGAGAACCGTCCGCAGCGATTCGATACACGGCCGCGGTCGAAAGCGCCGGGAAGGGGACAAATGGGTTGCCCGGCTGCGGTTGCTGGAGTCCTCCGGGCCCGCCGACCGTCACGGTGATGGTTTGACCGCTTGGCGCGTTTTCCTGTTCGCCTTGTTGAGCCGGCGCCTGCGGCGTCCCAGGGCGCTTTTCGCCAATTGCCGCGACGTAGAGGTTGCCCGCAGGATCAAGAGCCAGCGCGGTGACCTCTTTCTTAGCGGTTTCATATACAACGTATGCAGAACGACCAGTTTCGTCAGAGCTGTCTTTTTCTTTGGCTGCAGCCTGGGCGGGGGCGCGTTTCGGCGGTGACTGTCGCGGTGCCGGAGCTTTGCCATTCTGTTCGGTAGCGGATCCGTTTGCTATCGCAATACGGAGTACAAGGCCGTTGGGTTCGGTGCCCGCGAGCAGATTGCCTTTGCCATCAAGGACCAAGGTGCGAACATGAGTTTCTTCGGCGCTATAAAAAAGCTGCGAATTGCCGCTTGGATCGACAGCGAATATTTTGCCGGGGTCGCCAGTGGCGACAAAGAGCGTGCCGTCAGAACCGAGCGCCAGATCCCAAATGTATTTGGTTTTAGGGTCGAAAAACACTGACTTCTGCCCGGCTGGCGTGACTTTGTAGACCTTGCCATCGGGCGCTGTGGCCACGTACAAGTTGTCGCTCTTATCAAAGATGAGCGCTTGTGCGGTCATCTCCTGCGAATCGAAAACCGTTGTAGAGCTGCCGCTGTTATCGAACTTCACGATTTTGGCGTTTGAGCCGCCCGCAGCGTAGAGATTGCCGCGCGAATCGAGCTTTAGCGACCAAAGATAGGCAAGGGAGGCGTCCGCGAAGGGAGCGAACTTCGGTGCGAGCACGAGCTTCCCGTCGCTGCGCAACGCGACGCCTTTGGCGTCGCCCTTTTGGAAAGAATCGTAATCCGACTGGCGCCAGAAACGGGTATGCTCGGCGGCCGCCGGCAAAACAGACACCAGAAAACCGGCAGCAATGACTAGAAGGCGGAAAGCTCTGGGCAAGGCGAACACGCGATCGCGCGCGCTTCGCGGTTGCGCAATTAAATCAGACATACATTCCTTTCAAACCGCAGCCGGGAAAAACCGCGAGGATCTGACCTGCGTCTGCCGCGGACTGGATTTACTTAATTTTGATATAAACCGATGTTGAACCCGAAATGATCTCGTCCATGTGGATAGACCATTCGCCAGCCGCCGATTCGCGCAACAAAGCTGAATTACCCGGCAGCCTTTTCTGATCGAGGACGTTGATCTGCGAAAGGGGCGCGTCCGGAAGCTCCTTATCCTCTACAAGCAACGTGGGCGTGGGCTTGAGCAGCGTGACGTAAAGCTGGTTATTGCGGCGTTCGCGATTCAGCAACGAGATCAATTGATCCAGGCCGCCCAGGCGCCCTTGCGCGGCAACCAGATTGGGTATGCGATTGAGTGAATCGGCATCGCTGACTTGCACTCGTAATGTGCTGCCGCGGTTCACTTGAGCTGGAATCGTAATTGGCACATCGCGGATCATAGGCTCGCCGCGATAAGGCCGCAGAAGGACCTTGATGGTCACGGGATCTCCGGGTTGCGCTTCGCTCATTTCCGACCACGCATTCAGAATGGAAGCAACCCGGCGTTCCGGGATGCTCTCCACGCGGAGGCTTACCTTGTTGATCTTAGGCATCTCGTAAGGATTGGAGAAGATGCGCGTAAAAGTGGTCTGCACGCTGGAAGCGACGAAGGTGCCGTCCGGAACAAACTGATCGGTGGGCGCGTACATGTCTTCGAGCGACACTGGGGAATGGCCGTTGATGTCAATATCGCCGCTGAGCTTCATGGTGCTGCCTTCGCCATAGGCGGTATTTTGCGTCAGGCCGTTGAAGGCAATGATGCCCATCAGAAGCGGCGTCAGTTTCGGGTTCGAGATCATCTCGGAATGAAACTGTTTCTCACCGGCCGGAGTCACCACCGTGAGATCGACCGGAATCATTTGCGGTGTCGGGCCGATGCGGCCCATTACCGCAGTCAGCCGGTCTTCGGTGAGCGTGCCAATGACGCCCCCGGCATTTACGATTTTCGTGGAATTGAAATCGGAAGCGAGCGTTGTGAGGGTGCGGCCTCGCGCCAATGGCATATCGCTCGCGCCCAGCCCGAAGAGAGGATGGCCGCAAGCATAGACGCGATCTTCTGTAACGGCAGTCACGGTGCAAGCAGCACTCATGGAAATATCGCCTTGCACAAGCAGCATGCTCACCATATCGCCGGGAACGACTTTGGCGTCATCGCTCGCGGCTGGTGCGGTCCCGCCCGCGGCAGCGACCATCCCGTAAGGCGCCCATTCATTGGCGTACTGGCGCAGCGTGGCAGGAGCGAAACCCGAAAAGACAAGAGGAGCAGCAATCGGTTCGAGGAAGGCTGCACCAGAGGCTCCGGCGGCCTGGGCCCATTTTTCGGGCAACGGATAACGCTGAGACTGCGTGACCGTCGAACGTACGCTCAGAGTTTTTGGGGTTGAGGCATCACCGGTGGGGATCGACAGAATATCTTCGATCGGAGTCACGCCAGCCAGGGGTTCCTTTACGAAAACCCCAAATTTCAGAGAGAGGGCTCCCATGAGCTTTCCGTCTACATAGACGGGGCTTCCGCTCATCCCGGCGACCACGCCGGTGTGTTCGGCTTTTTCACCGTGTAATTGGACCAGGATAATCGACTGCTTTGGCCCCATCAGATTCGGCAATATGCCGATGACCTCGACGTCAAAGGGCTCGATCTTATCGCCGGCAAAGATGGTGTAGGCCACCCCACGCATTCCTGGTTTGACCTGTTCCAGAGGAAGAATTGGAGGCTGGTCGGTGGCGGCGCGAAGGGCCGGCGCGGCAATCGATCCAAGCATCAGGCCAACCAAGGCAAGGAGCAGATGCCGGAATGAGTGTCTAGAAGGCGACAGCTTCAAGCACAAAGAAGGCATATTATTCACCAAAGCAGACCGCGGGGTCTGACGTTCGAGGTTTACTTTCAGCAAGACACCTATCATACGCGTCATAGCTTTGGGAAGCAACGACGCGCAGCCGAACTTATTGCGCCCAAACCTTGGCTACAGTCGATTCGAACGGATAAACGTGCACCATCCAACCGAAAATCACGGGATAGAAGCGCCCTCCGGCTTCCTGGCATTGCTCTTCTGTTGAAATAGACCCGGTAAAGCCGAACTTTGTCCAATCGGCATGCGCGCCTTCGCCGCGTTTTGGCATGCAGAGGTTCGTATGCTGGTGCCAGCGGGCTACGCCGATAGGGACGCGCTCATTCAGTTCGTCCAAACTCGCAGTTTTGGGTGCGGTGTACATGGCGCCGATGAGTTCGTAGCCGCCATCCTTAGTCTTTTTGTAGAGAAGCGATGTCGGCCGCGCCGGATCAAAGGTGAAGCCTTCGAGGTATCCATTCCAGTAGTTCGTAAAGTGATATTGAGCCTGCGGGAGGTTGGGCGCGAAGATGTGAAAGCCATCCGCCAACGCGACACGATAATCCCTGTATTTTTCGATAGCTTGGGCCAAAGTAGCGGAAATTTGATCTGCGCGGCGACGATCTTCGTCCGTTGCCGGCCGATCCGGCGTCATGAGCATGTGAGCGCTATCCATGTGATGGCCGTGAGTCATGGATTTCATCGCGCCCGCTTGAGCATGATTACCCGTATCGTCTTCCATGTTCATCCCGGGCATGCTGCCATCGTGGTGCATTCCCGGCATGCCATCGTGCTGATGAGGAGCGAGACTTTCCTTTGAATTCGGCTGTGAGTTCGGCGTCGGGTTGGCGTGCTCTGTGTCTTGCGAGGCCGATTGTGCATGCAACTGGCCGACGGCCGCGCCAAACAGCAGTACTGCCCCGACCAAAGCGATTGTTTGCCTGCCTAAGTGGAGCCTCATATGTAAGTTGTAATACGAACCCCGCTTCCTTGCGAGAACTTTCCTAAAGCTGCTTATTTGGAAGCCACGAGGCGGCTTCGAGTTGCCGACCGTTTATTCCTACCGACACAAAACCAAGGGCAAAGGTATCGATTTGGGCCTGGAAGGGCTTTTCTGGCCGCATGTTAGAATCCAGTCGTGACGAAACAAAATATCGAGCCGGGGCATTCGATTAACGGGACGATTGAGGTTCCCGGAGATAAATCGATCTCGCATCGTTACGCGATTCTTGCGGCTTTGGCACGAGGGCGAAGCGAAATCAGCCACTATTCCGCCGCTGCGGATTGCCAGAGCACGCTTGATTGCCTGGCGCGGTTAGGGGTGAAAGTAGAAAAGAGCGGCCGTAACGGCGGAAGCGAAGTCGCGATCAGTGCGACGGGTATCGATGGACTCCGACCATCCCGGCGTTCGCTCGATGCGGGCAATTCGGGAACGACGATGCGGCTGATGACTGGGGTCCTGGCGGGCCAGAAGTTCGATTCGACGCTGACCGGAGACTCCTCGCTGAGAAAACGGCCTATGCGCCGGGTTATCGACCCACTGGAGCGGATGGGCGCGCACATTCAGGCGCGCGACACTAATTTTGCGCCACTCAAAATTGAAGGATCCGCTCTGCAGCCTATTCGTTACACGCTGCCGGTTCCGAGCGCTCAAGTAAAATCAGCAATCTTACTAGCGGGGCTATTCGCCGAAGGCGAGACGTCGGTCGAAGAGCCTGTATGTACGCGCGATCACACCGAAGTGGCTCTGCAGGGTTTTGGGGCAGACATTCGGAAGGTCGGTCGCGTAGTAAGCGTTTCTGGGCGGCCGCGCCTGGACGCCCGGCAAATCATGGTTCCGGGCGATCTTTCTTCGGCGGTATTTTTCCTCGTGGCGGCGCTTATTCTTCCCGGCTCCAATGTGATCATTCACAATGTCGGATTGAATCCGACGCGTTCTGCCGTGCTCGATGTGCTCGCCGGGTGGGGCGCTCCGGTAAGCATCGTAGCCTTGCGGGGAGAATCGGGAGAATTGATCGGAGATATATCCGTACGGCACGCCGATCTATCGGGAGGGACGCTCTCGGGCGAACTGATTGCGCAATTGATCGATGAGCTGCCCATGCTTGCCGCGCTGGGCCCTTACACCGAACAAGGAGTGGAGATACGCGACGCCGCGGAGTTGCGAGTGAAGGAAAGCGACCGCATCGCCGTGCTGGCGGATAACCTGCGCCGCATGGGCGCTCAAGTGGAGGAACGCCCCGATGGTTTGCGGATAGAAGGAAGACGCGGAGGACGTTTGCGCGGCGCGGAAATCGATCCGCGCGGGGACCATCGTATGGCCATGGCTTTTGCCGTAGCAGCGTTGGGCGCTGAAGGCAGATCCGTCATTCGCGATAGCGATTGCGTAGGCATCTCCTATCCGGATTTCTTCAAAGTTCTAGCAAACACAATCGAACGTTAATTAGAAGTTAAGCGAGAATGAAATCTCGGCCTGCGATGGGTTTTTATTAAGCGCTGCCGGAAATTGCAACGGCTGGGGTTCCTTGACACCTCATTGCACTGCGGTTAGGCTCGCCAACGGATGCGCGGCTTCTTTCGCAAAGTTCTTGTCGTAGCTTTAGCATTAGGGGCGCTAGCCGCTCTCACCTATTTTTCCCGCCGAAAGGTCCACTTAGGCGACTTTACCTGGAGCCGATTCACACACGCCGTTGGCCAGGCAAACATCTGGCTTCTGCTCCTATCGCTCTTCGCTGTTTACGGTGCGTACGCTCTACGATCGCTCCGCTGGCAGAGGCTCTCGCGTCATCTGGGTCCAACGAAATTCCTGGACGTGTACAACGCCACGTTGATGGGCTTTGCCGCTATATTTATTCTCGGCCGAGCCGGCGAACCTGTTCGCCCGTTGCTGCTCGCGCGCAAGACTGGCCAGCCCGTCCCCATCATGTTTGGCGTTTGGGTACTGGAGCGCATCACCGATTTCGGGGCCGCAGTAGGCTTGGCGGCGCTAAGCCTGCTTGTGTTTGCAGAGAAACTCGCCGACGCGGGTTTGAATACGGATTGGGTGGAAAATGCGAGGGCCGGCGGCTGGCTTTTGCTGGCCATCCTCGCAGCCGTGGTTGCGCTGATGTTTTATTTCCGGTTGCACGGCGCGGGCGTTCTGCAACGCCGCCTGCACTATTGGGAGAATACGACCGGCTTCAGGCACTGGCTGGCAGAGATCATCTCCGGTTTCAGCGAAGGCCTGCAGGCGATTCGCACGACTTCGGACCTCCTGATGACGATCGTCTACACGGTTGCGCATTGGGGATTAGTAACATTGTCGTATTTTTGGATCGCGAAGGCGTTCGAAAGCGTCTTCGTGCAATCCGACGTGACTTTCCCCGGTGCGATGCTGCTATTGGCGATCACGTTGGTGGGCTCCGTTTTGCAATTGCCGGGCGTGGGTGGCGGGGCTCAAGTGGCCAGTTTTATCGCATTGACCACAATTTTCGGCGTCGAGCAGGAGCCTGCTGCGGCTCTTGCTATCGTCTTGTGGCTTATTACATTTGCGTCACCGACATTGGTTGGTGTCCCCTTACTGATACACGAAGGATTGTCGATGGGCGAGTTGCGCAAACTTGCGCGGGCAGAGAAAGAGGCCGAACACAAAGGGAAACATGTTTCGTTGACAGGCGTAGGAGACAGCCGTTCCCGAGGCGACCAGGCGAGAGGGGGTAGCGCCGGTTGAAATGCCCGTTCTGCTCGTTTAGCGACGACAAGGTGATCGATTCTCGCGAAGGGCGCACGGGCGATCTGATCCGCCGTCGCAGGGAATGCCTCAAATGCGGACGGCGCTTCACGACTTACGAGCGAATCGATGAGATTCCCTACATGGTCATCAAGAAAGATGGCCGGCGGGAAAGATTTGACCGTCAGAAGATTCTGCAGGGACTACTGAAGTCTTGCGAAAAGCGCCCCGTGCCTACGGCACGGCTGGAGGCGCTGGTGGATGAGGTCGAGCGATTCGTTCACGACGCTCCAGAGCGCGAACGTACGACGAGTGAGATTGGGGAATTGCTGATGTCCCGCCTGAAGAAGCTGGATAAAGTCGCTTACGTGCGGTTTGCGTCGGTCTACCTCGATTTCAAGGACGTGCGGGAGTTTATGACCGAGTTGAAAGGCCTGCTTCGGGAACACTCACGAAAATAGGTTGCGGCGGCTCGCAGGTTCAGGGGATTTCCAAACGCCGGCCGTGAAAGTCTTGATCTGGTTAAATCCGAGACTTGCATATAAGCCTACGGCGCGTTGATTGGCCGCAGTGACCGTGAGCGAAAGAGCACTGAACCGCTGCGCTCGCAATGCTTGAATGGTGGCCTGGATCAACCGCCTTCCGAGCCCCTGCCGCTGATAACCGGGCATTACGCAAATCTGAGTTGTATGACCCACTCCCGGGGCGACTGCCGAGGTCAGCACGGCGCCCACTAGTTCGTGGCTATGCGGCGCACGCAAGACAAAGGAGGCATGCTCCTGGAATTGGCCGCAGCCCGGTAACATGATGATGTTCTTCAGGAATTTGAGCGCGCCGTCTTCGCTGCGATATTGGTCATTGATCTCCCCGTCCATGTGGTCCGCGTAAGCCAGTTGGATCAGCCGCGCACAGGGCGCGAAGTAACGATCGTTCCACTCTTCCAGCCGGAGTCCTGAGTGCTCGTTTGACTTTGGCGTGTCACCATTTGGCCCTGAGTTGAGCGCGGCCCGGCTGAGATCGAGCAGCATGAATTGCCGCGGATAGAGGTGGAAGCCGTGCTTCGCAAGGGCGGCATCGAACTCGCATCCGAAGGGGACCAACTGAGCTTCGATGCGCCCGATGTAGGGAAGCGACCGGAGTGTTTCGAGTGTGCTGGTGAGAAGCCTATTTGCCAGAGGCATCTGAGGAAAACGCGGCGAGACATACAAGCCGCCCAGCAGCCCCTTGTGTTCCTCGATGACGTAAAAGGCGTAACCAGCAGCTTCACCGCCTTCCAGGGCGGCACAGCCAGCGAGCGATCTGGCTTCCACGAACCTCTTGATCAAGTCAAGTGAAGCCCGATAATCCCAGCGCAGTTCTTCCCGCCATCGCTGCGCTTCTTCAGCCAGCAGCGGCTCGATTTGGCGTGAACTCAGTTGTCGTAGGTCCACGATGGTCATGAGGCTCCCTAATCCAGAGCGACCCGCGATGCCGATGGCCTTATGATAGCGCCGCCCGAGCCTGCCGTCGCCAAAAACTGTCGATTGCGACACGTGCGAGTTTATCGCGCACGTTTCAGTGAGTTCCCTTGTGCTAACATGCGGCGGCCGGAACCTTTCAAGGCGGACATGGCGCTTCTTTCGGAACTGCGTTATCCAACACGCTGGTACTCGAAATTAATTGCCGCAGTTCTGGCGCTCTCTTTTTTCACTTTTGTCGCAGCCGCGATCATATCGGGCTTTGTCGTATACAACATTGTCACGCCCCGGACGGGCAGCCAGCCGATCGATTTGGCGAATTTTCCGGGCCATCCAGAGCAGATCTCTTATTCGGGCCAAAGTGTGGGGACGCACGAGGGTTGGTTTTTTCCGGGATTGAAATCGGCGCCGACAATTCTCTTATGCCCCGGGTACGGTGAGGGCCGCGAGGAATTATTGCCATTGGCTACGTCTCTTCAGGAGCAGGGTTACAACGTCACTCTTGTGCAGTTTACGGGGGAAGGCTCCAAGACGGGGGTTGGAACGACGCTCGGTTACCGTGAAGTTCAGGAATTACGCGCGGCCTTATCCGCGCTGGCGCAGCGCACGGATGTGGATAAGTCCCGATTTGGCTTGTGGGGCACGGACATGGGCAGTTACGCAGCGCTTTCGCTGGCGGAATCGGATCCTCGGGTTCGAGGAATTGCAGTTGAATCGGTATACGATGAGCCGAATCAGATGCTGCGTATCCTCGTGAACCGCTACGGGATTGGCTCGCTGCCGCTTTTGTCCACGTTTGCGGAAAGAGGCTTCGCATGGCTGAATTACAACGATGCCGGAGTTCCTCCGCTCGCGCAACGTTTGCCACGTTTGGCTGGAGTGCCGAAGCTGTTTATAGAAGCTGCGGACAACCCCGATCTCGGCAAGTTCACTAGCCGCCTTTTTGTTGCGGCTCCGGAACCAAAAGAGGAAGCGACGATAGTGCACGGGAATTACGCCGGAATGCTGGACGAGGAGAAACGCAGCTATGAAAACCGCATCGCCAGCTTCTTTCTTTCGAATCTTCCGAGATAGCCGCGGCTAATTAATGACTGCGACGATTACACATAAAAAACTGGTCGAGCGTAGCTGAATTGTTGTTCGATGCGTTGATTCGCCGATCTTCGCTGGTGGCGAATGGGCCATTGCGTCCCGCATAATGGCGCCTCATGCGCGAGCGTCTCGAGTATGCCGCCGGTTGGTTCCTGCTTAAATTCCTCGGGTTATTTCCTCGGAGTGTGGCTCGAGGCGCGGGCGTGCTCGTTGCCAATTGTCTGTTTTTCATTCGCGCGCCGCTTCGAAGAGTGGCGGAATTCAACCTGCGACTGGCCTTTCCGGAATTGCCGAAGTCCGCTCACCGCGACATTTTGAAACGCATGGTGCGAAACGTCGGCTGGTTGGCTGCCGAATTTGCGCACCTGCCGCGCTACAACCGCAGCAACATTGAGAAGATAATGATTCTGGACGGCCTCGAAAATTTCGAGGCGGCGGAACGGCGCGGCAAGGGTGTTCTTTTCTTGACCGGACACATGGGCGCCTGGGAGCTTGAGCCATATGCGCACGCTGTCTATAACCGTCCGATCTATTTTCTGGTGCGGCCGATCGATAATCCTCGCGTGGATGCACTGGTGAACCGCTACCGTTGCGCATCCGGAAACCAGCCGATCAGGAAAAACGAATCCGCGCGGGCCATTCTTCGGATTCTTCGCGGAGGCGGCGTAATCGGCGTCCTGGCAGACCAGAACACGGTCCCAGCCGAAGCGGTTTTCGTGGATTTCTTTGGGATTCCCGCGGCCACAACCAGCGGAATCGCACGCCTGGCACGCCGCACCGGAGCCGCCGTGGTTCCTGCTTCCAACTATTGGGATCCGCGAATACGAAAGTACATCTTGCGTTACGATCCCGCCCTCGAACTTCCTTGTACCGAAGATGAGGAAAGCGATATCCGTAATTTTTCGGCGCGTTTCAATCAGGTAATCGAAGACTATGTGCGGCGCTTTCCGGACCAATGGCTCTGGGTACATCGGCGATGGAAGACCCGGCCCGCAAATGAATCGGCGATATATCCGGACCAGCAGAACGAATACGCTAAACAAACGGAGTAGGTATCTCGTCGAAGGAGATCGGTGATCATGGCGAATCGAACGGCCGGAGATCTGGCTAACTACCTTGGGTGTTCTCTTCAGGGCGAAAGCGGCCTGTCGTTGAAAGGGCTGGCTAGTCCCGAGGCGGCCGAGGCGGACGATCTTATTTATCTCGATTCAAGCCGTCATATCGAGCGAGTTGGCAGATCGGCGGCTCGGTGCGTGATCACCTCGCCCGATCTAATCGTGTCTGGAAAAACGCTGATCCTGGCGGCCCGGCCGAAGGTGAGCTTTGCACGGGCTGCGGCCTGGCTGGTTCCTTCTTCTCCGATTGCCTATGGAGTGCATTCAACGGCGGTTATAGCCGAGTCCGCACATCTGGCGCGTGGAACGGCCGTGGGCCCATTTACCGTAATCGAGGAGGGAGTTGATATCGGCGAGGAGAGTCAGATAGGAGCTTACTGCTTCCTCGGACGCGGAACTCGGGTCGGCAGGAATTGCCGTCTATATCCTCGCGTGACGGTTTATGCCGGCGTGAAAATCGACAACAACGTCGTTGTCCACTCGGGAGCCGTCTTGGGTTGCGATGGATTTGGTTACGTTACCGATCAGGGCAAGCATTGGAAATTCCCGCAGGCCGGTGGTCTGGAGATCGCAGACGATGTAGAAATCGGCGCCAATACGACGGTTGCGCGTGGCTCACTCGGAATCACACGGCTGGAGTCCCAAGTAAAACTCGATAATCTCGTACATTTGGCGCACAACGTTCAAGTTGGGGAGCGAACGCTCATCGCGGCGCAGACCGGCATTGCGGGATCCTCAGTGGTGGAAAGCGACGTGATGATCGGAGGGCAGGTGGGCATCGCCGATCACTGCCGCTTGGAAGCGGGATGTGTGGCCGGCGCTCAGGCAGGAATTCCGAGCGGGAAAATAATTCGCCGCGGACAGATTGTGTGGGGCACTCCGGCGCGCCCGCTCGAGCAGGTTAAGGAACAGTACGCATTCCTCGCACGCCTGCCGGAGTTGGCTGAGCGCGTCCGCAAGCTAGAGGAGCAGACGCGGGAAGGTTAGAGTGTTTCTTTTTTCGATAAATTGAAGGGTTGCCGATTCACGACATGCATCTTCATTATTGACCGGCAACTCAATAGTGCTTGATAATGTGATCTGCACTGAGGGTGAAGGGGTGGTCAGGTCAGGGGGACGGAAACGGATGGGTTGCCTGCCATCCGGAACTAGCGCACAACCGTATCCCGAAAAGACGTAAGCCTGCGACCCACGGGTGTGACCCTGAGTGGTTCCTGCTGCAGCGATTTCGCTGGAGCATGCATCTGAGGGGAAATGGCGTCCAGCACGAGATTCGGCGTTGAGGCTCCCGCAAGCCAGCCGCAAATCGCGGCGACAGGGGTTATCAGTGACGAACTGACTGAAGCTATCGGTCGGGGCGTGAAGCATCTACTTTCGCTGCAAGCCTCCGAGGGGTACTGGATCGGGGAACTCGAGGCAGATACCACCCTTGAATCAGACTACATTTTCTATTTGCATATCCTGGATAAGGCTGATCCCCAGCGTGTAGCCAAGCTCGCCAATTACATTCGCCGGCGTCAATTGCCGGACGGCGGCTGGAACATTTACTTTGGCGGTCCATCCGAACTCAATGCCACCGTTAAGGCTTACTTTGCGCTGAAGCTTGCCGGAGACCGGCCGGATCAACCGCACATGGAGCGCGCTTGTGCGCGCGTGCTGGAACTAGGCGGGTTGGAATCCACGAATTCTTACACGCGTTTTTACCTCGCCCTGGTGGGGACGGTCGTTTGGGACATGGCTCCGGCGATTCCTCCCGAGCTCATGTTGCTGCCGTCTTGGTTTGCTATCAATATTTACGAAATGTCTTCGTGGACGCGCGGGATTGTCATTCCGTTGGCCATTATTTATGCCCACAGGCCCGAATGGAAATTGCGCGAACCGGTGGGTCTCGACGAACTTTTTCGCGACTCATCTGCCAAGGCCAGCGCATTTGCCTGGGGCGATCGCTTTTTCTCGTGGAGAAACTTTTTTCTAGCGCTTGATCGCGCGTTGAAACTCTACGAGCGTGTCCCATGGAAGCCACTGCGACAGCGTGCGTTGCGGCAGGCTCAGAGTTGGCTCCTGGAACACTTGGAGCGCAGCGACGGATTAGGAGCTATCTATCCCGCGATGATGAACGCGGTCTTTGCGCTCAAGGCGCTGGGGTATTCTCCCGACGATCCGCTCACAGCTCGCGAAATCGGGCAACTCGCGGGTTATGAAATCGAGGATAGCGACACCATACGCTTGCAGCCGTGCATCTCGCCGGTCTGGGATACGGCGATTGCCATGGTCGCGCTCGAAGAATCCGGGCTGCCGGCCGATCATCCTGCACTGGTACGCGCTGCGGAATGGCTGCTCAAGAATCAGGTTCTCGGTTCGGGCGATTGGCAAGTGAA
>Ga0210394_10001750_pt1 | contig 32846 bp, 29 predicted proteins | sample IncBWC12MmetaG_FD_160121 | JGI IMG/M metagenome (GOLD analysis project Ga0210394, IMG submission 160121) | Forest soil microbial communities from Barre Woods Harvard Forest LTER site, Petersham, Massachusetts, United States - Inc-BW-C-12-M | ecosystem: Environmental > Terrestrial > Soil >... | reverse complement strand
CTCAAGAGTGGGCCATGGAGCAGGTGCGCTTGGGGCAGAAGCAGGCGCGGATGAGTGAGCTCGCCGCGCGATCAGCCGATAGCATCGAATTGGGCGACGCGAAGGCCGAGCACGATCACCGCCTCGAGGCGAAATTTTCCTACCCCGTGGTCTACCGCGGGCGCAGCGGCCGCGATGCGCGGGCGGGCGGGTATTTTCAATTTGCCTTCGCAGCGCGCCCGGGGCCGCTGGTTTTGCGGGCGAGCTACTGGGGCGAGGAGCGCGACCGCAGTTTCATCGTGCGGATCGATGGCGTTGAAATCGCGCGCCAGCAGCTCAGCGCCGATCATCCCGGGGAATTCTTCGATCGCGATTACGACATCCCGCTCGAGCTGACCACGGACAAGACCGAGATCACGGTGCGCTTCGAGCCGGAGCAGCCGACCGTATCCGCAGGTCCGGTGTTCGGCGTGCGGCTCCTGACCGCACAGGCTGCGGCAGACATTTGACGCCCGTGCAGCGGCGACCTCGCTATGGCCAGCGCGGTGTGATGGGGATGATTTTGCGGCCGCGCGCGGCGTCGAGCGCCGCCGCGGAATCGGTGCTTTGAGCCAGGAGTTTGAGATTCTCCCGCGTCGGCAGCAAGAGCGCCCTTTCGCCACGCTCGGCACTGGCCAGCGCTTCCAAGGGCTGAATCCACTCCAACGCCACGGTTTCGCGACCATCGCACTGGCCGGTCGCGGCTGCGGGCGCCCGGCAGACGAAAAAATAAGTATCGAATCGTTTGGGCACGGATTCGGGAGTGATCCAATGTGCAAATTCAACGAGGTCGTCAAGCGCCAGCCGGATTCCATGCCGTATGAGGGTTGCCAAGAACGGCTGGTCGCTCAGCGCGTCCTTCGGGATGGATCCACCGCGTCCGCCGGGCAGCAGTGCGGCCTCCTCCCAAGCCTCGCGGCAGGCAGCGATTCGCAGCGCGCGTTCGTCGGGGCTCAATGACGCATCGCCGTGCAGCTGCGGCAACCACGAGTCCGAGTAATCCTCCGGCTCGACAACCCCGCCCGGAAATACCAGCGCTGATGCGAATGGCTCTCGCGCATTGCGCTTCACCATCAGCACTTCGAATGGCTCGTCGCGCACCAGCATGACTGTCGCGGCGCGCCGCGGTGTTGCAATACCCGTCCCGTTCTGCTGCTGCACTACTGTCGATTCGCGATTGGTCTGGAAATTTGTTGAACTCAGCCTAACACAATGTCCCGCGTTCCCTCTTGGCTGCCAACGCCGGTTCAGTTGGCTTCGCGACCGAGGACGTCCTTGAGACAGCTAGCCAGGAGAGCCATGGCGGTGTCGAGCTGCTGCGGGGATAGGCTTGCAAATCCCACCATCAGCCCTGGCCTGGGAGGCGCTAATTGGTAGTACGGATGAATGGGGTAGAGGCCCAATCCCTGCTCGGCGGCCCGCGCGACCAGTCGCCGCAGGTTCGGGTAGCTGAGGCGCTTGAACCAAACAACCAGGTGCATGCCGCCCGTGGAGGGGTTGACGTCGACGCTGTCGCCGAGATGACGAGATAGACCATCGAGCAGCGCCTGGCGGCGGCCGCGTAGTTCGGCGAGCGATTTGCGTAAATGTTTTTCGTACTGGCGACTCTCGAGAAAAGCGGCCAACGCGGCCTGCTCAATTGCGGAGCAGCCCAGGTCATCCAGTGCCTTGGCCATGACCAAGTCGTCGCGTAGCGCTGGCGGCGCTACGATGTATCCCAGACGAAGTCCCGGAAACAGGGTTTTCGAAAAACTGCTCGTGTAGATTACGCGCTCGCCGACATCCAGCGAACGAAGCGCCGGAAGGGGGCGGCTGTCATAGTGGAACTCGCCGTCATAGTCGTCATCGAACACCCAGCAACCGTGGGTACTGGCGTACTTGAGAAGTTCGATGCGCCGGTCGAGCGATAAAATGGATCCGGAAGGAAACTGGTGCGACGGCGTGACATAAATCAGGCGCGGCGGCCGCGCCGGCAGTTCGCTGGTCATCAAGCCGTCGCTGTCGACGGGCACTCTGATCAGCCGCGCTCCATGTGCCAGCAACGAATGCTGCACGAGCTCGTAGTGCGGATCCTCGATAACCGCCGACTGGCCTTCATCCAGCACCGCGCGCGCGACGATGGTCAAGGCCTGCTGCGTGCCGCCCACGATGATCACATCGTCCGGAGTACAGGAGACACCTCGGCGGCGCAGCAGATAATTGACGATGGCGCAACGAAGCGGATAAGACCCCGCGGCATGCGGGTATCGCGCTTCCGTGCGCGACGCTGCGGCGAGCAGCTTGCGGCGCCACGCGGCGGATAGCTGTGAACGTACCAGCGGGCCGCCATACTGCAGGTTGTAACGCGGACCCACTCGCACGCCTGACAGGGTGAACGGGCTGAGTTTTCGCGTACGGGCGCTGTAGCGCGACTGGGCGCGCATTGAGCTGCGGGATTCTTTGGGGCGCCGGGTCGGCGCGACGCCGGCAACGCGCGTACCCGAGCCCGGGTGAGCGACCGCCAATTGTTCCGCGCACAACAACTCATAGGCGCCGAGCACCGTATTGCGCGAGATGCCGAGCGCGGCGGCGAGCGTGCGAGTCGCCGGCAGTTGGCTGGCCGGCTCGTACCCGCCGCCGAGAATCTCGCGCTTCAGCGCGCGGGCGAGCTGCTCAAACAGTGCCCCGTGTCCGTCTAATTCTAGGATCATGAATCCTGTGGTACCAAAAAATAGTCTTCTCGTGGCCCTTGAGGATACCACTGGAATTTCCTATTCTCATCTCTTACGCAGCGGGACGACGGATCGTCATGGCAAGCTTTAGCGCGGCTGAAACCTACGGCGGAGCAAGGGTCAGGATATGCAGCGTGGTCACGGCAGTGCCGCGGCAGGTATCCCGCAATGAGAACTCTCATTGTGGACCACGAACCCTGCGTTCGCGAGACGCTGCGGAACCTGTGCGAGGCCGACGATGGCATCGATGAGGTGACCGAGGCCGAGTCCGGTGTGGCTGCTTTAAAAATGATACGCGCCAAGCGGCCGGATTTGCTGCTGCTCGACGTCGAACTGAGCGACATGACGGGATTCGATGTCTTGCGGTCCCTTAACCATGCCGGACGGCCTCCGGTCATCATGGTCACCGCGCATGAGAAACACGCCGTCGAGGCCTTCCGCATTGGCGCCATCGATTACCTGACGACACCCATCAGTGCGGATCGCTTCGCGACCGCGATCAAGCGGGTTCGTGAGCGGCGTGAATCACTATTCGCGGCCACGAGACGTCAAGCGGCCTCCGATACCCAAAATCTCTTCGACACGGGCGAGCCGCGCCGCGGATCACCCGCGCGCTTGATCGGTGAAAACGCTCACCGGCTGTATTTTCTCGCCGTCGATGAGGTGGACTACATTGAATCCTGCGGCAACTATGTCCTGATTCATGTGGGCACTCAGAAATATGTCCGCCGCGATACCCTCAAACGGTTGGCCTCCGAACTGCAGGACGCGGAGTTTGAATGGATTCGGCGCTCCACGTTGATCAATCTAGCGCGCGTCGCCTTTGCCGAAAAACTCGATCACGGCGCGCTCGCATTTACACTGACTTCCGGCACGCGGCTGGTTTCGAGGGCCGGGATCAGGCTGGCGGCGACGCGCGGACGGACTCGTATTGAGAATGTGGAGTGAGCCGCGGCAATCTTGATTCTGTCGCCGTCGAGGGGCGCGCGAATGACAGTTCGACCGTGCGGCTTCGCACCGTCCCCAGCCGCGCGCTGCCGCGCAGGTGCGGAGATCTCCAGAACACCGTCGCACCCCGCCGTACGATATGACCTCGAACATGGTGCAGCCGAGGGCCTGACCGCGCCGCGCCGGCATCGCTTGCCGGTCCCGACGACGGTGAATGCAGCGGCGCCGCAACTTCGATGTGTTCCAATAGCGGCGCCTTTCCCGCATGGCGCCGTGCGCGATTGAGCCTGCTGAGACCCGCCTGATGCCGCGGCAACAGATTGGTCGCGCCGAGCAGCAAGAAAAACGCCAGCAGCATGGGAGTATCAAATGCGACGCCTCCCAAGCTTGCGCGCACGACTTGGTCCCGGATGTCCCCGGTCGGACAGCGCGCGCGGTAGTACTCCGCCCACTCATCATCGAAATGAAAGCGCAGGTGCGCCAGTAATTCGTCGATGGCCGGTTCGTCCTGCAGCGTGAGCAGCACATCGCCCCGCCAAGCGGTGGACCCTTTCGGACGGCACAACTCCGGCGCGCCGTCGAGATTGAATTCGGTAACAACAGGCGACAGATAGGCCGTCTGGTCGCGCATGGACCAAAAGGTGCGAATATGCCCGGATCGGCAGTCGGAAACTGCCGTGACCAAAGCGCCGCCTCGTTGCGCGCCGTCGCGCAACTGCACCGCCAGTGTCGGGATTTCCGCGAGCGCGAGGCGACGGGGCGCGTCTGCCCACTCCACCCAGACGGACCGGGATGGGACGCGGATCAGATCCAAACAGGCGCTCAAGCGATCGCCTTCGGCGAACGCCAGCTGCGTGGCGCAGCGCACCAGCTCATCCGTAAGAACATAACGCAACGGGCAATCGCGGAGCTCCGTTTTAAATCGCTCCGCCGTCGGCAACGCGCAACCATCATCCGAATAGATCGGAATACTGCAGCCTTGCGAGATGAGATCCAGAAGGCGCATCTAGACGGGATACCGAAGGTTGCACCATTTTAGAATTTGGCCGTGAATGCCACGTAGAGCTGCCGGCCCAACGTGTCGTACGTTTCATAGGTATTCGCCTGGCCGCCCGCGATGATCTCGCTGGTCACGATCGGCGGTTCCTTGTCGAACAGATTGTTGACGCCGGCACGCAATTGCAGTTGTTTCAGGACGTTCCAGCTCGCGGAAAGATCGAAATAATTGTAGGCAGGAATTCTCGCGTTGAAATAGTTGTACGCGCCGAATTCAGAGAATGCCAGCGACGGATAGAAGCTGTTGTTGTCGAGGGACACCTTGCCGATGTAGCGCCAGAAAGCCGATATCTCCACGTCCCACGGCGTGGTCCAAGTGGCGCGCAGGTTCTGCCGCCATTTCGGATTGAGGGTTTGGCAGGTCGACCCGAACAAGCCGGAACAATCGTAGGTGAGTGACTGGGGCGAGGGCGTCGTCTCGTTGTGCAACAAGTACGTACCGCTCAGTGAAAACAGTAATGACCCGAATCGATCGAGCGGCAGCTTGTAGTTCGCCTGCAGGTCGATGCCGCTGACCAATACTGCGCCAATATTGACGTTGGTCTGGATGATGTAGCCGCCGCCGGCCACGGTGGCCCCCGTCAGGCCCCCGGTGGTGGGCGATCGCACGATCTGGCTGCAATACTGGGGCTGACCCGTGTCGAGACACTGCTGCAAAAGAACGTTGGCGGGATACGCGTTGATCTGGTCCTTGAGATTGATGTGGTAGTAATCGATGCTGCCCGTGAAGTTCGGCAGCATGGTCGGTGTGATGTTGAAGCCGAAGCTATAGGAGACCGCGACCTCCGGCTGCAGGTGCGTATTGCCGCCGGTGAGCTCGGACACCTGGCTGGCAACCAACGGCGGTATGGTGCCATTGGCGTACTGAGCCGGAGTTACGCCGGTGCGCTCGCATTGCACAAGGGTTGCAGTGATCGGGGGTGCGCACGGGTCGGCGCTGAAGCCTATTTGTCCCACATTCGGCGGATTGTATAGCTCGACGATGCTCGGCGCGCGGATGGCGCGTTGGAACGAACCGCGGAAACGGAAATCATCGAGCGGTGCATACTGCAATTCGATCTTATAGGTATTGACGACACCGGAGGTGGTGTAGTCGGAGCGGCGCAAACCGGCGTCGACCACCAGGTCCTTGGCAAAGGTTTTGCCCTGCACGAGTGGGGCGCGCACCTCGATGAATTCTTCCGTGACTCCAATGCCTTGGTTGATCGGCGCCGAAGCGCCGCCGAAGCCGGACAGCTGCCCGCCCAGTTCGGCGGCATCCGGCTGGTAGACCTCGGTATCGCGGCGATTCTCCCAGCCGACGTTGACGCCGATGCCATCGTTCGCGGTGGGCAACTGAATGCCGTATTTCCCGAGCTGGCCGGTGATGTCGGCGTGCGCGATGCGTTCGGTCACCGTGCCGTACGCCGTGCCGCTCAAGTACAGGTACTGGAGCTGTTGCGGCGTGATAGGGGCGGTGCCGAAAATATTGTAGGGTACGCAGGAGCCGCCGCTGATGCAGACCGGGTGGGCAAGGGTTCCGGTCGCCTGCAGCGCGTTGGCGATATTCTGAAAATTGAGGTAATTGTTGTTCGACGTAAAGAGTGTCGAGTAATAGTACGAGCCGTAGGCATCGTATCTCCAGGCGGTCGCAAAATCGCCCGTCGCACCCAACACGGCACGGTAGTTCGAGTGCTCGAAATAGGTGTTTCGCCCTTGACCCTCGACATTGCGCCGGCCGATGCGCACGTTGGTGCAATTCGGCGAAAGCACGGCCGTGCCGCCGGGCGGAGTCGTGAATGAGCATGGCGTGCCCGGGGCCGCCGCGGCGGCGGCGATTTGCGCCGGCGAGCAAAGCACCGAGGCCTCTTGCGCGCTGAGCAGCGGGTTGTCGCAATTGATGTTGTAGTTGCCGCTGATGGGATCATCCGGACTGCTGTCTTTGAACAACGCCGATGGCGCGATGACCTGGGTGGTCTTGTCGTTCATGTAGTTGAATTCAAGATAGGGCTTCACGGCGTCGTTCAGATCGAGGTGGCCCAAGACACCGCCGGTGTAGCGCTGGTCTTCGCGGGCGATGTAAATGTAGGGTTGCGAGTTGAAAAGCGCCGGTGGGTTCTGGCCGGCGGCCGGCCAGGGCAATAGTTGGTTGCCCACCACGCCGAATTGGGCGCTGGCGTTGACGGGATTAGGCGTCCATTGATTCGAGTTCGATGATCCGCTGCATTGAGCTCCGGTCAGCGTGCTATTTGCCACCAGCTGGCACGCACCGAAATCGCGATCGCCGCTGGTGACCGGATCGGACTTCAAGTATCCCAAGTAGCCGGTGATATTGCCTGCGCCGTCGGCAAAATTGGTCCCCATGATGACATCGAAGTTGCGATTGCGGCCGTCATGCACGGTGCCTGTCGGCGCGTTGCTGCCGAAGGCCGTATTCAGGCCTTGCACGAACGAATTGCCATTGTTATGCCAGTCTTCGCCGATCTGCCCATCGATCTGAATGCCTTGAAAATCCTTCTTCAAGATGAAATTGATCACGCCGGCGATGGCGTCCGAGCCGTAGGTCGCCGACGCGCCGCCGGTGACCACATCGATACGCTCGACCATGAACGTGGGGATCTGGTCGAGGTCAGGTGCGGGTGACGCGATGGCGGTATTGGCATCGCCAACACCCAAGCGCCGGCCATTGATCAGCACCAGCGTGCGATTCGGTCCGAGACCGCGCAGGTCGGCGGTGGTCAAGCCGCCGGCGGTGGTGAGGCCGCTGGTACGGCCGCTGAAATCCTGCCCTATGGAGTTGTTGAAGTTCTGCGGCAACTGATAAAGGATGTCGCTGATGTCGTTTTTACCGGTCAGCAGGATGTCCTTCGCCGTGATGACATCGATCGGGCTGGTGCTGACCTCGTTCGGCGCCGCAATGCGCGATCCCGTTACAACGATCTCCTGGATTTCGGCGGTTTCCGTTGTCGCCAATGCCACCTGCTGAGCTGGCGCGGGCAGGCCGACCAGAGCCATCGCCCCGCCCAGAACAACGCGCCGAAAGTTGCGTAGAAGCGTGCTGTGATTGGTCATCTAAGACTCCCTATGCTGCGTCGTGTGCGCGCTACGATCGGAGCTGGTCCGCTCCAATCGGCGGCGGTCACTTGTTCGCGGCCAGAAGCTTAGGCGAGATAGTTACAGGTGCCCTCGCAATGTGATGAAGTCCCCCGCAGCGTGACGGACGGCAATTTGACGGGGATTGCCGCCGGTGAGGTACCAGTGTTGAAGCGCAATTCGCGTGCGCTGCCGGACTTGACGAGCGGGATCACGCCGAAGGTCAAACGCTACAATCTTGGGTCGCCCGCGTCCGCCAGGCGAATGTGCGCGTTGGATCGCGAAGGGAAGTCGTTGGTTATTGTGAGCGCCGTTTAGCGATGATTTCCTGGATCTTGCGCTCCTCCCACTCCGCTCCCAAAAAGCCGCCAAGCCCATACACCGAGAGCCCATGGGCAGCCAAGCCGATGCCCCATCCGATGAGCGACCAGAAAAACCAGATCTGATCGGGCGCCGTCAACAAGTTGATGCCGATCAGCACGGCGTTCACAAGCACGTACACAGTCGCGTGAATATAGAAGCCCTTGATTTGCGCAACTCGCCTCTTGGCACGATTGTAGGTTTCTTGATCATCCATAGCTGCGACCCTCGTAGTCACATGCATCCACTGCATCGGTCAGAGAATATCCCGAAGCGCTCGTCAATGGGCGAGCGGGCTGGGTCGAAGTTGAAAGTGGACCACCAGCGGCTTGGTACCTTTGCCGCCCTCCTTGTGCCAGGGCGTCCGGTCGCCGCTCGTGATCCAGATGCCGCGTCCCTTCCATCCCGCGGCGGCGTCATCGATGCGCCCATCGAGGCCTTTGGCATAAAAGCCGAGCGGATACGGGATACGCAGCGTCACGAACCTGCCGTCGACCAGGGCGTGCACGCCGTCAAAGAGATTGCCGGTGGCAATGGGCACGTTCGCGCCCAGTCCCAAGGTGTCGTGTTGATCCACCCAGGTGTAGTAGCTCGACTCGACGCTCATTTGCGGCAGGTCCACGAATCCCGGCCCCGGCAAGCGATGGAAGCTCCAACCTTCCGGGCAATGATCGCCGGTCGCGGTTGGGCCATTGAGCGGACCTAGGCACTTGCGCCGGTCGAACTCCCCCAGATGTCCGCTGGCCAACGACACCCAGACGATGCCGTGGCGATCGATATCCGCGCCGCGCACACCGAAGCCAGGCGCGGGCACGTTGTAGATTTCGCTGAGCCGGGTGCGCGGGTCGAAGCGAATGATCGCCCCGGGATAGCGAAATGCCACCGATCCCCAGATGCTGCCATCGGCGGGATTCGGCATCACGGCGTAGAAGCCGACTGCCAGACGCTGATCGAGCTTGGGGTCCGCGGGTTGGCCCGGTTCGGTCCACGAATCCAGCTTGCCGTTGCCGTTGAGGTCGAGCACGAACGGAGCCCACCCCTGGGAAGCCGACGCATCGCCGGTCTGGTCAAATTTCTTGGTATCGAGCCAGCCAACCACGTCGCGAGCGCCGCTGGTCCAGAGGGTATCGTTCGCGTCTTCGGCGAATTGCAGGTGGTGAGTGCCGAAGCAGGTATCGACGAAGGTATATTTGCCGCTCTTCGGCTCATACACCGCCAGCTGGCGCTCCGCCGTGTTGATGGGGAACGCTCGGGCCGACGGATGACTCGAACCCTGCTTGCAGAATGCAGGATTATCCGCGGCGCGAATTCTGGCGGTGTACCAGACGCGACCGGAGCGATCGAGCATCGGGTTGTGCGCGATTGCCTGCGAGGCCCAGATCCGCTCCTCGCCCCAGTATGGCGAAGCACCCAGCACGGCGTCATCGTGCGTTGTCGGGGTATTCGGGTCCCGCACGCTGGCCTTGAACGTGCTGGCGCGGTTGTGAAGCGGATCGAGCACCGGGAAATCGTCCGTGCTGAGTTCCGGTGTGCCGTACAGCAAGCCATTGCCATTCAACGTCGGCTTGCGGCGATCAGTGCCCGAAAGGTCGTGCAAATAGGCCTTCGCATCCGACCAGTCGCGCACGGTTGCGACGACGTTGCGCTCGATACCGCTCGGGCGCGTTGGACTTGAGGCCGGCAATTCGCCGCCGGCGATGCGGTCGGTCCAATCCGCAAGATAGCGAATGGGAATACCCGCGAGCGCGCCTTGCGCGATGTTGATCATCTGGCTGCCGGCCTGCCCCGACTGCAAGCGCCTTAGCCACGCCTCTTGCGATGAATTGAATGTGCCCAGGGACTTCGGGATGGTGCGGGTCGCCAGATTCCCGAGCTGATGACAGCCAACGCATCCCATATTCTTCATCCACATCAGATAGCCGTTGCGCCCGCCGGGCAGCGCGGCCACTTGCGCCTCCTCGGGAATTTTCATCATTGCGTACCAATAAGCGGCGGGATAGACCTTGGCCGCGGCCGCCGCATCCGCTGCGACGGCGGCGAGGTCGAGATGGTGTCCGGGAGTGGCATCGATCGCGGCCGAGTCGGCGAGCCCGTAGCCGCGCACCCAGACGCGGTACTTCGCGCGCGGCAGCTGCGGAATCAGGTAGCGGCCGGCGTCGTCGGTTACGACGATTTTGACGAAGCGCGTCTCAAAATCCTGCGTTTCGGCGATAACCCAGACGCCGGCTTCCGCGCCGCGCGTGCTTCTGACGGTGCCGCCAATATCGTCGGCAGCAATCGGCGGCTCGGTGCCGGCTGCCGCCGATCCGGCTGCGCAACACAGCAGCAGTGCAGCCAAGCCGATGACTCTGAGCATCCCGCACGCCGCAGGCGGCGCCTCCAGTCCAATGTCCGAGGCATTCTACGCGGGGAGCACAATGATCGTCGAGGTTACGTCGCTTCGCGCGTTCGCGTCGACGGGCTCTGCCGCTTGAACCATTATCGGCACTGCACAGGAAGCTTGGCGCCCAGAACCTCAATCGCCTCGATCGCCGGCGGCTTTGAGAATAGCTCGGGAGCCACACCCATGAGTGCTTTGGCGATCGGACCGTTAAGATGCGCCTGGCGACCGCCGTCATCCGCGAATGCATCAAATACGCCGAAGGTCGTCGGCCCCAGACGCAGCGCAAACCAGATCGGCGTTCTCGCCTCGTCATTGGCCATCGCCAGCCCCTTCTGCAGGAACTGCTCAACCTCATGCTCTTTACCTAGCTTGGCTTCCAGACGTGCAAACAGTGCCACCGGGTACATCGTGCCTCTCCTCGATTGAGTTGATATCGGGAGCGCTCAGCCTAGCGCCCGAGCAGCCCATACGCTATTGGCAAGTTCGCCACACTTGATATCATACTTGCCATGAGGATCCACGTACTCGCGTTGGACGGGGTGTTCGATACCGGCCTCGCGACGGTCCTCGACGCGTTCCAAACGGCCAATGAACTGGCGGAGATGTCCGGTCTCGCCGCGCCGCGATTCGAGGTCACTATCGTCGGTGTGCGCAGGGCGGTCAAGACTTCGCAAGGGCTCTCGGTTCCGGTCAGTGCCGCCCCACGAAGCGGCGCGCCTGACTGGGTCGTCGTTCCGGCACTTGGATTCAAGATGCCGGAGACCCTGCAGAAGGCCCTGACAAGATCCGATGTCGGCGACGCGGTCGGCACCCTGCGCGAATGGGCAGCTCGAGGCGCCACCACGGCGGCCGCCTGCATCGGGACCTTCGTACTTGCAGAGGCGGGACTACTCGACAACAAGGAGGCGACTACGACGTGGTGGCTATCGCCGCTGTTTCGTCAGCGATACCCGAGAGTGCGCCTGGACGAATCGCGCATGATCGTAAGCTCGGGGAAGGTGGTTACCGCGGGAGCGGCACTCAGCCATTTGGACATGACGCTATGGCTCATCCGTCAAAAGAGCCCGCGACTGGCGGCGCTGACGGCAAGGTATCTGGTGGTGGATGCCCGCCCGTCTCAATCCGCCTATGTATTGACCGATCATCTCGCGCATTCCGACCCGCTGGTTGAGCGCTTCGAGCGCTGGGCGCGAGGCCGGCTCACGCACGGGTTTTCGTTGAGCTCCGCCGCGGCGGCGACCGGCGCCAGCAAGAGAACGCTGGCGCGCCGCATGGAGGCGGTGCTCGGAAAATCGCCCTTGTCCTACTTCCAGGACCTGCGTGTCGAGCGTGCGGTACACCTTCTCAAGACAACCAATCAGAGCGTAGAGCAGATTGCCGGTCGAGTGGGGTATGGAGATGGAGTGACCTTGAGGAATCTTCTGCGTCGCCGGCTTGGGCGCGGAATAAAAGAGATCCGCAGGAATTCATAGCGGCAGAATCTTTCGTCACACAACCACCATTTTTTGGACACCATCGCGCAATGATGAGCGGTTACGCTGATTGCTGCCCACGACTAGCGTGGGGTTGTCGGAGGGGGCGAGCTGATCGCAGGATTAGGGATAGTCCGTTGGTCAGCTCGCCCCGATGCGTTGTGCGCAGCCGCTTCGGTCATGCGGCTCGGCGGCCCACCAATACGGGCTGATGCAGCACATGATCTATTCGCTGCACGTCGACAAAGCCCGCCTCCAAAGGAATTCGTCATCCTGATTCATCCCCATTCGTGGGGGATAACCCTGTGCATAACCAGATTATGAAATCAAAACGTCACGGTCTTTCAGATGCTTATGCTGGCCTGATGATTTTTTGACCAGTGCCGGGCAATTCCAAGGACGGTCAGCGCTGTACTTTCTGGCGTTTTCTCGCCTTCCCTTTAACCTTCTTTCGCTTGACCTTTCGTTTGACCTTTCGCTTGACTTTCTTTTTCACCCTGCGCCGCATGCGCACCAGCGCATCGATGAGGTCGTCGACCGCTTCATGCTTTTTTGCTTTGCGCCGCATCCAGACCAGCGCGTCGAGCAGGTCGTCGACAACTTCTTGTTTTTTCGCCATGCAGCATCCTAGGTGAATAACCAATCAGCGCCAACAAAATTTAGCCGCGCAGCGCCGACATCGCGCCGCAACATCCGGCGTCAGGGCAGCAGGTGGAGGCGCCGTAACAGATCCTGAAAGCGCTGCTCCGAACGCAAGCCCGCAAAGACCGGATCGACGCCGAGATACGACATCCACACGGCACCATCATCATAAGCAATTTGCAGCCATTTGAAGCTCTGCTCCTTCTCGTTCATTGCGGCGTAGATCTGCGCCATCCCGTACGGCGATACATACCGCGTACGGGAAATCATTTGCAGCTCAGCAATGATCCGCAGCGCCTCAGTCCGCCTACCCGCGGCAGCATGCGCGACCGCGACCTGGGCCAGATACAGCGGACTGTTTCCGGAAAGGTCGGCCGCGGTCTGCAGTTCGGCGAGCCCTTTCTCGTCCAGTCCCATTTGCAGGTAGTTTTCGCCGAGCAGCAGATGCGCCGCTGCGAAATTCGCGTCCAATTCGACGGTATTGCTGACTTGTTCGATCGCGAGGTCATATTTGCCGGCGAGGTAGTAGCGGAGGCTCACCCAGGTGCCGATCATGAGATTGAGCGGATCAAGCTCCAACGCCTGCTTGGCCTCGAGCAGCGCCGCGTCATGTCTTCCTAAAATCGATAAATTATCGCCATACCAATGGTGGGCATTCGCGTAGCGAGGGTCCAACCGCAGCGCGCGCTTGAACTCAGCCTCGGCTCCCGCCCAATCCCACCTATGGTCAAGGACCAGACCCAATGATGCATGGGCTTCCGCGGACTGTGGATCGATCTCTATGGCTTTGAGCGCCGCTGCGTGGGCCTTGGGAAGCGCCTCCGCCGGAGACTTGAAGCCATGCCAGGCGAGTCCGCTATTGCAATCCGCCAATCCTGAGTAGGCGGCACCATAGGTCGGGTCCTTGTTGATTGCCTGCTGGAAGTAGATTCCGGCTTTCTGCAGGCCGTCGGCGGTCCGCTTGTTCCAGTAGTAGCGGCCCTTCAGATAGGCCTCGTACGCCTCGGGATCCAGGTGAGACCGGCTTGGCAGCGCTTGCTGACCTGGAGTCAGTTTGATGTGGATTTGGTTAGCGATCGTGCGCGCGACGGAATCCTGCACCACCAGCATGTCCTTCAGTTCGCGATCGTAGCTTTCCGCCCAAAGATCCGTTTGGTCTCGGACTTGAATCAGCTGCACGGTGATGCGGACGCGATCGGCCGCGCGCCGAACACTGCCCTGGACCAGGTAGTCGGCGTGCAACTCCCGGCTGATTTGGTCTACAGCAAGGCTGCTGCCCTTGTACTTTGCCACTGACCCCCGGGCGATGACTGTGAGCCGCTCTGGATTCAACTTGCCAAGCTGAGCGATCATCTCCTCGGTCAAGCCATCGCTGAAGAACTCCTGGTCCGGATCACGACTCAGATTGTCAAACGGCAGAACCGCCAAGATCACCTTTTCAGAAGGAGCTTTGGCAGGCGTAGTCGCGCCCTGCCACGCCCAGTACGCCAAGGCCGCAAGCAGACAGGAGGCCACGCCGATCAATGTATTGCGGAGCGCGCGCGCACCGACATGGAACCGTGGTTGGGAAGGATGACCCGGCGCTGCGCCGACAGGAGCCACAAAGCGATAACCATGCCTGGCGACGGTCTCGATGAATCGGGGACTATCCGCTGAATCTCCCAGCGCGTCGCGCACCTTTTTGATCGCGTTGTTCAGGCCCTGATCAAAATCGACAAACACAGCCGTCGGCCAAACCTTCTGCTGCAGTTCCTCCCGCGTGACCAGCTGACCCGCGCGCCCAACCAGTAATGCGAGTACGCGAAACGGCTGGTCCTGCAGCTTGATCTTTACGCCGGCCTTGTGCAGTTCGCGCGCTGTCGGGTCGAGCTGAAATATCCCGAAGTGAACAATACCGGTGAGCGGAGGCGGAGTTTGCATGGTGGGTCGGAGCAACGCCCATATTACCGCAAAAAATCTCTCGTCCCGGAACTGCGCCGGCAGGTTAGCCCATGCCGCACGCCATTACAGAATCAGCGACTTAGCGGGATACAAATAAATCATGAACTGAGTATTCGCGGACGATTGAATAGGCGGCGCCCCTGCGCGAGGGTCATACGCGCCCTGATGCGAACTCGTCACAAAGATAGGGGAGATCATCATGAACCAGATCATTCGATTCGGACTTGCTTTAACCGTCCTCGCAACCGTTTTGGCCATGAATGCCAGGGCGGACGACCCGGTGGCAGATTGGAACGCGATCAGCGAGACAGCCGTGAAAACCGCCGGCCACCCGCCGCCCGTTGCCGCACTGGACTTTGCCATCGTGCACTTGGCGATCTACGACGCCGTTGAATCCATCGACCGTCGCTTCGAGCCGTATTACACCCGGGAACCCGGCGCGACCGGATCGCTGAGCGCCGCGGCGGCCAAAGCTGGCCATGACGTATTGGTCGGCCTGTTCCCAGCGCAAAGTGCGACGCTGAATGCGGAATATGTCAACTACCTAGCGGCGAACGGCGTCGATCCCCTGGATCCAGGGACGGCGGTGGGGGCACTGGCCGCGGCCAATATGCTGGCACTCCGCGCGAACGACGGCCGCTTCCCTGCCAACCCCCCGCCCTTCCTTGGCGGCTCGGCAATCGGCCAGTGGCGGCCAACGCCATCCCTGCTGCCGGGATCGCCGCCATCATTAGCGCCGGGACTTACTCCCTGGGTGGCCAGCGTCAAGCCCTTCACGATGATGAGCGACTCGCAATTCCGCATTGGCCCGCCGCCCGATCTGACCAGCGATAAGTGGGCGGATGACTACAACGAAGTAAAATCGGTCGGTGCGCTGCAGAGTACGACACGTACCGCCGAGCAAACCGACATGGCCTATTTCTGGGCCGATAGCGGTCCCATTCTGTGGCAGAACGCCCTGCGCTACATCTCGGGCAACTACTTGATCGACGTTGGCGACTCGGCTCGTATGTATGCGCTGGCTGAAGCCGCGCTCGCCGACGCTCAGATCGCCTGCTGGGACAGCAAGTACTTCTACGATTTTTGGCGGCCGATCACGGCTATCCGGCTGGGAGACCAGGACGGCAATCCAGCCACAGGAGTCGATCCGAATTGGCAGCCGCTCATCAACACGCCTAATTTTCCCGAGTACCCCTCTGGTCACGCCGATATCAGTGCAGCAACTTCTCATATGCTGCAGCTTTTCTTCGCCAGCGATGTGCTGAGTTTTCAGATGACCACCACCAATGCGTTGGCCCTGCAGAAGACCCGCGCCTTCACCCACCTGTCGCAGGCGGAGCAGGAGGTCGTCGATGCACGCGTGTACTCAGGCATCCACTACCGCAACTCGGACACCAGCGCCCGGGAACAGGGCCGGCGCGTCGCGAAGTGGGTCTTCAAGCATTACTTTCGTCCGGTTGAGGCGCCCACGGACGACTCCGCCAATTGATCTGAAGCAAGCGACTGGCAAACCGTCGGGGACGATCGCGTCCCCGGCGGAGAGCCGACTTTCTCGGCTCACCCGAGTGAGATCCGCCGGGCGCTGGGAGTTGCTCAGGCCGAACGCGGCGGGCCACTGCCACATGAACTGCGAAGGACGTACCGCAAATATCAGCGGCCGGACCTTGCCGGCCGAATCTGGGCCGCTTTCGGACCTCAAAATATGCGCGCGCCTATAATGCGCCATGGCGCGTTCGAGCAAGTCATTCTCTGAATTATTCCTGCCGCTCAATGCGCAGAGATCGCGCTCGCGGCGCGGGGCGTCGGCTGAGAATCCCGCGATCCAGGCGATCTGGGATGTGGTTTGCACCATCCCGCGCGGGCAGGTATCCACTTATGGCGCGGTGGCACGCGCCGCCGGACTGCCCGGCCGGGCACGGCTGGCCGGCTTTGCGCTCAAAGTGGCGCCCAAAGAAATCAACCTGCCGTGGCATCGTGTTGTGGGAGCGGGTGGACGCATCGTGTTTCCAATTTCATCCGCTCCGCACCGGGAGCAGGCAAAGCGCCTGCGGGCCGAAGGAGTGGAGCTGAAGAACGGTCGCGCACAGCGCTCTTTCATGGCCCATCTCGAGAAGATCTAGCGGCTTTAGCGGCGCTAGAATGCGGCTGTTGCCGCACCTAGGGACCATCCATGAAGTATCTGGCATCGATGAGCTGCTTGCTTCTGACGCTGATCGCCGGGGTCGCCGCTGCGGCGCAAGCCCCCGATCTCAAAGCCTATGAGGCCTTCTTCAAGGCCCATCCGCCGCAAAAGATCGCAGCCCCGGCCGATCTCAACACCATTGCGCTGTCGAGCATAGGATCCCCCGCGTCGGAAATTTGGGAAACCGACGGTCACTGGCGGACCGTGCGCGACGTCACTCAGCCGGCGCTGCTTCCGGTATTGCCGCAGCCCGGGACCGCAAACGGTACGGCGCTCATCATCGCCCCCGGCGGCGGGTTTTTGAATCTGTCCATGGATACCGAAGGCTTGGAGGTGGCGCAGTATCTTGCGGCGCGCGGCATTGCCTGCTTCGTGCTCAAGTACCGGCTGAACGACACGCCCGCCGACGTCGATGGGTATTGGAATGCCCTTGCTGCGCTATTCGGCAACATAAATCCCAAACAAACCCAAAGCGATTTATCCTCTTCCGCGGTTGCCATGGCGCAGGCCGATGGTCTCGCGGCACTGCAATGGGTGCGCGGCCACTCCAAAGACTACGGTATCGACGCGCAGCGGATCGGCTTCATGGGTTTTTCTGCCGGCGGCATTACTGCAATGAACGTCGCTACTGCCTACGAGCCGGCGTCGCGCCCGAATTTCATCGGCGTCATCTACGGCGCCATGCCGCAGCGCGCGGTGCCGTCGGATGCGCCGCCAGCATTTATTTTAGTTGCCGCCGACGATCCCCTGCTGGGCTACGCTGCAACGCCGATCTTCGATGCGTGGCGGGCGGCCGGTAAATCCGCGGAATTGCATGTCTATGCCAACGGCGGACATGGATTCGGCACCAAAAAGCAAGGCAAGAGCTCCGACCATTGGCTCGAGGACTACTTCAATTGGCTGGTTGCCGAGGGCTGGGCCAAGGGACAATAGCCGAACCCAGGCGGGCCGCCGGGCTACCATACACGGTTCGCGCGATTATTGGCCGCGGTTTTGGCTCAACAAGGAATCCACATGTCAGTGCTCGAAGTTCCCCAACCGGCTTTCATGAACGACCCGGAAATTCAGATGTTTTCCGACTCCGCGGCTCGATTCTTCGAACGCGAAGCGCCGCCGGAACGCGTCGCGGGCTGGCGCAAGGCGGGTCAGGTGGAACGCGAATTCTGGAGTCAGGCCGGACAGGCGGGAATCCTCGGCGTCAGCGTACCCGCCGAATATGGCGGCCTGGGCGGCGATTTTCGGCACGATATCGTGCTCGTCGAGCAAACGATTCGCAAAGGCGTCGACGGCTTCGCAATCAGCTTGCACAATGTGATTGTGACGCCCTATATCCAGGCGCACGGCACGGAAGAACAAAAGCGCCGCTGGTTGCCGAAACTCGTGAACGGCGAGCGCGTCGCCGCCATCGCCATGAGCGAACCGGGTGCGGGATCCGACCTGCAATCGATCCGTACGACCGCGAAACGCGACGGCGACGGCTACCGCATCAACGGCAGCAAGACATTCATCTCGAACGGACAGATCGCGGATCTCATCATCGTGGTCGCTAAAACCGATCCCACCGCGGGGCACAAAGGCGTATCCCTGATCGTTTTGGAGACCGACGGTCTCAAGGGCTTCCAGCGCGGCAAGAAGCTCGACAAGATCGGCTTGGAGGCGCAGGACACTTCGGAACTTTTTTTCAACGACGTCTGGGTGCCGCAACAAAATCTGCTGGGGGCGCAGGAAGGCAAGGGTTTTTACCAATTGATGGCTGAACTGCCGCGCGAGCGCTTGCTGCTGGCCATCAGCGGCGTCGTGACCATGGAGCTGGCGCTCGAGACCACCATCCAATACGTCAAGGATCGCAAGGCCTTCGGCCAGCGCATCATGGATTTTCAGAACACGCAGTTCAAGCTTGCCGAATGCAAGGCGCAGGCCACGGTGGCCAAGGTTTACGTCAATGACTGCATTGAGAAAGTTCTGCAAGGCAAACTCGACAACACCACGTCGGCAATTGCGAAATATTGGGTGACCGACACCGAGTGGAAGATCATCGATGAGTGTTTGCAGCTGCACGGCGGCTACGGCTACATCAACGACTACCCGATCGCGCACATGTTCCGCAACGCGCGCATTTCGCGCATCTATGGCGGTTCGAATGAGATAATGAAAATGTTGATCGCGCGGTCGCTATGATCCCGCTTTCAGATAGCGCTCGCGGATCTCGCGTTTCAGCATTTTGCCATTCGGCAGCCGCGGCAATGCCGCGAAGTCGACGCTCTTCGGGCACTTGTAGGCGGCAATCCGCGCGCGGCAAAATGCGATCATATCGGCGGCTAGTTCGCTGCTGCGGGCGACGCCCGGATTCAATTCCACCACCGCCTTGACCTCGTGCCCGAATTCGATGTTCGGCACGCCGATGACGGCGACATCCAGTACTGATGGATGCTGGATCAGCACATCCTCGATTTCCTTGGGATAGATATTGACGCCGCCGGATATGATGAGATCGGTGCGCCGGTCGGATAGATACAGATATCCCTCTTCGTCAAGGTGTCCAATGTCGCCAAGCGTGGTCCACCCGCCGGCGTGGTGCACGGAGGCTGTTTTTTCCGGATCCTTGTAGTATTCAAAGTCACTGCCGCCGCTGAAATACACGATGCCGTCTTCACCCGCCGGCAGCACTTCGCCGTTTTCACCCACGATGTGAATCTGGCCAAACACCGCTTTGCCCACCGTGCCGGGATGCGCAGACCAGGTCGCCGAATCGGCGGCGGTAAGCCCATTGCCTTCACTGCCCGCGTAGTATTCGTAAACGATGGGACCGAACCACTCGATGATCTCTCGCTTGATCTGCGGCGCGCACGGCGCCGCCGCGTGGATGGCCATCTGCAGCGTGGAAATATCGTGCCTTTTCCTGTCCTGGTCCGATAAACGCAGCAAGCGCACGAGCATGGTCGGCACGAATTGCGCGTGCGTCACCTGGTGCGCCTCGATCAGGCGCAGCGCCTCGAGCGGATCGAACTTCTCCATGACGACGACCGTTCCGCCGAGCCGCAGCACGAGCATGGTCCAGCCGAGCGCGGCGGCATGATAGAGGGGAGCCGGCACGAGATACACCGTATCTTCGCGCAGCCGGTAGGCGAAGCGCAGGTAGGCGGCTAGCGGCGCGAGTTGTCCCCAGGGAACTTCGGCAAGCTTGTGCGAGATGCCTTTCGGCCGCCCGGTGGTGCCCGACGAGTAGAACATGATATTGCCTTCGTACTCGCCAACATCGGGACCATCCGCAGCGCCTGCCAAGATCTTATCGACGTTCTTGAATTTTCCAAACGGTGCGCCCGTGGTGAGCGCAACGGCAATGCCCCGCACGGTATCCGGTATGGCTTCCACCACCGCCCGCGTCTTCTCCGAGACGATGAGCGCCTTCGCCCCGCAGTTCTCGATGATGTAAGCCGTCTCATCCGCCGCCAAATGCCAATTGATCGGGGTGTAGGTAAGCCCGAGGCGCTGCGCGGCCCAACAGACCATGAAATAGTCCGCGCAATTTTCCATCATGACGGCGATGTGATCGCCTTTGACGACGCCCTGGGAATTCATGTAGCGGGCGAGCTTGCGCGAGCGCAAATCCAGCTCTCCATAAGTCACGGTATCGCCCGTCGCGCCCATGATGAGCGCCGGACGTTGTGGCGATTCCTTTGCAAATCGCGCGATGTGATACGGTCCCTGGTTGTCAGTCGTCATTGTTATCGCATACCGTAGCCGGATGCGGCGCGCGATTACTGGGATGCGGTGCGCTGCGACGCCACGGCAATCCACTCGTTGCCGCGCCGAATAAAAGTATCCGTAAACACAACCTTCTTCGCCAGCGGCTGTCCCTGGAAATCTCCATCCTGGAGCCCTGCGCCCGTGACGACGGCGGCATCGCCATACACGTAGACCTTCATGTCCGAAAGCTGCGCCTTGCGAATTTTCAGCGCGCCCGACTTGAGGACGCCAAAGACCTCAACCTTGTCGCTGCGATGGCCGGTCTCATCCGTATCAACGTAGGTTTTGGCCCAGATTGCCGACAAGGTTTTGATATCGGACTTCTCGAGCGCCGCGACCCATTTTTGTTCGAGCGCCATGAGCACTCCCGACGGATCGCCGCCTACGGCCGGTTCAGCGGCCGCCGTGAACGAACCCGGCACCCCGATTGCCAGAAGCCACGCACACATCCGGTAACGCACACGCATACCCTTCTCCTTCCAGCCGGATTTTCAGGCCAAGGCATCAAAGCAAATCGTCAGGTTGGCGTCAACAACGCGTCCGCAGGCGGTCTTGTTACTGAAGATTTCGCGCGAACAAGGCAAATAGGCGTTCCCAATGCCGCTCGGCACTGGGCTGGTGATAAATGCCCGCGCGCTGTGGGAATGCAAAGCCGTGCTGGGCACCCGGATACCATTCCAATCGATAGTTGAGCTTGGTCGTGTTGAGGTGCGCCTGCATGGCGTCGATCGCTTCTTTGGGCGCGTAGCGATCGACTTCGGCGCAGGCGAAGTACATCTCGGCAGCGACGCGATCGGCCAGGAGGTGCGGCGAATCCGCGGATTTTGTCACCAGGCCAGCGCCATAAATCGATGCGCCGCATTTGAAGCGCGCCGGGAAATTTGCGCACGCCGCCAAAATGTAGGGCCCGCTCATGCAATAGCCCACGCCGCCGAGCTTTGTTGCGTTCGCGGCCGGTTGCCGGTCGACGAACTCGAGCATTGCCCGAGTGTCGCGCACCACGAGATCGACACTGAGGTGCCCCATCATGTCGAACATCCTCTTCATGCCTTCCTCGTCGCGGACCATGGTGAATTCGCGCGTCCTGCGGTAATACAAATTCGGCAGCACGACGTAGTAGCCGACGCTCGCGATGCGCCGCGCCATGTCATGCAGTTCTTCGCGCTTGCCCGGCGCGTCCATGTAGAAAAACACCACCGGAAACGGCTGGCCTTCTTCAGGGTGCACGATGAACGTGTTCATGCGCCCATCCTGCGTTTCGATATCAACATGATGTTCGATCATGTTACGACCTGGAAATTGATCCCGGCAGCGCTCAAGCGCGCGGTCAATGCGTCGCCCAAACCTGTCACGGGCGTCAGGACACCGCCCGGGTTGGCGCCGCTGACCGCGCTGTCCGAGGACGCCAGGACGAAGGCCGACTCGCAAAGGCATTTGACGGTGATGCGGTTACCGGGATCGCCCTGCCCTTTGAAGATTCCGCGGACGCGCGTACCGCTTTTGGCAGTGCCGACGAAGTGGCATTCGAAGAAGGCTTCATTCATGGTCTTTTCGGAGGGTCCTTCGCCTGGCTTGGGCAGCAGGGGTTTGACGAGCCGGCGGCCGATTCCAAACCCTAAAACGAAATCGAAGATCTTGCCGCCGATCGCGACCGTTCGCGCGGCTTTGGAACTGCGGAACTGCGCGTACTCCTGATAATCGAAGCGCGTTCCCTGCAGCGCCTGGGTTCGCCGCACGACTCGTGTGTTGATCGGTCCCATCAGAAAGGCGGTGACCCAGGCGGGCAGGTATTCATCGAAGCGGACTCCAGCGGGATCCGCATTGCGCTCACGCTCCGCCGCCGTATGCGCCGCCCGATCCGGGTCCAGCAGAAACGGATCGCGGGCAATGGCCATCTGGCCCGTCTCGGCCATATGTAAGAATGTGGCCACCGTGCCTCCGTTGAAGCCCCCGCCGCCGTCCATCCGGAAGTACGCCGCAACGTTGACACAGTCACTGTGCAATGCGTCGCGTATGTGACGCGACATGAGCCATGCGCCGAAGTCGGATGGAATCGAATCGAAGCCGCAGCAGGGTATGATTCGCGTGCCGTCGCTCGCGGCTTGCGCGTGATGACGGTCAATCAGGCGGCGGATCCAAGGCGTCTCGCCGGTAATGTCGCAATAATGCGTGCGATTGCGGACGCAGGCCTCGACCAGCTGGGTACCGTACAGGCTGAACGGCCCCGCCGTGCTCGCCACGACCCGGGTCTGCGCCGCCAGGCGGTTGAGCGCCGCGTCATCGTGGGCATCTGCAATCAATACGTCCACGCCGGCAGAATTGACGGCATCGAGCTTTGGCCGGTTCCGCCCGGCAATGGCCCAGCGCAGTCCCGCCGGAGCGAACTGCCTGCAGTACTCAACCGTCTGCTTGCCGGTGAATCCGGAGGCGCCATACAGCGCAATGTCGTACTTTCTATCGGCGGGCATGGGTTAATCGTATCATTGTCTCTCGTGACATTAGGATCCGCCAACAAGAACAACCCTCGGCGCATCAGGCGCGCTGCGTCCGATATGCGTGCGCAAGCGCTCGCCGCGGCGCGCCGGCTCATCGTCGAGGGTCCGCAGAATGTACTCACCATGCGGGCGGTTGCGGACGCGGCCGGCGTGACCTATCCCAATTTGAGCCACCATTTCGGATCGGCGGCCGGCCTGCACGCGGCGATCGCCGAGGATCTGGTGCGGGAGTTGTTGGCCGGCCTGCAGACTCTGGGTCTGGAAATGGACCACAATGAGTTCGCGTACCGCTCCCTCGTGGATCGCGTCTTTGACCTGTTTGACCGAAATGGATTAGGAAGGGTGCTAGGGTGGCTGGTACGCTCCGGCGAGACCTCGCGTTTGAAGCCCGTCAACAAACTCCTTGCGGAATTCATCGCCGGCCGCTCTCGAGGCCGATCGAAGAGCGAGGCGAAGCGCCTGGAACGGGTGGCGCTGATCGTCGCTTTTGCGGCCTATGCCGAATCATCGGTCGGCCCTCTGCTGGGCGAGGTGTTCGGGGCTGCCGCGGCCGCGCGCCGCCGGTATTTCGCGGAAGCTCTTGCGGCGCTGCGTAATTAACAATTTATGGGTCCATCAATAATATATTGACGGATACATAAATAACGCTTAGTGTGCCAGGCTCTTCCCGGAGGGATTGCCATGGAACACGCATCTCGAACACCTGCCGAACTCGTCATCCACCCGCGTAACCTCATGATCGGACGCGGCCGCTCGACCGCTCGCTGGTGGAATGGCGGAGATCCGATCGCGACCGCGTTTTACAACGGTATGTCGGTCGCGTTTCCCCTGGGTGAGGCGTTCTTCATCGAAAGCGTACGGAAGTTCCGTGATGCGGTGCCCGCGCAGCAACAGGCGCAAATCGATGCGTTCATCAAGCAAGAAGCCGCGCACAGCCGCGAACACATCCACTTCAATAGACAAGTTCACGAAGCCGGATATGAAGTCGACTCGATCGAAGCCGATCTGGCCGAGCGGCTGGCAAAAGCCAAAGAGTTCCCGCCGGTGGTCAACCTCGCCACCACCGTGGCGCTGGAGCACTTCACCGCAATCATCGCGCATGCGGCGCTCAAGAGCGATCGGCACTTCAAGGGCGCCTCGCCCGATGCCGCACGGCTTTGGAAATGGCATGCCATCGAAGAGATCGAGCACAAGGCGGTCGCATTCGACACTTTTCTGGCGGCCACCAAGAACCTGCCGGCGTTCAAGCGCTGGAAATTCCGCAGTTTGGTGATGCTGCAGTCCACGAACCATTTTCTCAGGGCGCGAGTGCGCAATATGGGCCACTTCTTCGACCAAGACGGCATCAACAAGCCGACGACCTGGCTGCGCGCCTTCTCCTATCTTTTCATCTATCCCGGCTTGCTGCGGCAGATATTTCCGGCTTGGCTGGCGTTCTTCCGTCCCGGCTTTCACCCCTGGCAAAAGGACGATCGCGCACTGCTCGCACGCAACGAAGCCAAACTGGGCCTGCCGGGTACGGACAGCGCTGCCGCATCGGCGTAAACCTGGCGCGCAATCAGCGTCGACGAGATCTCAATTCGCCGATGAGATTGCCGAGCGCGCGTTCGCCGGCGCGCAGCGTCAATCCCAGGTCTTGGAACTCGCCTTCGGCCAGAGCGTCGGCGAGCCGTTCCATCTGCAGCAACGCGGCCGCTATTCTGCCCGCGTCGGCGCCGGGTTTTTGTTGCCAAAGCTTTATCTGCGCAATCTGTCGCTTGCGGCTTTCCGCGCGGGCGCGGCGCATGGCCGGATTTTCGACCGCCAGCTGCCGTAAGCTGCGCCTAAAAACCAGATGGTTGCGATGATGCCGCACAGCCGCGTCCCGCATCTGCTGGGTGGATGCTTTGCGCTCTATCAATTCACTCAAGAACGCGCGCTCGGTGTCCTCCCAGACCCGATAGACAGCGATGAAAATGCTCAGTTTGTCGGCGAACCAACGATAAAAAGTCTGCGGCGCGAATCCGGCGCGTCGCGCGATGCGATTGGTGTCCGTGCCGGCGTAGCCGTGTGCGTTGAATTCCGCCGCAGCGGCTTGGATGAGACGCGAGCGGGTACCGACGCGGCGCGGCGCTTTTGCCGTATTGGCGCCGCGTTTTGCCGTGCCCGCCATCACCGGATTTCCAGCCCCGGAACTCGTGCGGCTACCGGCGGATCGATTGCGCGCGCCGCTGCAGCCTCCGCGGATGGCGTCAGACCGGCAACGAATTTCAGGAATTTTTCCGCGAATTCGTCGGGCTGTTCCAGAAATGCCGAGTGCCCGGCGGCGAATGTATCGAGGGTGTAATGCTTGAATTGCCGTATCGCGGGCAGACACGCGGCCAGAGAAATGATGCGGTCTTGTTTTCCCCAGGCAACCCAAATCGGCACATTGAGGCCGGCGGCAATTGCCCGAATGTCCGCATCGGATCTGGCGAAGCTTGCCCAAGCCTGGCGCAAAACGGGCGCTCGAGCGCGCGCCTGCGCAACGATGCGGCGCCTTTGCGCCGCGGCGCTGCGCTGCGGCAAGACCAGACGATAGTAGACGGTGAATATCGGCTGATACCACCAAGCCCCTCTCTCGCCAGCGGCGAAGAACTTCTCGAACAACGCGCAAAATTTGCGCACCGCGCCGGTTATTGCGAGCAATCCGCCGCTGTCGCATAACACCAAAGCCCGCACCGGACGCCGGGCGGCGCACAAAATCGCAGCCGCACCACCGATGGAATTGCCGAGCATCACGGCGGCTCCGAGTTCGAGGGTATTCATCACTCCATCGACCAACTCGCTGTAGCGCGCAGCGCACGCCGGTCGGTGATCCTGACCAGAGTAGCCATGCCCCGGCCATTCAATGCAAATCAGCTCGCATTGCTTGCCCACCCGCTGCGCCAGCGCCGCGAAATCTCCCGCATCATGCCCGGTGGCAGAGAGGCAGACGACGGGAACCCCCTGTCCGACGCGCGTAACTGCCAGCGGCACGCGATCGACGATCACCTGGATGCGGCGCATCTGCATCGCGAGACCCTGATTGGCGAGCAGCGTCTTCATCTTTGGCTCTTTGTGATACATATATCACAAGAAGAATACGTGGTAAATTACGCCCTTGGGGAGAGCTCGATCGGACACGCTATGGCCATGCAGACATATTTGGATCCGACTCAGGAGCAAGGCCTTGCATTCTTCACTCGAAGCATTGCCGGCAGTGTCGTCATGTTGAACTTGCTCCGGTTTCGACCCACTGCCGACTATTCCGCGGCGCCGGCATTGATGCCTGGCGCGCCGATTTCCGGTGAACAGGCGTACCGTCTATACATGGACCATACGCTTCCATTCCTCAAGGCGGCGGGTGGAGAATTGTTGTTTTACGGTCGTGGCGGAGACTTCCTCATTGGCCCGGCCAATGAGCGTTGGGATGCAGCTATGCTCGTCCGTCAGGCGAGTGTTGCCTCGTTCTTGGCGTTTGCATCCAATCGAGACTATCTGGTCGGAATGGCGCATCGCACAGCTGCGCTGGAGGATTCACGTTTACTGCCATTGATCGATTGAGCGTCTTTTCTTTGGGGCAACGATATGATTCACCTGGATACTAACCATCTTCGTTGGGGACGTCGCGCGGTCACGCAAGTGGTCTCAGCGTCGCACGGGCGAGCATCCCGCAATGACGCAGTGAATATTGGCGATGACGACTAACCCAGCCGAACGGCAATCCTCGAGGTCAAGACATTTGGTCATACGCTGGCTACTCGACTCCGACCCTTCGATACGCTGGCAGGTGCTGCGCGATCTGACCGATGCACCCGCGGAAGAGGTTGGGGCCGAGCGTGCAAGGGTCGCGACCGAGGGCGCGGGCGCGCGGCTGCTTGCCCTGCAGGGGGCCGACGGGCGGTGGGGCGGCGCGGCATGGAACCGAGGGTGGAACTCCACGATGCACGTGCTGATGCTGCTGCGGGACATGGGCCTCGATCCCGCGAGCGACCGGGCGCGCAGTGCGGTGGGCCTTGTCCGTGACCGGGTGACTTGGCGGGGATGTGGTCCGCGGGAATGTGACGGCCATGCCTTCTTCGCAGGCGAGGTCGAGCCCTGCATCAACGGGCAGGTCGCGGCGGTCGGCGCCTACTTCGGCGAGAACGTCCGGGGCATCGTCGACCGGCTGCTCGCGGAGCAGTTGTCCGACGGAGGGTGGAACTGCGAGGCCGCCGACGGCTCGACGCGGTCGTCTTTCAACACCACCATCTGCGTGCTCGAGGCACTGCTCGAATATGAACGGGCCGTCGGGGGCGGCTCAGAGCAGACCGAAGCGCGTCTCCGCGGGCAGGAGTACCTCCTCGAGCGCCGTCTCTTGCGCCGGAGGTCGACCGGCGAGGTGATCGAGCGAGATCGCAAGGGCGCCGCAGTGTGGTCGCGCTTCGCCTTCCCGACGTGGTGGCATTACGACGTGCTGCGGGGACTCGAGTACCTGCGCCACGCCGGGGTTGCGCCCGACGACCGGGTAGCTGAGGCAATTGATCTGGTCGCGTCGAAGCGCGACGACGACGGCAGGTGGCCGCTCGAGACCCAGTACCCCGGCACGATGCCGGTCGAGACGGACGAGGCCGAGGGCCGCCCAAGCCGGTGGAACACCCTCCGCGCCTTACGAGTGTTGGACTGGTATTCCGCACGAGACTAACGCTATGAGCGAACTCCTGGACGACGCGGCGCAGCGAGCAAGCCGCTACCTCGAATTTCTCGACTCTCGCTCCGTCGCGCCTACCAGCGAGGCGCTCGCCGCGCTCGCAAAATTCGAACAGGCTTTTCCCGAACATACTTCGACCGCTGAGGCAGTACTCGCCGAACTCGATGAAATAGGTTCGCCGGCCACAATGGCGTCCGCCGGCGCACGATTTTTCGGGTTCGTGACTGGCGGGGCACTGCCAGTGACGGTGGCGGCAAACTGGCTTGCAGCCGCGTGGGACCAAAACGCCGGCCTTGCCATCACCTCACCCGCCAATGCCGCGCTCGAGAGAGTCGCGCTGCGCTGGCTGAGGGATATTTTCCATCTGCCTGTGCAAAGCGCTGGCGGGTTTGTCACCTGTGCGACAGCGGCGAACTTTGCAGCACTCGCCGCCGCACGACACGCATTGCTTGGCCGCGTTGGCTGGGATGTTGAGGGGCAGGGGCTGTTTGGCGCGCCGCCGCTCACGCTGGTGGTCGGCGAGGAGGTGCACGCGAGCGTGCAGAAGGCGCTATCACTAGTCGGCTTCGGGCGTGAAAGAATCGTAACCGTGCCCGTCGATGCACAAGGACGGATGCGCATAGACGCGTTCCCGTCCGTCGATGATCGGACGATCGTGTGCATGCAGGCGGGCAACGTGAACAGCGGCGCCTTCGATCCCGTGGCAGAGATCTGCGAGCGCGCGCATTCGCAGGGTGCCTGGGTGCATGTCGACGGCGCTTTTGGCATGTGGGCTGCGGCCGCGCCTGCCCGAGCACATCTGGTCCGCGGTGTCGAAGACGCCGATTCTTGGGCCACCGACGCGCACAAATGGCTCAACGTGCCCTATGACAGCGGCCTCGTGTTCACGCGCCATGCGGACGCTTTACGGAAGGCCATGTCCGTCGGCGGCGCATACCTCGCTCAGGATGAAGACCGTGTCCCTTATCAATATACGCCCGACTTCTCGCGTCGCGCGCGTGGAATCGAAGTTTGGGCCGCATTGCGCCAGCTTGGCCGTCCAGGATTGGCCGATCTGATCGAACGCACGTGCCGGTACGCGGGCCAATTCGCCGAAGGGCTGCGTGCTGCAGGCTACCGCGTGCTAAACGAGGTCGTGCTCAATCAGGTCTTGGTGTCATTCGGAAGTTCAGAGAGCACGCGCGACGTGATTGCGCGTGTCCAGCGCGATGGCGCCTGCTGGTGCGGCGGCACGGTCTGGCAGGGTCACACTGCGATGCGTATCAGCGTCTCGTCGTGGGCAACGACTGAGGCGGACGTGGCGCGTAGTCTTGCGGCGATCTTGGCGGCAGCGTCGCGAACCCGCAGCAATACCCAGCAGGCATGATGCACACTATGGTTCAATGTTCTTGCGGGGCTGTGCAGATGCAGCTCGCTGGCAAGCCAATGGTGCAGTATTTCTGTCATTGCGACGACTGCCAAGCCGTGCATGGCAAAGCTTATCCATGCAGCTTGTACCCAGCACCGGCAGTTTCGGTAAAGCACGGCGAGACCGATGCCTTCACTCTTAGGACAAGTCCTCGCACCAAGTGCAGGCGCTGCGGAACATATCTTTTTGCTGAGGTGCCAGGCCACGGTGTGCGCGGCGTTAACGCCGATCTGCTGCCCGAGGGAATGTTCAGTCCAGAGTTTCATATTCAATGCCGGTACGCCACGGCTCGAATCGAAGATGATCTGCCTCACTACAAAGGCACGCCAGCCCGTTTCAAAGGCTCGGATGAACTCATGCAGTGGTGAGTTCGCACAGCTTCGGCCTGACCACTAAAGCGTCCGCTTCTGCCTTTCCAAGCGCTAGCTGTCGAGAATCAAGAAGGACCGCTTCGGGTCGAGGCCGTGTGCAAGACCTGAGCGGATGTCCTTCGGCGAGGCGCCCGTCACACCATCATTCCTAAAATCGCCGATTTGCGCTTCGAGCGCGCGTTTGAAAGCGCGGCGCGCAGTACAGCGCCCGAGGAAAGCCGCCAGACGCGGCTCGCCGGAGACGATGTCCGTGTGCGCGAGGATGCGAAGGACCGTCGCCATCATCAGATCGCCGGCGGTAAAGCGATCGCCATCCAGAAACGGCTTGTCACCCAGCGACTTCGCAAGCGAAGACAGGCGCAACTTAACGAAATCCACGGCGCCTGGGCGTCGCAGCTGCGCCCATTGCTCCTTTGCGTAGAAGAGGTCGATCAATGCGACATTCATCACGAAGGGCTCGATCGAATTGAGCGCTGCTATCAGCCATTGCGTGGCGCGTGCGCGCGCGCCGGCTTCTTTAGGCAGAAGCGTCTCGCTCCGCTCGCCGATATGCAGCACGATGGCTCCGGACTCGAAGAGCACCAGGCCATCCTCCTCCAGGATTGGCACCTGACCAAAGGGCTGCAGAGCGCGATACTCCGGCTTGTCCTGATCTCCCTGCTCAAGCAGGCGGGTCTTGTACGGCAGGCCGGCTTCCTCCAGCGCCCAGCGGACGCGCAGGTCGCGCACCTGGCCGCGCGCAAAGGTGGGGACCCATTTGAATGCGGAGATCCTGATCATTTTGCATGCTCCTCGACGGAATCGTGTGTGGGGCGGTCGGCGATGCTCTCCACAGAGAAGCGGCGCACGAGCTTATCGAGCGCACCGGCCCAGCCCCGCTCATGGCTCGCCCGCGAAACCTCCGTCTTGAGGCGCGCATGGGTGAAGGTGATCTCGGTCCCGAACTCGATGCCTTTGAGGTCGATCTCGACGCGGGAGACCTCGCCGCTCTCGTCGGGCTCGCCGCCCGTGGTCCATTGCCAACTCATGACCAGGCGCTTGGACTCTTCGACTTCAAGATACTCGCCCGTGCTCTCATGTTCGGTGCCGTCGAGCAAGCGGAAGCGCACACGGAATCGGCCCCCGACGCGCGCGTCCGACTCGGCAAGGAGTACCGGGCCGGCGTCCGGCCCCCACCACTGCGCGATGCCATCTGGCGCAGTCAGCGCCTCGAACACGATCGATGGCCGCGCACGGATTCGCCGCACCAGTGTGAGACTGGTCATCGTCCTTTCTTCCTCGCTTCGGCTTCCTTGCGTTCGGCATATGCGGCGAGACGATCGAGTCTATGCGACCAGAAGCGCTCGTAGCGACGCAGCCAGTCCATCGCCGCCCGCATGGGTTCCGGCCGCAGCCGCACCGTGACGATGCGTCCGGCCTTCGACCGCGTGATGAGGCCGGCATCGGCGAGAACGTCCAAATGCTTCATCACAGCCGGCAGCTTGATCGCGAAGGGCTTCGCGAGTTCGGTCACGGATGCACCATCTTCGCGCTCGAGTCGCGCCAGAATCTCCCGGCGAGTCCGATCCATCAGCGCCGCGAAAGTGCGGTCGAGCCGCGTTTCTTTATAGTTCACCATTTGGTGTACTATGCGGAGCGACGTGTCTGGTGTCAACCCCCCGTTGGCAAGAAATGCGGCTCATCCTGAGCGGCCCGCGGCCCCGCATCCGCCGGTAGTCCTTTGATCCTGAAGCTGCCCTGGACGATACTGTCAATAGGCAGCAGTGGATTGGAATTCATTCGAGAACAGCGACATTTGCGTCGGTCCTTGGGGAGCATGCAATGAAACCATTGCTAACGGCGGTATTGGCATTGGCGCTCGTCGGGGCGGCGCATGCGAATGATGGAGCCGTGGCAATTCCGCCCGCGGCGATCGCCGACCCGGCGCCGGACCCCGTTCATCCGCCGCGTTCCGCACAGGTGCTCGTGCCCAGCCATGGACTGGGAATGAACGGGCTGTTTTACCTTGCGGGCGGGACGGGACCACATCCCACTATCGTGATGCTGCACGGCTTTCCGGGAAATGAGCAGAACCTTGACCTTGCGCAAGCCATGCGTCGCGCAGGTTGGAATGTGCTGACCCTACATTACAGAGGCAGTTGGGGAAGTCCGGGAATGTTTTCGATCCGTCATGTGTTGGAGGATGCTGATGCCGCAGTCGCTTTCGTGCGCCGACCCGACATAGCAACGAAATATGGAATCGACGCGCGGCGGATTGTTCTCGGCGGCCACAGCATGGGTGGCTTCGCCAGCGCGGCGCACGCGCGCAATGATCTGCATCTTTTCGGCGTCGTTCTGATCGACGCTTGGAATGTTGGGGCAACCGGAGATGAGTTCGACAAAGCAAGCGGAGCCGCACGTGCGAACTTGGTCTCCAAGGAGTTTGACGACCTCGGTAATTCCTTGCACGGTGCGACGGCGACGAGCGTCGCGGAGGAAATCATTGCGCACCGGAATGACTGGAACCTTATGTCCTGGGCTTCCGGCCTAACGCGCTGTCCTCTGCTGGTGGTCGGTGCGTCTCAGGCGGATGGCGAGCAAAACCGGCAGCTCGCGCAAGCGGTGTCCGGTGCCGGAGGCAGGGTTACCAATGTCACCCTGCCAAGCGACCACAGCTTCCAAGATCACCGTATCGCGCTCGCAGCGACGGTAATCAATTGGCTGCAGACACTCTCTGCAAATTGACCTCAGCTTCACAGGATTTCCGCCGATAAGCGCATTGCAGTATGGCACGCTCGTGCAATCCGCGAGGAGGCGTGCGCGCAGCGCCCATATCGGCGACAATGCCGGCACAACTATATACAGCCCCGGGGGGAGTAACAGTGACTCACGCTGCAATCGTCGGCTGGGGCAAGTGCCTGCCACCGTCCGTGCTTACGAATCAGGACTTGGCCACCTTTTTGCCCACGGACGATCAATGGATCACCAGTCGCACCGGCATGAAGGAGCGGCGAATCTCTCACGTGTCAGGCATCGAGCTTGCCATCACCGCGTCGCGCCGCGCCATCGCCTGCGCCGGCATGCGCGGCGAGGACATCGAACTTGTCATCTACGGCAGCTGCAGCAACGACGAGACAGTGCCCAACAGCGCTTCCGGCGTGCAGCAGCGCATCAATGCGGCTCAGGCTGCGGCATTCGACGTCAATACCGCGTGCACCAGTTTCATGTACGGGCTGTCGATCGGTACATCGATGATCAAAAGCGGTGTGGTCAAGAACGCGCTGGTGATCGGTGTGGAACTCATCTCCCAGTACATGGACTGGGACAATCGCAATGTCGCGGTGCTGTTCGGCGACGGCGCCGCAGCGATG
>Ga0210394_10001749_pt1 | contig 32847 bp, 26 predicted proteins | sample IncBWC12MmetaG_FD_160121 | JGI IMG/M metagenome (GOLD analysis project Ga0210394, IMG submission 160121) | Forest soil microbial communities from Barre Woods Harvard Forest LTER site, Petersham, Massachusetts, United States - Inc-BW-C-12-M | ecosystem: Environmental > Terrestrial > Soil >... | reverse complement strand
CTGCCTGGATTACTTCTTTGTTGACCCGCTCTTTTCGTTCCAAGTCGACAGTCCTGTCTACATAGCGGGTTTGGGATCGTTCCTGATCACGGGCGTCGTGATCACAAGATTGGTCACGCAGGTCCGGGCTAAGACCGAGCTCTCTCGCTTGCATCGCGAAAAACTACAGCGGCTTTACCAATTCGCTCAGCAGCTGCTCAGTTTGGAAGTCAACACGAAAGGCGAAACACAACTTCTGGAGCCTTTCTGCGGAGCATTTGGCATCCGAGCTGTTTGTTTCTTCGATGCCGCCGATGCGGAAGTTTATGTCTGCGGGGCCGCAGGCGACGACCTGGAGAAGGAAACAGGGCAGGCTTTCATTCACGAAAAGGATTACGACAATTTCGACAAAAAGATCGCGGCGCGATGCATCCGCGTTGGCGGGCGCACGATTGGAGCGATTGGTTTCGAGGGCTTGGAAGATCCCGATCTAATGGCAGGACCGCTGGCCACCCTCGCCGCTGCCCATCTGGAGAGGACGCGATCGTCGATTCATGCCAGCCGGGCCGTGGCTGCAGTCCAGACTGAGTCCTATCGAACGGTCATTCTCGATGCACTCGCTCACGAATTTAAAACGCCTCTGTCGACCATTCTGACGGCGGCCGGCGCTCTGCGCGAAGCTCCGGCTTTAGGTCTGCAGCACCGCGAGATGACGGAAATTGTCGAGTCCGAGGCGGCTCGCCTTAGCCGGCTGACAACCAGGCTTATCCGCACGGCGCGCCTGGAGCGCGAGGAGATCAAACCGTGGATGGAACTCATCGATGTGTCGTCCGTGGTTGCCGACACAGTCGATCAATACGCGAGGCTCCCCACGGAGCGTCATATCTCGGTCGTTAGAAATGGACACTCCAGCGAGGTGATGGCCGATCCCGAGCTTCTGCGGCTCGCGGTGAGCCAGCTACTGGATAACGCCTGCAAGTATTCCACGCCGGGCTCCGACGTCATTCTGGGCATCACGCGCGAAGACGGCCAGGTGGTGGTTCGCGTTTCAAGCAGCGGATTCCCTATCCCGGCGGCAGAACGAGGCCGAATTTTTGAGCGGTTCTACCGCGGCGTCGATGGACGGCGCGTAGGCCCTGGTTCGGGGCTGGGATTGTTTGTAGCGCGCAAGATCGCTCTCGCGCTTGGCGGCAGCATTGAGCTTGATGGTGATGATCCAGGAGCTGCAAATGGCACAGTCTTCCGTCTGGCGCTTCCCGTTTCAGCGAGGGAGCGGGACGACGTCGCCGCAGCCGTCTAGCATCCTTGTGGTGGACGACGAGGCGGCATTACGCAGAACTCTGCGAGCTTCGCTCGTTACCAGCGGATTCGCCGTCGAGGAAGCGGGAAATGGGGCGGAAGCGATTGTCGCAATTCAGCGGCGCAGTTTCGATCTTGTGTTGCTGGACGTGAACATGCCGGGTATGAGCGGAGTTGAAGTGTGCCGGCAAATTCGGGCCGTCGCTCCTCGCACGGGCATCGTGATGGTGACGGTGCGCGATGCCGAGGAGGACAAAATTCGCGCCCTGGATGCCGGGGCGGACGATTACGTCACCAAGCCCTTTCGCTTCCGGGAACTGATTGCACGCGTGCGGGCGGTACTTCGAAGATTGCACGCCGACACCAGCGGAGAACAGGGCATTTTGCAAAACGGCGATCTGAAGATGGATTTCGGCCATCGCCTGGTGTGGAAAGGCAGCGAAGAAATTCGTCTGTCCCCCAAGGAGTTCGACCTGCTTTCCTATTTGTGGAAGAACCAGGGCGCCCCGTTGACGCACACCAAGCTCTTGCGCGCCGTTTGGGGCCCCGAATACGGAAATGAACTCGAATACTTGCGGACGTACGTCCGCATGCTTCGCAAGAAAATCGAGGATGATCCGGCAAAGCCCCAGTACATTCTGACCGACCCATGGGTCGGCTACAGATTCCGTAATCCATCGGACGACGAAGCTGTCGATCCTTCCGAGGGGGAATAACGCTCATGGCCACTTCGCGCACATTCGGCAGAGTCAGCACGGATATGCAGGATATGCAGGTCGTCTTGAACAGCGCGGCGGTTCATACCGTCATCTTGCCGCGAGTTGGGCCTCCCGCAAGCATTCCGCCGGATGCGGCGATTTCTGACAAGAAGCTGCTTCACATGCGCGTGGACGAACTGCGCGCGGCAATCTGGAAGCACCAGGTGAGTTTCCCTTCCCAAATTCCGACTTTTTCAAAACACTCGCGTCCCGACGTGCAGCGAAAACTGGTTCAGCTTTACTTCATTTCTGGATGGAGCGGCCCGAAAATCAGAGCGCGTTACGATTTGAGCGCACAGAGATTTCAGCAGATCCTGAGCACATGGAAAAGGCGCGCGGTGGAGCTGGGCTTTATTCAAACAATCCCTCCCGATGAACCCCTCAGTTTCGGCCCGGTCCGCCCTGCGATTCGAATCTTCTTGTCACCAGCCGGAAATGGGTCGTCTCCTTCAGTTATGCCACCAGTGAGGCGATTTGGTGAGCGGCATCGCAACAATCACGCCAATGGGAATGGGAATGGCAATGGATCAGCAAACAGCTGCAGGCCGCGCAGCAAGTGTGACTCGCGTCAGATTGCCGAAGTACTGAAGCGCCTTGAAGCTGGCCGGAGCATGGCGGAAATGGCCAGCGAGGTCGGCGTGACCGCTAGTACGATCCGCGATTGGAAACGGCAGCAGGAAATACTCCTGCTGCAGCGCGAGAATCGGGAACTCAGAGAGAAACTCGCAAAGCTGGCGGCAACCGAAAAAACTGTTCGGCCTCATTAAGACCGTTCTTCTCTGCGTTTCATCCGATCTTGAAGACCAAGCAGAATGCTGCTCAGGAGGCAGCTATGAGAAAGAAAAACAAACTGATCATTCTGCTTTTCGCGGTACTGTTTACCAGTGCCCCGTTGGCACAAAATAGAGCAGCGGCCGCGCCGGGGGACAGGCAGGGGCTCAAAGAGGACGAAGTCAACTTAATGTTTTTTCTGATGGATACGGACAAAAACGGCAAAATCTCCAAGCAAGAGTGGATGACATTTATGTCCGCAGAGTTCGACAGACTGGATACAGATAAAAGCGGGGATCTCAACCCCAAAGAAGTGGCACTATTGAGCTTGCGACGAAGCAACTTCTCATCCACCGGCAAGTAAAGCCAGGTGAATTGGTGGGGTTGATTGAGATCCACGGGCGCTCAAACTGACAAGCATCAAGTGCTGTTTGCTGAATCGCACGTCATCGATGAAGACGAATATGTTGGCCCGATCGTTCCTCCTGCCCCTGATTGCAATCGCTGTCTTCTGTCAGCCCGGTTTCGCCAAGAAGCGCGAACGTGTTCCCATATCCCCCAAAATCCTGCAGGCAAAATCAGTGTTCCTCGACTGCGACTGCCGCAAGGAGATGGCGGGCTCAGTGCGGAGCGCCCTACCCGAAGTGCTAGATTGGGGACGCTATCAATTAGCGCGCGATCGCAATCACGCCGATCTTATTTTCCTGTTTTCGATGAATCCATACCTTGGCGATTATTTCACACGCGACGGCCCTGACAGGAGACCGGCTATCGTGGATTATACGATTCTCACGGTCATCGACGGGCACACGGGTGAAGCTCTGTGGAGTAGTTGGAAACGCTGGGGCTACATGCTGGTATCGAGGGCTAGCAGAGCCTTGGTCCGTGACTTGCGCGTGGCGGTGGAAGGAAAGCTTCACTTGGATTCCGAATCGCCCTCGCGATGAGAAGTTTTACATCTCATCGGTGTTAATGCCGCATCCTACGGGTCCTGTAAATCAATACGCGCCAGTAAGGAATCCCACAATCGGTCGAGGCCTTCAATGTTTTGGGAGTTAAAACATAATGCCAGAATTTGGAGAGTGCTCGCCGGAGCCGTGGGGTGTGCGCTCATAGTGACTGTGGGCCTGGGTGCGCAGCCGGCACAGACCTTCAGAGGCGTGATTGCAGACGGCATTTGCGCCACAGCGGCCGGGCACACGCCGATGTTGCGCCCAGGCCAAACAATGGCGGAGTGCACTGGTTCCTGTGTAAAGAAAGGCGCCAAATACGTCCTGTTTAGTTCCGAGAACGGCGTCGTCTACCAACTTGATGATCAGACCATGCCCAAGGCCTTTGCGGCACGGCTCGTGCTCGTAATCGGGAACTTGGACGAAGGCACTAAGACGATTCACGTGGCGGATATCATTCTTGGTGTACCGCCGAAGGTTTCTCACGCAAAGTCGGTTTATCTCGACTGCGGTAAGTGTGCGGGAGGACTGCCTAGCGCGAAGCAAGACGCTCTTCTGGAAATCCAGCATTGGAAACGTTTCGATGTGGTCCCCAACCGCCAGAAGGCTGACCTGATCCTTCTATTTTCCACGAACCGATTGCGCGGCGATTACGATAGCGGTAAAGATTCGAAACCGGTGGTGGCCACTTACATGAGCGTTATTGACCCCGCTACCGGGCACAGCGTGTGGAGTGATTGGAAGCGCTCGGGTTATATGCTTCTGGGATCTGCGACGAAAGCGTTGATCGATGACTTTCGAGTGGATTTGGAAGCAGAAGAGGGCCACATCAATCTTGCATTGCAGCGCGACGAAAATCAGAAAGTTCTAATCCCCCAGCCCGGCAAATAGCCTCTGTAGAAGGCTTGCCAACTTAAGCGGTCGGGCTCGTCACAATACGACAACCTCACTGTAATCTCACCGGCATTTCTCCCGCCTCCGATTCGTTCTGCTTGTACTGCCTAAGTGGGAGTTTTCCCAGGAATCTCTACCGCCGGACACGGATTCCCCTGAACCGCAAACTGTGCAAGAATGTCGCACTTTCACGAAACCAGGTGCCAACAATGAAGACGAGAAGGTTGGCCGGCTTCTTCCTGTTATTCCTGATCTCCTCATCATCGTTATGCCAAGCGAGTTCTGGCAAAAAAAAGAACGAAACTCCGCCCCTATCCGCCAAAATCCTGCAAGCGAAGACCGTCTATCTGGATTGCGATTGCCGGAAGGAAATGGCCGTCTCGGTGCCGAGCGCATTGGCGGAACTGCTCGATTGGGGCCGTTACCAGTTATCGCCCGATCGTCATCAGGCGGATTTGATCCTGCTGTTTTCGATGAATCCATACCTCGGCGATTACCTGACGAGGGATGGTCCCGATAAGAGACCTGCCCTGGTCGACTATACGATTCTCACCGTCATTGATGGGCATACCGGCCAATATCTATGGACGGATTACAAGCGGTGGGGATACATGCTCGTGTCCGAGGCAAGCAGAAGCTTGATGCATGAGTTCAGGTTGGCAGTGGCGGCACAGGTTAAGAGTCGGAACTTCGACGATATATTAAGCTGCAGCAACAGTCCCGTGTATGCAGCCTTTGCTAATCTGACCGCGGCAGAGGCTCTGACAAGGCCGGAATTTGAGGTTGCGCGAGAAACCGACGCTCCGAATCAGCTCACTTTTGACCCTCCCAATGCGCCGGATTTCTGCAAACGCGCGCGGCTCGTAGTTAGCCTGGACAACAAGATTGTCGGATTTGAAGTGTTGCCATCTGCCGCAGACACTCTGGATGTGGGCGAGCTCATCCAACAGGCCGATCAATTCGATTTCGCCGGCGGGAAGGATGCTACGAACAAGCCCTATTTCACGGCCGAGAGGAAAGACAAGAAACTTCTCATCGAGTACAGCATGCAAGGACGCGTGCCGATTTTGACTCGCGTCCGCTATCTCTACTAACTAATGAACTAACCAACGGGCCTGCGGCATCGAAAAAACTGATTGGCCCCATTGAAAGTATCCCGCCTTTCCTTTCATGCCTTTTTTACGGCTCTAACGCCACCTTAGTCCGGCGAATCTCTTCGGTCCAAACACGGGATGTGTTAACGATTTTGCATGCGAGCGTGATCCAGTCTGCAAGGCGCCGTGTGTGCAATCTCTCGAGAGGACTCTAAGAATCCGCAGGAGGAAGGAGAAACAATGAACGGTAATCCGGGGGTGTGGTCAAGAATCAGGCATCGTGTCTTTAATTTTCGCAAACATCACAAATTCACAAACTCGCACGGCAATGGACCTGCCATGGCTGTGCCTGTCAGTGCCGCACTTCTGCTCGGGTTGCTCGCACTTCCAGCATTCGGGCAGGTTGCGGATGGTTATGTAGGCGGTATAGCCCGCGAGTCCACGAGCGGCAAACCCGTGGCGGAAGTACGGATTGTCGCGCATAACGTGGACAAAGGGACGGACCTTTTCACCATCACGGATACCGCTGGGATGTACAAATTCACAAATCTGGAGCCCGGTCGATATGACGTCGCCGCCACGAAAAATGGATTTCAGAAAGCGTCCACGACGGTTGACGTGGAGGGTAAACACCTAACCCGGGTGGACCTTCCGTTAGAGGCCGACGCTACTCCAGCAAAGGCTGACGTTCCACCAACAATCACAAAATCGAATGCCGAACCACTGAGCGACCGCGAAAGACAATTGCTCGAGCGCATCGACCGACTGGAAACTCGCCTTGCGGCAATGGAAGCTAAGGATGCCGCGCAAACGTCCGGCAATGCCAAGCGCGATTTGGCCACTCAGCCGATGAATGCATCTCTGAATTCAGCTGTCGGCGCCACTCCCGCGGAGCTTGCTGCTCCTCAGCAAACGACAACGGCGGCTTCAGTTGCAGCTCCGAATCCGGCCTCGCCAGCGGCGGCTCCGGCACCCGGACCGGCGCCGGCCCTTCCACAAGGCCTTGAACCTAACGAACCCACTCCCGGAGTGGACAACCAGACTCCGTTTGCGTTTGGGGATTTTAGCTGGCTAAACGGCACGGGCCGCGGCACGCCGGCCTTCGATACCAAGTTCTTCACTCCGGAAATTCGATTCGATACGAACTACATAATGAGTAACCATCATCCGCACGACCATTCGCTCGGAGGTTCGACCGAGTCATTTCGTTCCGGCGAAGTACAAATTGAGCAGGCCAGTTTCGGGGGCGACTTTCACTGGAACAACGTCCGCGGCCGAGTCCTCACGATGTTCGGTGAGTTTGCCACGACGACACCGCGAAACGACGCGAGCGCAGGCGTCGGTCAATGGGACTTGAACAATGCATATAGATATTTCTCCGAAGCGTGGGGCGGATACCATTTCAATGTAAATCACGGGTTGAATATCGACGCGGGAATCTTCGTGTCGTATATCGGTCTATTCAGCTATTACAATTTCGATAATTGGACCTACCAACCGTCTTACGTGTCATCCAACACGCCCTGGTTCTTCAATGGAGTGCGGATCCAGTGGTTCCCCACGAACAAACTCAAGATCGAACCGTGGTTCATCAACGGATGGCAGTCTTATGCCAAGTTCAACAGCCGTCCCGGCCTGGGAGGCCAGATTTTGTGGCGTCCCGCCGAATGGATATCGCTGGTCTTTAACAACTACGGCATGGGCACCGACACACTCAATAATCCGAACGTGTCGCGTATTCACACCGACGACAGCATCGAAATCCGTTATTTCAACCGGCCGGATAGGACCGGTCTATCGAAGATGGCCTTCTCCTTGACAGGAGACCTGGGATGCCAGTACGGCGGCGGCGCGAGTTGCTTTAAAAATACGGCCAATGCGCTCAGGTCGTCCTTTGCCGGCTGGATGCTCTACAACCGGTTCTGGTTCGATAAAGATAAGCACGCGATTACGCTCGGCGGCGGGACGATGGACAATCCCAGCGGTTATTTGACGCTGCTCCCGCCCATCAATGCCGCCAATGCGGTCACCGGTTCACCGTATTTCACCGAGAATTTCGGCCAGCCTTTCAAGATGTGGGATGCCACGATTACTTACAACTATATGCCCAAGACCTGGCTCACGTGGTGGGCGGAGATTGGCTATCGCCACTCGGATCAGCCTTATTGGACTGGCCGTAACGGGATCACGCCTCCAGGTGGCAACACGGGCTCTCCAGCGAACTACGTGTGCACTAACGGCGCCAGTTCCGCGGCGTTACCCAGTAACAGTCCCACGTCACCCACGGGATTTACTCCGTCGGGAAACGGCTTCCTCGCGGATAACACAGGCGGTGCCGTTGCATCCGCGTGCACTGCAACCTTTGGCTCTGGCTTCACGGCTTGGTTCCCCGATCTGGTCAAGAACCAAGGTGCGGCTAGTGCTGGCGTAATGGTCCGATTCTAGTGGAATGGAAATTTGGGGCCGCTTCGGCGGCCCCAGTCTTTCCCAACCTCGGAGAAGTAATGAAACAGAAATACCGACTATTTTCAGAGTGTACAGACAGAATAGGTCTTATTCAGCCCTGGTTTCGACTCGGTTTCTCTTCGTCGCCCGTTTATGGTTTCCGAATGCTCTCTTCATGCCTTTTTCATTGCAAATCCCTAGGCTAATCAATATGAGCACGAGTGGCGAAGCAATGAGCGAGAAAGAGTGCAGCACGATGCTGCGTTACGTCCTGGTCCTCGTTCTCGCGCTTTGTGCGTTGGGTGTTCTCGTATTTGGAGCCGCTGCCGCGCATTCCTCGGCTATGCCACGGCGCCCCATGCGAACCGTGCTGCCGCGGATTCGATCCGCAATTTCGCTCGATTCGTCAGCGCCAGAAAATCAAGGCGCTTCGCAGGAAACGATAGGCTTTGAAGATAAGGAGAGCTTGAACGCCGCGGCTGTCGTTAATGAGAATTTGTCGTTGTCCACGCGCTATACCGTTCGTGTACGCCTATCCGGCGGAAACGAGCAGGTCATTTCGATAACCGCGCCGCCCGGTGGACTGCAGCTCGAACTCCGCGACATGACCGGAGACGATGTCCGCAACGATTTGGTCCTAAGGCCCGCGCTCATTCACTGGCCGCTGATCGTGCTGCTCAATGACGGCCACGATCACTTCACCGTGGCGATCTCGGCAACTTTGCCGAGCTCTGTGGATTCCGGCAGCCAGGCATCGCGGTCGCGCCAAAATCCAGAGACAGCGGCGTTAACTTCCTCAAGTCCCAAGGCGGGTCCTCACGTCAGTAGCAGGCAAATACTGGGTTCCACTCTCCAGCGGGCATTCCTTCCTCCGCTCGCGCAAAGAGTGCCGAACCAGGTGGCCCACAGATCCGTCTTGGGGAGAGCACCTCCCGCCCTCGCAACCCATATCTAACAAAATTTAGCAGTCCTGGAAACAGAAGTTGGCGGTATCGGCGAGGTGGCGTGTATCCGCAACCGCAAAGGACACGCTCACCCCCAATTATCTGAGCACTAGAAATTTTCGAAGGACTGGAGTGTAGTTTATGAGAGGTAAAGCCAAGGAATTTGCACTTTTTCTCGCAGCGCTGTCTTCCCTGTTGGCGGTGAGCGGCTGCGGAACCGCACACGGCGACGAAGCGCAGGAGGCGCCACCTGCGGCCACGGTGGTTCAAGGCGTGGACGTCACGAACTTCGCCGTGGAGCATCCAGAGCAGTATCCAGTCGTAACGGCGACCCAATACCAAGCTTCGTCGCAATTGGACGTGACCGGAACCGTGCTTCCGGACATCTCGCGGACTGTGCCAGTGATTACGCTGGCTTCGGGCCGCGTTGTAGACCTTCGCGCACGACTCGGCGACACGGTGCAGAAAGACCAAGTCCTGCTGCGGGTGCGCAGCGATGACGTCGGGCTGGGATTTGACGCGTATGAAAAGGCTGTTCACGATGAGCTTCTCGCACGAAAGCAATTGGATCGAGCCAAGGACATGTACGAGCACGGAGCCATCGCACAACAAGACCTGGAGGTTGCGCAAAACGCCGAAGATGACGCGCTGACCACTCTCGACACGACCACCGAGCATCTTCGGCTCCTGGGGAACGATCCCGAAAAACCGAAAGGCATTGTGGACATCATGGCGCCGATTACGGGCGTGATTACCGATCAGGAGGTGACGAACGCATCCAGCGTGCAGGCGTATTCGGCCCCGAACCCATTCACGATTTCGGATTTGACCACGGTATGGGTCGTTTGCGACGTCTACGAAAACGACATGGCTAACGTACGTCTGGACGAACCCGTCAGTATCAAGCTGAACGCCTTTCCAGGCAGAGTTTTCAAGGGTAAGGTCAGCAACGTTGGGTCGATTCTCGATCCGAATATTCGCACCGCCAAGGTCCGCATCGAAGTTTCGAACCCAGGCCTAATCATGCGGCCGGGCATGTTCGCCACGGCCACCCTCTTCAGCAGCCAGAAGTTCACGTTCACGTCCGTTCCGGCGTCCGCAGTTCTGCATTTGCATGATCGCGACTGGGTCTTCATTCCCGCGCAAGGAAAATTCCGCCGGACCGAAGTCACCAGCGGTGCACCGTTGCAGGAGAACAGGCAAGAGATTCTCAGCGGGCTGCAGCCGGGCCAACAAGTCGTGTCCAATGCGGTCGTTCTGCAAAACGCAATCGACAACGAGTAACGCCGGATCAAGGGCCTAGGAAGACAATGATTCGCAGACTCGTAGATTTCGCGCTGACTAATCGATTCGTAGTGATCGCTCTTGCGCTCCTCACACTTTTCGCTGGTGCGCTGGCTTTCCACGAGATGCCCGTCGAGGCGTATCCGGATATTGCCGACAATTACGTGACAATTATCAGTCAATGGCCCGGACGTTCCGCGGAGGAGGTCGAGCAGCAAGTCAGCATTCCCATTGAAATTCAGATGGGCGGACTTCCGCACTTAGCAGAGCTGCGATCCGAATCACTTTTTGGCCTTTCGTTCATGACGCTGGTCTTTGACGACTCGTCCATAAACGACTGGAACCGCGCCAAGGTGCTCGAAAGGCTCACCCAGGTCAGCGTTCCTCAGGGCGTTCAGCCTCAAATAGGGACGGATTGGAGCCTGACGGGGCAAATCTATTGGTACACGATTCGAAGCACAAATCCGCAATACGACCTGATGGATCAAAGATCGATCGAAGACTGGACCCTCTATAAACAGTTCAAGACTGTTCCCAACATTGTCGACGTAAGCGACTTCGGAGGCACCGCGCGCGAATATCAGGTGCGCGTCGACCCGAGCAAACTCATATCGTATGGGATAGGCATCGCTCAATTAGAACAACAGCTGCAAATCAATAACGTCAATGCCGGCGGCAGCTTCGTCGAAACGGGCTTGCAGCAGATGAACGTCCGCGCCATCGGCCTCTACCGCAATTTGCAGGACATCGAAAATACGGTCGTGATCACGAAAAACGGAACGGCGATTCGCGTCAAGGACATCGCCGTAGTCGAGATGGGTCCCAGAATTCGATTGGGACACATGGCTAGAGCGACCCATCGCCCCGATGGCGTGATTGTGGACGAGCCGGACGTCATCCAGGGCAGCGTGCTGATGCTAAAGGGCGCTGAGGAGGGGCCCACGCTCGACGGAATTCACCAAAAAGTGAAGGAACTCAATGAGCGCATCTTGCCCGAAGGCGTAAAGATCATTCCCATGCTCGACCGCAGTGACCTGCTTCATTTCACTCTTCACACCGTGCTGCACAACCTTGGCGAAGGGATGATACTGGTCACAATCATCCTGCTTCTATTCGTGGGCAACGTTCGGGCCGCCTTGATCGTAGCCATAACGATTCCATTTGCCCTGATGTTCGCTTCCATTTGGCTCAATTTGAGCAAGATTCCGGCAAATCTTCTCTCATTGGGCGCATTGGATTTCGGAATGATTGTGGATGGCGCAGTAGTGATGGTCGAGAACATAGTCCGGCATCTGAGCCATCGCCATATTCAAAATGCTCCCGGAGCGGCTGGCGAAAGCCCCGACGTGGGACGTGGGACAGTGATCATCAAGTCGCCTGCCGAAGCGATCCGCGAAGCCTGTCACGAAGTACAGCGGCCTGTCTTCTACGCCATTGCCATCATCATCACCGCCTACATGCCGATTTTCACGCTCCAACGCGTCGAAGGAAAACTTTTCAAACCGATGGCGTGGACCGTCGCGTTCGCACTCCTAGGCGCTATGACGTACTCAATCCTTGTCGTACCCGTTCTGAGCAGTTGGTTATTCAGCAAAGGCGTCAAGGAATGGCACAACCCGGTTATGGCCTTCCTGATTGAGCGCTACCGCAAGGCAGTTCGGCAGGCCATCCATTATCGCTGGGTAACGATCGGCGTGGGATTGGCAGGATTCCTGGTGGCGATGTATCTGACCTTTAGCGGCATAATCGGCGCCGAATTCCTGCCTCATCTTGACGAAGGCGCGATTTGGGCCCGCGGCTCGTTGGCGAATAGCACCAATCTTACCGAAGGGGAGCGCTTCACCAACCAATGCCGCATCGTTTTCGCGTCCTTCCCCGAAGTGACCACAGTCGTCTCGCAGGTCGGAGCGCCCGATGACGGCACCGACACTGGAGGGTTCGGCAACACCGAGTTTTTCGTGGATTTGAAACCAAAAGAAAAATGGCGTCCAGTGTTTCACCAAAACAAAGACGAACTGATTGCCGCCATGAATCGCGAAGTTTCGAAATTCCCCGGCGTTTTCTGGAATTTCTCCCAACCCATTGAAGATAACGTGGACGAGACGCTGACCGGCACGAAAGGCGGACTGGCCGCCAAGCTTTATGGTCCGGATTTAGACGTTCTCGAGCAAAAAGGTGGAGAGATTAAGGAGGTTATGTCCCGAATTCCAGGAATCAAGGATCTGGGGCTACAACGGGATACCGGCGAGCCAAATCTCGATATCTCCGTCGACCGTCAAGCGACAGCGCGCTGGGGCGTCAATGTGGCGGATGTGCAGGACGCCATCCAAACGGCCGTGGGCGGTTTCCCTATCGGCCAAGTGTTGCAGGGAGAGGCGGTATACAACCTGACCGCACGCTATCAGAAACCTTATCGCGATACGAAAGAGGCGATTCAGGATATCCGCATTCTTAGCCCATCCGGCGAGCGCGTGTCTCTGGCGCAAGTGGCGAAAGTGCAGGTCAAAGACGGCGCCTACGACATCTACCGCGAAAATGGCTCACGCTATGTCTCTATCCGCTTCGAAGTGCGCGATCGTGATCTGGGTTCGACCGTCCGGGAGGCGATAGACAAGATCGGCAAAAACGTGCAGTTGCCGCGAGGCTATGAACTGAAGTGGGCTGGAGAATACGAAAGCGAACAGCGAGCCGAAGCCAGATTGCTGGTGATCGTTCCCATCACGATTCTGCTCATCTTCATTATTCTCTACACCATGTTTCGCTCCGGTAAGTGGGCATTGCTGATTCTTGTCACGGTTGCCATGGCCCGCGTCGGCGGACTTGTCGCGCTTTTGATAACGCATACTTTCTTCAGCGTGGCTTCGGGGGTCGGATTCCTGGCGCTCTTCGGTGTGTCAGTGCAAACCGGCGTCATCATGTTGGAATACATCAACCAACTACGCGCCAAAGGGTTTGTCGTCGTCGACGCGGCGGTCGAAGGAGCAGTCCTCAGGCTCCGTCCGATCATGATGACCATGCTGGTTGCAACGTTTGGCCTCTTACCGGCAGCCTTTTCGCACGCAATCGGGTCCGATTCCCAGCGCCCATTTGCCATTGTCATCGTTGGCGGGCTCATCGCCGACCTGGCCATGAGCATATTCATTCTTCCCACACTATACGTTTGGTTCGCGAGCGACAACGATGTTTTGCCGAAACCAGAGGAGTCCTTTGAGGTCTAATATGAGATTTAATCATTGGCGTCATTCGAACAATATCGGCAAATGCCTCGTGGTTTCCGCCGTCATGCTGGCCTCCTCCGTATGGATCACCTCTTCGGCTTCCGGCCAAGATGGCGCGCAACCCTCCGCAGCGGCCACGTCGACGAACACCAGTTTGATATACAACGGTCCAATAAGAATCACGTTAGACGAAGCTATTCAACTTGCGCTGCAGCACAACCACAATTTGCTAGCCGCGCGCACCACTATCGATCAGAGCAAGGCGGAAGAGGTGACGGCAAATATGCGTCCCAACCCTACGCTTTTCGCGGACTGGGAATATTTGCCACTCAGTTCACCCTCGAGCCAAAACCCCAACTTGTATACGGGAACATCGACGTCTAGTTACCTGCAAAATAACACCGAAGGTGACATTGGCCTCAGCTACCTGATCGAGCGCGGCAAGAAGCGCCAGGCCCGCCTGCAGGCCGCCAAGGATCAGACTGCCGTCGCCACGTCGCTCGTCGCTGATAACGAGCGTACGCTCACGTTTACGGTGGCGAACCTTTTCGTCAATGTTGAACTTGCCGAGTCCGCCCTCGAACTCGCGGAGCTCGATTTGCAGAGCTTCCGAAAAACCCTCCAACTCAGCAAAGTCAGCTACGACGCCGGCGGCATAAGCGAGGACGATTATCTGAAAATGGAATTGCAGCTCCTGCAATTCCAACAGGACGAATCGCAGGCGCGGCTCGCCAGACTCCAGGCCCTGTCCGATCTACGGAATCAACTCGGTTACGAGTCCGTGCCGGCCGGATATGACGTCGCGGGATCTTTCGAATATCGGCCGATTCGGGCCACGTTAGAGGATCTTCAATTGAAGGCCTTGCTATTGCGTCCCGATTACCGCGCTGCGCAACTAAATGTGAACGCGGCGGACAGCGGCTACCTGCTGGCCCAGGCGGATGGAAAACAGGACGTTACCGTTCAGGGAAATTACTCGCACGTGAACGGCATCAACGCCGCAACTTTCCTGGTGAGCGTCCCGCTCCCGATTTTCAACCGTAACCAGGGAGAGATCGCCCGCACCCGCTATGTCATCACGCAGATGCAAGAATTGCAAAGAGCTGCCACCAACCAGGTGATGACCGACGTCAACGATGCCTATCAGGGCCTGCTGCAAAACCAGGAGATTATGCAGATCTACGAATCTGGTTACGTGGAGGAGGCTAAAAAGGACCGCGAAATCTGCGAGTACGCCTACCAGCGCGGCGGAGTTTCCCTGCTTGACCTTCTCGACGCCGAACGCACCTATCGTGCTATCGAGCTCGGCTACCGCCAGCAGATTGCGTCCTGGCTTATTGCTGTGGAGCAGTTGCGCGAAGCGGTCGGCACAAGGACGTTGTAGCCGCGAAAGCCGGCGTAACGTGGCACCGGACAAAATTATCTATAGGTGATCTGAAGCCGCGCTCTTCCCGCGCGCCGCGCGAGCCCGGTGAAAGCGAGGGTGTAATGAAATACGCCGTTGTTATTGCGCTAGCGATGCTCGCACCGCTTGGGGCATTTGCACAAGATGACGCATCGTGCAAGGCCTACTTCCAAGTGCTGCGAGCGCAGTCAGGAACTCCGGGGCTGCGCGTTGGCATGGACTCCGGACAGAAGAGATGGTGGGACAATGCGGGCCGGAAGAAATATCCGGGCTTATGTCTGAACGGGTCCGTTAATTCAGGCGATAAGCCGCGGTATCTGGTGATCTGGTCGAAGTCAAAAAAGACTGGCCGGTCGACAGTAGCACCCAACGAAGTCTACGCAGAGAAATCGAATGCCCTGCAAAGGACGGCGCCCAAAGAATGGATTTACCAGCCCAGGTGGGACATCGCATCGCTTACGATTCTGAACGTTGCCTACGACGGCGCTCTGGAACTCCCGCCTGTGTATCTGGCTCCAGGCAAGCTAACGCTTAGAGTATTGTGGCCGAACAGCGTCAAGGTGCTTGAAGCCGCAGTGAAGTACCTCGAGCAAGAACCCGTATTTTCCTTAAGTACTTCCCCAGATCGGAGTCCGACCGAGATTGCGGGGCAGGCCATTCTCTCAGGAGAGAATGCGCCTGAGGAGTCCGCTAAGTGAAAAAATACGAGGTCCGAGCCTGGATCGAGGAGATCGGCGTTATTCCGGCGGTTCGGGTGCGTTCGCCAGAAGACGCGCTATTCGCGGTTGAAGCAATCGCGCAAGGCGGGATTCCCATCGCCGAGATTACGCTCACCGTGCCAGGCGCCATTAAGATCATCACGCAATTGAGGAAAGAAAATCCCAACATGGTGGTCGGGGCCGGGGGAGTAATGGACGAGGTAACGGCTCAGCAGAGCCTGGACGCGGGCGCGCAGTTTCTCACTAGTGACGGACTGCACCCCGATGTAATTGAATTCGCGCAGCGCAACGAGCTAGTCGTGTTTCCCGGCGCTCTTACTCCTACCGAAGTTATCACCGCGTGGAAAGCAGGGTGCGATTTCGTCAAGGTTGTGCCCTGCACTCAGATCGGGGGCGAGACGTACATTCGATCTCTACACCGGATGTTTCCACACCTGCCACTGATCGCTGCAGGAGGCGTTAACCAGGAGAATGCATTCAATTTCGTTCTCGCGGGCGCTGTTGCGCTCGGGATCGGCGGTGAACTGATCCCATCGGAAGCGCTGCGCCAGCGACAAGGTGACCGCATAGCGGAATTAGCGCGTAGGTTTGTCGGATTTGTAAAAAGCGGCCGCGTGCGCGTCGCGTCGCGGAAGCAGCAAGTTGTTGCTACTTGATGTGCGGTACAGCCCATATCTAAAGCCTGGGCACTGCAGACCCACCGAAGAGCGGGCGTGCCCAAAACGCCAGACCACCGACGGTTCTCCGGCGAGTGAAGAAACTGCGCTTCGCACCTCTATGCTAGACTCGTTTGAACCCTGGGAGAGAGCTCATGCTGGCTAAAAGATGCGCTCTTTGCGGCGCCATCCTCTGGTGCCTGTTGCTTTCGGGTCAAACTGCAGCCAGCCCCCCTCAGGAAAATGCTTCTCAAGGTGTTGGAACCACCTTGCGCGTGGAAACGACGCTGGTGCAGATTCCGGTAGCGGTCACCGATTCGGTCAATCGCTTCGTTCTGGGACTTCAAAAACAAGATTTTCACGTGTTCGAGGACGGCGTCGAACAAGACATCGCGCATTTCTCGGGCGAGGAGGCGCCTCTCTCGGTGGGCTTGGCTTTTGATGAGAGCGGCAGCATGGATTATAAGCTTCAAACCGCCCAAGCGGCCGCCATTCAATTCATGAAAACGATGAACCCGGACGATGAGACCTTTCTCGTCGTGTTTAGCGACACCGCGCAACTTTCCGTTGGGTTTACGTCACGCGCCGAGGAAATACAGGATGCTCTGTTGTCGGCACAGGCCGGCGGCCTGACTGCGATGCTTGATGGCGTCAACTTAGCCCTGAGCGAGATGAAGAAGGCCAAAAATTCGCGAAAGGCGATCGTGATTATTTCCGACGGCGGGGACAATCACAGCCACTACAGGTCGTCGCAAATCGAAGCCCTGGTTCGCGAGGCCGACGTGCAAATCTACGCTATGGGCGTTTTCGATCCGCTGGCGTCTCTGGGACTGGCGCCCGAGGTGATCTCTGGTCCGCGCTTGTTATCAGAAATTGCGACGCAAACCGGTGGCCGGGCTTTTGCCGCTTCTCTCGTAAGCGATTTGCCCAGCGTTGCCGCCCGAATTGCAGTCGAGCTGCGCAACGAATATGTTCTCGGCTACTACCCGAAAAATGGGGTGCACGACGGGAAATATCGCAAAGTTGAGGTAAAAGCTTCGCAGCCGGCGGGCGTCTCAGCTCTGAAGATCCACTGGCGCCAGGGTTATTACGCTCCTGCGCCCCCTACCGCTCAGTGAGCGCCTACTCCGTGATGTAGCATGGGATGGGCAGGCGCGGGTGCCGCGTGCGGAACCGGCCTCACCCCTGGACGTGCTGGTGCAATCGGATAGGGCGCACGTCCAGGGTAGAGCACGCGCCCCGGGTGCGGAACCACCACTGAAAACGGCGGCGCGCCAATGCGGCCAATTCGCGACGGCAATAACAGCACCGACGGCGCATACGTGTAGCCCGGAAGGTACATTGAGTAAAATCCCGGTTGAGTTGGTTGGGTTGGGAAAGCCGAGCCGTACCGGCTGGAATAAAGTCCCATGCCCATATAAGGCACGCCGACAAAAGGAAAGTAAGTGAAACCTTGGAAATCCGGCATCTGCGAAAGCGGATCGTTGTCAATCTTCTGCGTGATCGTGTCGTCTGTCGCGATGGAGTCGCCGCGCCCCTTGGCCCATTCGCTTAGACTGTCGGTCGGCTGGCTGGACGAGTCTTCGGGCCGGAGCGCTGCTCTGAGCGGTAGATCCATTCCTTCTGCTACTGCCACAGGCCGTTTTTCCCCGGTCACGACATCCGCATCGCCCTTAAGCACCCACACGCGCGGCGGGTCGGAATCGATCCGGTAGGTCCCTGCGTCCGCCGAGCTAACCTGCCAACTCCTAAAAATTAATGTGACCGCGGTGCCGGAAGCCGGGTCGGACGAGTCCACGATGGCCGAGCCTGTCTCCAATTCCACCCGCGTGTTGGCGAGATCGTTCGAAAGCATACGAATGGAGCTGTTCTCGCCCATGCGCAGGAACACGCCTGGGGTAAGCAACACCTCCGCGTGGCCTTGCGCGCTGCGCAATTCGGCGCCCTGCGGCATGCTCGGGAATTTGCCCATGCGAGATTCGAGCGGCTGATCGTTAAGGTAGACAGACCCGTCGAGATAGTAGACGACGCCAGAGCGGGTCGAGATCACGGATTGACTAATGGCGGGAATCGCCAGCGCGACTACGGCCATTAAGGTTAAGAACGCGGACAGGTTTCGCTTGCGGCTAAGGGTCCACATACGAATACGCCCCCTCTTTGAATATGCCCATATCGCCGTCGATGGTCAAGCGCGGAGAATGCCTTATTTGCGGGCCGATCGCGCAAAAAAAAAGATGTTATCGCGAAGAGAACACCTTCGACGATCTGCCCCGCAAGTTCACATCTCAATTCTCACACCCTACTCCGGCTAGGAAAATTGCGGCTGGGCCAAAATGGGACCGGGGAATCAGCAACTTTTGGTAAACCAACTCGCCGGCGCGTCCAGAAAGACCGTGGTCAATATTCTGAGCTCGCTCAGTTCGATGCTTCGGACCTTGCCCCAACTCGCTTTGCCACTTCAGTCGGAACTCTATCTAACTGGATTCAGATTAGGTTACTCTAGGGCCCATTAGGGAGCGCTCGAAGGCCCAACACGCGCTGAATATTCGCGGAAATATTGTTCGATTGGAGGCAATTCCATGAAGACCCGGCTCATCTGGATTTTCGCAATTGCTGCAGGCCTTCTAGCCGTTTCTCCTTCGCTCTTTGCGCATCACGGGGCTGCCTCCTTCGACACGACTAAAAAACTTACGGTGAAGGGTACAGTTGTGGAATGGTTTTGGGCCAATCCGCATTGTTTTTTGAGGTTCAACGTCAAAGACGAAAATGGCCAAGCGGTAGAGTGGGTCGTCGAAACGCAAAGTGGACCTAACATCCTTCCGCTCGGCTATACCAAGCAGACTTTCAAACCTGGAGATGAAGTGACTGTCACTTTGACGCCAGTCAGGAATGGAAAACCGCTAGGACGGCTGCTCTCGGTTGTGCTCCCCAGTGGTAAAAGGCTGGGCGCCATGGAAGACGTTCGAGGAGCATCGCCTGGCACTGACGAGCCGAAGTAGGGCGGGTCGCGGCGGGCCGAAATGCTCGATCGTGGGAAGCCCTCGATAGTGAAACCAAGCGGCAAATTTGAACTGATTTGAACGAGGAGGAACCCTCTCGATGCAAAGGCGTTTGGTGGTTCCGTTGATTGCCCTGATTGCGACATTGCTTTCTTCGCCCCTGGCCCACGCTCAGGCGCGGCTACCCGGCGCCGTCTACGACTTTGATAAAAAGGGCGAGAAGCCGGGGCCGGCTCCGCAGCGCGACCTTTCGGGTATCTGGGAACCCGCGAGCGGGCCGAGTGGCGGAATTCAGGGCAAAGGCGCCGCGGCGATGGAATCGTGTAAGCGTGACAAACCCGGCGGCAAGTACTCCATCGATCCAAAGGCGCCCGTCACCGACACCGGTTATGCAACCCCCGATTGCTTGAAACCGGATATCGAGCCGCCTTACACCGCGTTCGGACGTGAGACGGTCAAGGCCCATATTCCAGTTGAAGGCTATCGTATGGTTCCCGATTCCTTGACCAATGATCCGATTCTCAAGTGTGATCCAGGCGGCTTCCCGCGCATCAATCTGCATAATTTCAGGACGAGCGAAATCTTGCAGACTCCAACTCACATAGTGATCTTGTATAAATTTCAGCATCGCTGGCGACAAATCTGGACCGATGGGCGAGAACTCCCGAAGGATCCCGAGAACCCGTCCTGGGGAAACAGCGCCGACGCCTTGCCCGCCGAATCGCGGTGGTGGGGGTACTCGGTCGGCAAATGGGTCGATGACTACACGTTCGTAGTCGAGACGAATGGATTCTATGACGATAGGACTTGGCTCGATAATGCGGGCCTTCCCCAAAGCGATGCCATGCAGGTGGAAGAAACCTACCATCGCGTGGACGCCGAGCACTTGGAGTTATCGATCAAGGTTACAGATCCGAAGATGTACACGAAACCTTGGCTCGCCCTCGACAAATTGCCCTTGAGGTTGCAATCGCCCCATCTGGAGATTCAGGAAATGGAGTGCTCGCCATCCGATCAGGAGCATTGGAATAAGTATTTCGGCAACCAAACTGGTACCAGTTCCGGCCCCGATAAGGCCAAGTAACCTAGGCCATTTCCGCTCCTCACCGACAGGCCGGGTCTGAGGTCAAAATCGACGTTCGGCGTAAAAGCCGGTGAAGAATTGACACCGTAGTTTTGGTCTTGTTACGGTGGTGCGCTCGGAAATAGACCCCGCTGTGGGGAGCCCGAGTTGGCCCGCACTGGCAAAAACGGCGGGCCGGAGACTCTACTTGATTCGCCGCTACGGGATAGCGCTATCGTTCGTGGCGGCTGCTTTTGCTTCCACCTTCCTGTTGCAGCGCTTTTTTCCTTACCCGTTTCTATTTCTCTTCTTCGCGGCGGTAATGGCCAGTGCGTGGTTTGGCGGAACCGCCGGTGGGTTTTTAGCAGTCCTGGTTTCGACGCTTCTGGTCGATTATTTCTTCCTGCCCCCATACTATACGTTCACGATTGAACCGACGGACGTAGCGTACTTCGTCGCGTTCATCCTTTGCGCCATCGCGGCGAGTTGGGTTAGCGCCTCCAAGAGACAGACCGAAGAGGCCCTTAGGCAAGCCCGCAACGACCTCGAACTTCGTGTGGCCGAACGAACTTCCGAACTCCAGAAGACAATTGCCGAACTCCAGGAAAACGAGCGACAGCGGCTGCTCCTGGAGGGCGAAAAATCCGCCCTTTCGAGTCAGCTGGAGAGCCGCAAAATCGTCGAGCGCGCCAAAGGCATCCTGCAGCGCGAGTTCAAAATCAATGAGGAAGAGGCCTACCGAACGCTCCAACGCGAGAGCCAGCAAAGGCGGAAGTCCATGAAGGAAATCGCGGAATCGATCATTCTGAATGACGAATTGAAACGCGGTTCGGAGTGACGAACGCTGCCGGCCTCTAGTCAGTCGGCAGATCGGATTTTGCCAAGTTTCACGTTGACTCTTCCCGCGAAAATCTGCAAACTCCCCGCTAGACCGGCCTGTTGTGAGGCTGCTCTGCTTCCCTCTTTCGACGCCGAAACGAGGGCCTTTTTCGGGTTTCTGTCTGCTGTTTTATCTCGGACACGACGCTGTGTCCAAATTCATTACTACAGGCTCGACGATGAGCCCGCTACGTCAGCCCTGACTTGCTGACTTAGGCGGTTTTGTTTGCCTTCGTTTGTGCGGCAAATCGTGGCACGTGCATAACGATCCGCGAAACCTGCCGTGCGTACTTGAGGGAGCTTTCCTCAAAAATGCTGATGCTGAGCGCAACTCTGGCGAGGTCCATCAAAGCCTTGGTAATGCCTCCCTTTTGGGTGCTGTCGGATTTTGCCAGGCAGGCGGCGAACATCATCCCGGAAACATGGGACCGCTTCAGCTTTCGGCACTTTTGGGGAGACGCGGTCCGTTCGACCGACGCCTATTTTGTAATGGACAGCTACGAAAATGTGAGGCTCCGCAATAACTTCAGAAATGCCGAGCCGACGGAAAAGCCCGAAGCATTCTTGGGCACTGAGCTCATTCGTGGCAGTTTCTGCCCGCAGGCAGCCGCGTTGCTCACCGCACTGTTCCTAAGGCATTCCGGCAAAGTGCTTCGAATTGCAACGGACACTGAGCCAAGCCTCAAGCAGGACACCATATTGATCTGTTACGGCACTCCCGACATGAATTTCAAAAGCTTTGACATTGAGGCGTGGTCGGGAAGCAGCTTGTGCCAGTTCTTGTTCACGCCGGATGGGCGTCGCGCGTTCAGGCTGGCTGGGCAACTTCATTCCATGGAGGACCGCTGCGGCGTGATCTACGATAAGGCCATTGTTTTGCGGTTGACCAATCGCCAGGATTCCAATCGCCCGCACGTCATTTGCGCCGGTCTCAGTGAATGGGGCAGTCTCGCAGCTGTCAACTATCTAACCCAGAATTGGAAGGAACTGCACAAGCGCTTCGATGGCTTCGGCAAGCGCCGGGACTTCTGTGTGTTGCTCGAGCTCCAGTGTGGGCAATTTGAAAATGTACGGGAACTTACTTCTGTCGTTTGGTGGGAGCCGGGAACGGCGCCCAACCCTGTGTTGGTGTCAAACCATGTCTAAGTTCAGATCAACTCGCTATATCACAACACTCGTTAACGCTGTCTTGCCCGCATTCAGATGAGCACAAATCCCCTTCTCACAAAGACGCCCGGTGCCACCCGCCCTGTTGCCAGGGTTCTAGTGGCCACCACCGCCATGCTCAGCTTTATCTCCTTCTGGCGGGCCGCCGCAATCGTGCTCAATGACATGGGGTCGTCGGCCTTCTATGCCGGCGCCATCGCCGAAGAAGCCTTCGGCAAGACCGCGCCCTGGTTCATCCTGGCCATCATGCTCTTCGCCTACGCGGTCCGCGCGCTGTACATGGAGAGTTGCAGCATGTTCGTGCGCGGCGGCGTGTACCGCGTCGTCAAGGAGGCCATGGGCAGCAGGCTCGCCAAAGTCTCCGTCTCTGCCCTGATGTTTGACTACATTTTGACTGGGCCCATCAGCGGTGTGTCTGCCGGTCAGTACCTTACGGGCTTCTTGAACGATTTCTTCCGCTACGCCCACCTGAATGTTGTTTTGCCGGGAAATCTGACGGCCGCCCTTTTTGCTATTGCCGTGACAGTTTACTTTTGGTGGGAGAACGTCAAAGGCATTCCCGAATCGAGTGGAAAAGCTCTGCGCATCATGTACGTCACCACGGTAATGGTGGTGCTGATGCTCGCCTGGTGCGGCTACACGCTCTGGACGCGAGGCGCCCATTTGCCGCCGTGGCCCGAACCCCACAACATGCACTTCTCCGATCAGGCGCTTGGCTGGCTGCGACACACAAACTGGGCCTATACCGTCGGGCTGATCGGTATTTTCATCGGATTGGGCCATTCGGTGCTGGCCATGAGTGGCGAGGAGACTTTGGCGCAGGTCTACCGGGAACTCGAACATCCCAAAATTCCCAACCTTAAAAAAGTCGGATTCATCATTTTCGCTTACAGCCTCGTCTTCACGGCCGGCGTCTCGTTCTTTGCGGTGATGATCATTCCGGATTCAACCCGTTCTCAATATTTCGGAAACCTGATCAGCGGGTTAGCGATGAATTTCGCGGGGCCCTACACCCTGCGCCTGGTCTTCCAGGCATTCGTCGTGCTGGTCGGCGTGCTGATGCTTGCCGGAGCCGTGAACACCGCCATTGTCGGGTCGAATGGCGTGCTCAACCGCGTCTCGGAAGACGGGATTCTCCCGCAATGGTTCCGGCAACCGCATCGGCGCTTTGGCACCTCCTATCGCATCATCAACCTCGTTGTCGGCTTGCAGATCGCCACAATCATCCTGAGCCGCGGAAATATTTTCCTCCTCGGCGAGGCTTACGCATTCGGCGTGATGTGGAGCTTCGCCATGAATAGCGCCGCTGTCTTGGCTCTCCGATATAAGCAGCCAGGATTTCGCGAATTTCGCGTCCCGTTGAATCTGCAAATCGGAGGCGTGGAAATCCCCGTCGGTCTCGCGCTCATTACCACCACCCTGCTCGGCTTGTGTACGATCAATCTTTTCACCAAGCAAATCGCCACCATCTCCGGCATTATCTTTACCGCAGCTTTCTTCGCCACCTTCACCATTGCGGAAGGAATTACCAAGAGACGCGACACCACAGGAGCGGGACTCGACCAGTTCAATGTCACGTCGCGTACCGAGCTGAGCACCGAGACGCTGTGCGTTCGGCCCTCGAATGTATTGGTTCCCATCAGCAACTACCACGCCCTCTATCAGCTCGGGGCTGTGCTCGATCGCGTCAAGACTGAGCGGCGCGACATCGTGGTGCTGCATGTCCAGGTCCTGCAGCGGAGTGGCTCAAGCGAAGTAGAATTTGAGACCGACCAGCTGTTTGGCAGCATCGAGCAATACCTCTTCACGAAAGCTCTGTCCATGGCCGAACAGCGCGGCAAGCCCGTTCGCCTTGCGGTGGTAGCCGCGAACGACTTGTGGGATGGCATCCTCAGAGCCGCAGTAAATCTGCAATCGTCAACCATTGTTCTCGGACGTTCCACGAAGATGAGTCTCGCCGAACAGGCCCGTCAATTCGGCCTCGCCTGGGAAGCGCTGCCCGATCCGCGGCCTCCGTTTAATCTTGAAATCTTCACTCCACAGGGTGAGCACGAGTTCTTCCTGCTCGGACCCCATGCCCCCAATCTGACTCGGAATGAAGTGAATTTGGTTCATCAACTCTGGCTGCGGCTGGGCGATCTCGTCAGGCCCGAGGAATTACATCACCACGATGTGGTGCACTTTGCCCTCAATGAGGTCAAACAGGAATTAATGGAAGGCAAGGAACAGGACGTGGCCCAGCGCCTCAAAGATCACTTGGTTCAGAACAAAGCGCAGCGCAACCCACCGACTGGAACGGGTTAGCATTCTCGATTGCCATATTTTTGGCAAGGATCCCAATTATCCCCGAGTCGATTTCTGCCATAATCCCCTTCCCGGTTGCGATTTGAAATATTAGTAAATGTCTATGCCCGTAACAGAGAGCACTGGTGCGTTTGACGTCGGTATCAACGACCGGCTGCCGTTTGGACAGGCGCTGATCCTCGGGCTCCAGCATGTCTTTGGAATGACGGGAATGTTTGTGTTCCCGGGCCTGCTCGGCCGGTCGTTCAACCTGCCCGCGGACCGCATCGCTTACCTCTATGGCATGACCTTCGTCGTCTGCGGCTTCATCACCGTTTTGCAATCCGTGTGGCTGCTCCGGCTTCCAGTGGTTCAGGGAACTTATGCGGGCAATTTTGCTGCGCTGTTCGCAGTCGGTCATATGCAAAGCGGAGGTCTCGGCGCCGCCTATGGATCGCTCTTCGTCGCTTCACTGATCTGGTGCCTTTTGAGTGTGCCTGTTCGACGGCTCAGCTTCATTGCCTTGTTCGCGCGTTTTTTGCGGGCGCCCCTGATCTCCGGGATCATCGTAATGCTGACGATTATCCAGGTGGCGAACGTAGCATTGCCCAACTGGATCGGAGTGCCGTCTAGTCTGGGTTTCCCGCTCGTCAACATTTTCAGCGGAGCGATTGCCGTCGCTGTTCTGGTTGGTACTACGCTCTGGGGCGGAAAATATCTCCGGCGCGGGGCGATACTGATCGGTCTTGCCAGCGGCACACTCTGCTACGCGATCTTGCGGCCAATATCGTTCCGTTCGGTCGTGAGCGCGCCACTGCTTGTTGCTCCCCAATGGTTTCCTTTTGGATTTTCTGTGCGGCCCGAACTGGTGATTGTCTTCTTGCTGGTGTTGATTCCAGCAGGCATGGGCTCGATGGCCATGTATGAAATGGTGGGAGGATGGGGAAACGAGAAGCTGCCCGCCGAGCGAATGTCTCAGGGAATTTTCGCGGTCGCTATCGGATCCGTGCTCGCTGGAGTCGTGGGCGGGTTCAGCACGATCGTCTATCCCGACAATATGGGCATGCTGCGCACAACGCGCGTCGGCTCGCGCTATGCCACACTCTCAGCCGGACTAATCCTGATCGCACTGGGCGCCTGTATCAAATTCGACATGCTCCTGGTGCTCGTGCCCCAACCGGTCGTGTCAGCTGCTGCGACACTTCTCTTCGGCGTCGTATTCATGCACGGGGTACAAATGCTTTCAAAGGTCGAGTGGGACGATCGGCAGCTCGCAGCCGCGGGGCTTGCGGTCCTCGTGGGCCTGGGCGGGCTATTTGTTTCGCCAGAGGTCCTTCAGACCATGCCGCTCGCGGCGAAATTGATCGTGCAGCAACCGGTGATTTCCGGCGGGCTCACGCTGGTCATTTTGCATTCCCTGCTATGCCCGGCGGCGGCCCCGGAAACTGTTCAGGCCTGAATACCCGGGGCACGCAACATGCGAGCCGATCCTAGGAATGCATGGATCGAGAACCAGACAAAACAAGTATGACGCCGCCAACCAACAGGAGGCCACCTAACACCGGCGTAAGCGGAACAGTGTGCTTTTCGTCCTTGACGGCATGGAGCGGCCCGATATCCGCCACTTTCTTCTGCGTTGTGAACGTGATTCCCTGGTACGCAAACGCGAAAATTCCCAAAATGATCAGAACAATGCCCGCAACAGTCGCTGATTTCATGATCTCCTCGCTTTAGAAGGCTCCTGAGCTAGCTACTCCGCTTCGTTCGTCTGCGCATAGTTGAAGTTGCATGCCGCCGCGTAGAACGTCCGGAAGCTGTCGCTTTCCTCTTGACGGCCGGAGCATGAGCTTGTGAACGCGAGCGCGTTGCTCGTTTCGCTGTCAGTGGTCGCATAACCTTGGCTGCTTCGGCCGCAATAATGCCGAGCGTGGAACCGATCTTCCCGGCAACGTCAGTCAATACGGTTTCTTGTTTTTTAGCCATCTGCTTCTCCTCAGCGTTCCCGCTGGTGACACATCCTCCTTAAGCTGAGGCCATCGCCGTTAAAACGAAATACTGCGCAATGCTTTTGGCCAGATTAGAAATCCTGTATTTTCAGAAACTTGGTACCCCAAGAAGAGAAATGACAACAGAAGCAAGCTTGAAGAAGAAAGGCGGCTACTTACATTCGGGCACGTCAGCCCTGCGACTACGAATCTCGCGGAGGTGCTCGCGAAGCCTTTCGAGCACCTCTTCCCTGCCCGAGTTATGTGCCTCTCTCACTAATTCGTTCAGAGCAAAGTGGACCACGTCCCGATGATGCAATTCCTCCGGGGCAACATCATTGCTGAATTCCAGCCAGAGGCAATGCAGAAGGTCTATCTCCTTTGGAGTCAGATGCGGCGCATGCGGCCCCAGATAAAAGATGGTTTCTTGTCCGTTGGGAGAATGGATCTCCAGCGTCAATTGCGGTCGCGGTGGCGGCAGTGCTTCCCACGCCAAACCGGCTATTCGAGCCTCTTCCGCGATCGATCGCTTGGGTGAAAGCCCTAGAATAACGGCCGACGATTTCAGGCTCTGCGCGGCCCGGAGAATGCCATCCCATTTTTCCGTGGCTGGTGCGACGGCCAGCCGCACCGTCTTGCCCATCTTTTCCGCTAGATTCAGGCAGCGAGTAAACAACACCTGTTCTTCGCGGCTGAAGAGTTGCTCAGCTTCCAGTTCGTGCTCACCCGAACCGGCGCGCTCGAGCAGCCGCAAATGCAGCACGGCGATATCCTGTTTTTGGGTATTTGTTCTTCGCAGGATCGAACCGAGATGGTAGAGCGTGTTGTAATTGCGAACCATCACCAATATATTCCCGGGCCGAACGCCCACCGCATCCGGCGTTAGGTCGCCGCCTGGTTCGAGGTTGAATTGATCCAGTTCCGCGTGGGCTGCACCACGTTTTTTCGTGATCTTTTCCGACAGCTCGAATACGGCGAAAAAGGCGATCGTAAAAGCCACGCCCGAAATTGTGGCGACCTGCTTTGTGAAAAGGTTGACCACGCAGAGCGCCACGAGCACCAGGGTGATCAAACCCAAGCCTAGTGGAATCTCCACACCGGCGATTTTAAAGTTCAATGGAACGCGGAATTCGCGCCGGCCCGGCTCCTTATAGCGCAGCACCAATACTGCCAGCCCCTTCATGGCGAAGCTCCACATCACTCCAAAGGCGTACGCTTCGCCCAGGATGAATATGTTTCCGCCGCTCAGGATGATCGTCAGCAGCTGCAGTCCGACAACAAGATTCAAGATGCGGTAAGAAGTCCCAAAGCGGCGGTGCGGCCGCCGGAACCAGTCCGGCAGAATGCCGTCCTCGGAAACGCGGTTCAGCACGCCGTTCGAGCCAACGATCGCGGTATTCACCGCACCCGCCAGCATCAAAACGCCAACGATCACGACGAATGCCCGGAACGCCAGCCGCAACAGCAACGGCCCGGTCATATACATCGCCAAGCCGCCGATCGGGTTGTCGAAGAAGTTCCCGCGGACGTCGTCCGGGATGATCATCACCGCGAAAAACGCGACGCCCGCCGTGAATATGAGGCTGTAGACGAAGATGATGAAGCCGGCCTTTTCCAGATTGCGCAGCTTGGGATGCTCGATCTCCCGATAGACCTGCGCCATCGTCTCTTCGCCGCTCATGGCCAGAACGGAATGGCCCAATCCAATCAGGATTCCAATCAGACCTACGGTGTAAGGCAGCCGGGTGTGTTTCAACCAGCCTAGTGCGTCCGTCGAAAAAGTAAGATTCTTCAGCGAGGGCAAAGGCGGCAGATGCGCGCCCTTTGTCCACAACGTGTAGCCGCACCACACGAGCATGACCACCACCATCACCGTGGTCACGTACATGATGCGCAGTGCCTTTTCGCTCGATTCCGGAATGCCCTTGACGTTTTCCCACCAGAAATAAATGGTGACGAGAACGGCGAAAGCAGCCGCCGTGGCGTTCACCGGAAGAACGAATTGGTAGTGCGCGTAGTGCAGCAGTTCGTTGAGCAGCCCAACCAGATAAAGCCCTGCGGATACGCCGCTGATCGGCCCCGTCAGGATGTAGTCGAACATCAGGGCCGACACCGAAAACTTGGCCAGCGTCGATCCCATCGCCTCTTTCACCACGCGATAGACGCCGCCGCGCACGAACATGCTGCAGCTCTCGATGTAAACGGATCGCACAGCATAGGCCAGCAACATTATCCCCAGGATGAACCAGGGACCCGCCTTACCGACGAAGTGTTCCGCAATCGCTCCAGCGTAAAACGCCGAGGACCCCATGTCGTTGAGTACGATGGCGGCCGCGCGCCAGAACGATATGAAGGCGAGCATGGCCGTGGTAGCCACAAGCACGCGCGGCGCGCCGGAAGTCCTTTTTTGCTGTGATGAGCCAGCCAAATCGATCTTCATGAAAGGGCCGGATATAATCGCGCGGACTGCAACGTTTCGTTCAAGGTTTGTGAGTGGATAACGCGGTAACCCCTACACGTTACTGACGAACCTGAGACGCGGCACACAACCCCTCCCCCGTAAACACGTACTTATACCATTAAGGAGTCATAAAGAGAAAATGAGGATTTTGTTACGATTGTCTGAGGTTTGTCGCTCAGGTCGGCCCCACTGATTTCGCCGAGCAAGTGAGGCCTTCCGCTAAACGTGGGGAGCATCTGACAAATCGCTCAACCAAAGGGAGTTAAGCCCGCGCCTTTTTCGAAACTTCGCGCCACTTACCTTGCGCCTTCAAAATGCCTTCGATGGCCTCGCGCACGCCGGCGTCGCCCCCCGTCCGGCGCGTCACGTGGTGAACCGCGCGGCGAACTTCCTCAACCGCATTGGCGACCGCAATCGCCAGGCCTACTCGTTCCAGGATTGGCAAGTCCGGCAGATCGTCGCCGATGTAAGCGACTTCGGAATCCCGCACGCCGGCCACGCGCAGAATCTCCTCGTATGCCGGCACCTTTTCGCCGCGGCCCTGAAACACAAATTCCATTCCGACTTCTTGAGCTCGCCGCGTCACAGCCGCCGATTCGCGTCCCGAGATCACTCCAGTGCGCAATCCGGCGTCGCGCGCGAGTTTCAACCCCGCGCCGTCTTGCGAATGAAACGCCTTCATCTCAACTGCCGTGCCATCAGCGAGCGGCATCAGATAGACATTGCCGGCTGTGAGCACGCCGTCTACATCCATCAGCAAAACGCGAATCTTGCGTGCACGCGCCGCCACGGCAGCCGGAAATTCATCGGATTTCGCGCGAATTCTGCGAGCCAAGACAGCCTCCAACTTTGAAGAATTTTGAAGGCAGAACTGGTGAAGCTAGAAAAGCTCGAGTGTCCACAAATCGTGCAGGTGCACGACGCCCGCCACACGCCGCGCTCCATCGAGTACGACCACTGCAGTTATCTTGCGCTGCTCCATCAGCCTCAGTGCCGCGCTGGCAAATTCCTCCGCGGCAATGGTCACCGGATTCGCGGACATGCACTCCTCCGCGCTGAGTTCCAGAACCGCGCCGCGCTGCTTTTGCATCAAGCGGCGCAAATCGCCATCGGTAATAATTCCGGCCAGCGTGCCGGCCGCATCGACCACCGTGGTCATTCCCAAACCTTTGTTGCTCATTTCGTAAATCACGTCCGGCATCTTCGCGCTGGGCGCCACACTCGGCAGCGCTTCACCCGCGTGCATGAGTTCACGCACGCGCAGCAGCTTTTTGCCCAGACGCCCGCCTGGATGCAGCGCCGCAAAATCATCGTGATTGAATCCGCGGCACTCTAAGAGTGCAACAGCCAGCGCATCGCCCAAAGCCATGGCGGCCGTTGTGGACGCCGTCGGCGCCAGATTCAGCGAGCAGGCTTCCTCGCGCACGCTCGTATCCAGCACCACATCGCTCCCCTGCGCCAAGGTCGACCGTATGTTTCCGGTGAGCGTCACCAGAGGCAGGCCAAGCCGCTTCATCGTGGCTAGAAGGGCGACAATCTCTTCCGTCTCGCCGCCGTAGGAAACGGCCACCACGGCATCGCCCGCCTGCAACATTCCCAAGTCACCATGCAACGCCTCTGCCGGATGCAGAAAAACGGAAGGAGTGCCCGTGGAAGAAAACGTGGCCGCGATCTTGCGTCCGATCAATCCCGACTTGCCCATGCCGGTCACCACAACGCGCCCTTTGCAGGCCAGCAGCACTTCCACAGCGCGCTCGAATCCCGAATCCAGGCGCGCCTGCAATTCTTTCAGCGCTTCCGCCTCGATGCGCAGAACGCGCCTTGCGGTCTCCAGGCTCACGAGGCGCCCCACGAACGCACCAGTTTTGCTATGGGCGTTAATTTTGCCAACAGCTCCGGCAACCGATCCAGACGCAGCGCATTCGAGCCGTCTGAAAGCGCCCGCTCAGGCTGGTCGTGTACTTCAAGAAAAATGCCATCCACGCCCACGGCCGTTCCCGCCCGCGCCAGCGGTTCGATAAATTCGGGCTGACCTCCACTCGCATGGCCTTGCCCTCCCGGCAGTTGGACAGAATGCGTAACGTCAAAGATTACCGGGCAACCGGTCTTGGCCAGGATGGGAAAAGAACGCATATCCACCACGAGGTTGTTATAACCGAACGAGACGCCGCGCTCCGTGACAATTACTTTGTTGTTTCCTGTGCTCTTTACCTTCGCGACGGCGTTGGCCATCTCCCAGGGCGAAAGGAACTGACCTTTTTTCAAATTCACCACCCGGCCCGTTTTGCCAACAGCCGTGAGCAGATCGGTCTGCCGCGAAAGAAATGCCGGCACCTGCAACACGTCGCACACTTCGGCCGCCGCCCGCGCTTGATCCGGCTCGTGAATGTCGGTCAATACCGGCACCCGAAAGCGAGCTTTGATCTTTCGTAGTATCTCCAGACCGGCCGCCAGCCCCGGTCCGCGAAACGAACTCATGGACGATCGGTTTGCCTTATCGTAAGAAGCCTTAAAAACCAGCGGGACTTTGGCCTTGGCCGCTATTTTCGTCAATCGTTCCGCCATTTTCATGGCGTGCGCCTCGGTCTCAATTACGCAAGGCCCGGCGATCAGGACAAGTGGTTCGCCGGCGCCGATGCGGAAGACGCCGATTGGAATGGATCGAAGAGGCGGCAAATGAACGCCCGAGCTCCTCAGGATTCTAAACTGAGCGCGTCGCTCGGGAGTCTAAGCCTATGCGGGACGTTTCGGATTTGCAATCTGCACGTTCGGAATAAAAACGTCAGCTTCGTTTTGCGGCTTGCACTGCCGCGGGCACGTGTTCCGCGGCCATGGCTCGATTGTGGGTTTCGCGCTTGCTTGCGGCTCCCACAAACGCGGCGAACAGCGGATGCGGCGCCAGCGGTTTGGACTTGAATTCGGGGTGAAATTGGCAGCCCAGAAACCATGGATGATCGGCTACTTCGACGATTTCCACGTAGGAGCCGTCCGGTGTGCGGCCCGTGATCCGCAGGCCAGCAGCGGTCAGTCGCTCTTCGTAATCGCGGTTGAATTCATAACGATGGCGGTGCCGTTCGCTGATCTCCGCGATGCCGTAAGCACGCTGCGCGAAAGAGCCGGGCTCAATGCGGCACGGCCATGCGCCTAGTCTCATCGTGCCGCCCATTTCGTCCACGCCCAGCAGTTCGCGCAATTTGTAAATCACGCGGTGCGGCGTGTGCGCGTCGAATTCGGTGCTGTTGGCATCCGCCAGCCCGGCGACGTTGCGCGCGTACTCGATAGTGATGCACTGCATTCCGAGGCAAATGCCAAAAAACGGAAGTTTGCGCTCGCGCGCATACTGAATCGCAAAAATCATGCCTTGAATGCCGCGCTTACCGAAACCGCCCGGCACGAGAATGCCATCCACGTGCGCCAGCCGTCGCGCCGCAGTTTCGAGCGAATCGATCTCCTCAGCCTCAATCCATTCGATCACCGTGCGCATATGATGCGGCAGCCCTCCGTGCATGAGAGCCTCGCGCAAACTCTTGTAGGCGTCCTCCAATGCCACGTACTTGCCCACCACACCGATGCGCACTTCGCCCCGAGGGTGCT
>Ga0210394_10001748_pt1 | contig 32885 bp, 31 predicted proteins | sample IncBWC12MmetaG_FD_160121 | JGI IMG/M metagenome (GOLD analysis project Ga0210394, IMG submission 160121) | Forest soil microbial communities from Barre Woods Harvard Forest LTER site, Petersham, Massachusetts, United States - Inc-BW-C-12-M | ecosystem: Environmental > Terrestrial > Soil >... | reverse complement strand
TTTCCAAGGAAATGCTCTATCCGGGTGACCGCTTTCGCATGTCCGACGAGCTGCTGCAGGCCTACATCCGCCAGCTCCTGGAGGCTCAGCCGCTCGGTGAAGTCAACGTCGCCTGGCAGGGCGGGGAGCCGACCCTCATGGGGATCGACTTCTTCCGGCGCGCGGTCGGGTACGTCGAGCAATACCGCCAGCCCGGTCAGAGCATTCTGCACACCATCCAGACCAATGGCACGTTGTTGGACGATGACTGGTGCGCGTTTTTCAAGCAGCACCGCTTTCTCGTCGGCCTGAGCGTGGACGGCCCCAAGCCCATGCACGATGCGTATCGGGTCGACAAGCATGGCGCCGGAAGCTTCGATCAGGTGATGCGGGGATGGGAGGTGCTGCACCGACACGAGGTGGACGTCAATATCCTGTGTACCATTCACGCCGCCAACGCCGATCACCCGCTCGAGGTGTACCGATTCTTTCGCGATGAACTGCAGGCCGGGTACATGCAGTTCATCCCGATCGTGGAGCGCACGACCGAGGCGCTGATCCCTCTCGCCAACCTCGGCTGGGGCAAGCGGCCCGGTGGGGACCGGCCCCTGTATACCCAGCACGGCGCGCAGGTCACCGACCGCTCGGTCCGCGCCGAGCAGTTCGGCCGCTTCCTCATCGCCACATTCGATGAGTGGGTGCGGCGCGATGTGGGAAAAGTGTTCGTGCAGACTTTCGACGTGGCGCTGGGAAGCTGGCTGGGGCAGCACAATTTGTGCATCTTCTCACCCACCTGCGGCAACGCTGTGGCTCTGGAGCACAACGGCGACCTGTACTCCTGCGATCACTACGTCGAGCCCGGCTATCTGTTGGGGAATATCCGCGACACGCCGATGGGCGAGCTCGTGGCCTCGCCGAAGCAGCGCGCCTTCGGACAGCACAAGCTCGACAGCCTGCCCAAGTATTGCCGCGAGTGCGAGGTGCTGTTTGCCTGCTACGGGGAGTGCCCGCGCAACCGGTTCATCACGACTCCGGATGGCGAGCCCGGGCTCAACTATCTGTGCGCCGGGTACAAGCTATTCTTCAATCATATCGACCCTGCGATGAAGACCATGGCCGGCCTGCTTCGCCAGGGCCGGTTTGCCGACGAGATCATGCAGCTGTCCAACACGCAGTGACCCGCTACGGTCCGATCTAAGGAGGGGGCGTGAAGCGATTGAAACTGCTGCGGCATTTGGCGGCCGCACTTTTTGGCGTGACGCTCGTTTGCGGCTGCGGCCCGAAGCAGGACAATCAACCGGCGCCGGCGACTCAACCTGCGGCGCAAACGTCAACCGCCGCTCAACAACCTGTCGCGTCGACGGAAGACTGGCCTCGCCAGATCACCAAGGATGGCAACCGGCTGACCTATTACCAGCCGCAGGTTGATTCCTGGACAGATTATCGCCAGCTCGATGGCCGGGTGGCCGTGGTGCTCACGCCCGCTGGCGGGGAGAGCATCACGGGAATGATCACCTTGCAGGCGCAGACCGACACGGACATGGGAGAGCGCACGGTCGTCATCCACGATATCCGCGTGACCAGCGCCCTCTTCCCTTCCCTGGATGAGGCGACGCAACAGAACATGCGTGCGATTGCAGAAGAGCTGTTTCCGAAGGAGGCGGTACCGATCTCGCTCGACCGCATGCTCGCCGCGACGGAGGATCAGGCGGCACCGAGTAAAAGCCTGGCTCTCAAATCGGTTGCACCCAAGATCTTCGTGAGCACCGAGCCGGCGATCTTGCTGCTCGTTGACGGCGAACCCGTAAAGGCGCCGGTTCCGCAGGCTTCCCTGGAGATCATCGTCAACGCCAACTGGGATCTCTTCTTCGATACCGCGGGGCAGCGCTTTTATCTTTGGCAGGCGCCCCTGTGGTTGCAGGCACCCACGCTGAATGGCCCTTGGGCCCTCGCCACAACTCTACCGCCTGACATGGCGAAGTTGCCCGATGAATGGTCCGAGGTGAAAAAATCCATCCCGCTCAGGGTTCCTGTGGATGCGCGGGCGCCGAGAGTTTTCTACAGCAACAGCGCGGCGGAGCTGATCGTTTTCAACGGTGAGCCCAAATGGGCAACCATTCAAGGAACAAACCTGGCGTACGCCACCAACTCGGACAGTGATTTCTTCAACGATAACACGACTAATCGATTCTATTACCTGACGTCCGGGCGTTGGTTCACCGCGCTGCAGCGCACCGGACCCTGGTCGTTCGCGAGTGCCAGGCTGCCCGCGGATTTCGCCAGGATTCCCACGGACAGTCCCGCGGCTCGCGTTCTGTCCAACGTGCCGGGCACCGACGAAGCCCGCGAAGCCGTGATGATGGCCCAGATTCCCACTCTTGCTGTCGTGAACAAGGCGGATGCGGCGGCGGCGGTGAAGGTCAGCTATCAGGGCGAGCCGCAGTTCAAACCGATCGAGACCACCCGGCTGTCCTACGCCGTAAACACTGACAGTAAGGTCATCAAGGTCGGCGATCTTTACTATCTCTGCTTCCAGGGTGTCTGGTTCATGTCCCGTAGCGCCAACGGGCCTTGGGAAACGGCCACCACCGTGCCGGCGTCGATCTATCAGATTCCTCCGAGCAGCCCGGTCTACAACGTGACCTATGTGCGGATCTATGAATCCACTCCTCAGACGGTCACGTGCGGGTACACCTCAGGCTACATGGGGACGTTCGTCCTCGGCTTGGCCGTCGGTGCCACGATCGCCTACGGCACGGGCTACCGGTATCCCCCGTACGTGTACTACCCACCCAGACCTTACCCCGTGCCCTATTACGTCGGCTATCCGCGCACGTACGGCGTCGCGGTGCATTACAACTATTACAGCGGCGGCTATTACGCGCAGAGATCCGTCTACGGTCCGTACGGCTCCGCGAGCAGATCCGCCTGGTACAACCCGTCTACGGGTTTCTACGGACGAGCAGCGACGGTGCAAACGCCCGCGGGCGGAGCGACTGTCGGCCAGGCCTACAATCCGTGGACCGGAACGTATGCCGCGACCCGGCAAGGTTCGAATGCCTATGGGCAGTGGGGCAATTCCGTTGCGGTCCGCGGCGATCAATGGGTTCAGACCGCTCATCGATCGAATGCCAGCGGAACCATCGCCGGAGGTCGAACCTCGGAGGGCGGAGCCGTCGTGGGGGGCGTCGGTCGCGGGGGTTCCGGCTTCGTGGGCCGAGACAAAGACAACAACGTGTATGCGGGTAAAGACGGCAATGTCTACAAGAGGGATTCCAGCGGAAACTGGCAGAAGTACGGCAACGGCGGCTGGTCCGGCGTGAATCCGCCCGCCACCCCGTACGGGTCATCGCAAGCTCCGCAGCAACGGGCCGCTGCTCAAACGCGCCCGACCCCGCAGCCCGTTACGGCGCAGGCCAGGCCCGGTGGTGTAAACGGCGGCGCCTCGTCACGCCCGGTGCAGCTGCCGTCCTCGGCAGGAACGCCTTCCGCAGGAGCGTTGCCCTCCACGTCCGCACCGACGCGCATGCCAGGGCAAGCTCGCCCCAACACTTCCCAGCAGCCCGCGGCGAGCCCGCTTGCGCAGCTCAACCGCGACGCGGCCGCCCGGCAACGGGGTGCGCAGCAAGCGCAGCGGTATCAAATGAACCGCCAAAGCGGCGCTGCCGGCAACGGGCCCGCGCCAGGAACGCGCGCAAACCGCCGATAAAAAAACGCGGAGACCAGGAGTTGAGCGCTACGACGCGCCCTGGTGATCGGGACCGAGTGCGCGGCGTTTCTTCGATCGTTGAGACTCGTCTTACTTTGAGACAGAGCGCTTGAACATGCGGTCGATCTTCTCATTGGTCGCATCACAGCACGACTGGCTGGCATGCGCCGCAGCCGTCGCTTGATTCGCCGTGCTCTGCGCACCGCTGGCCGCCTGGTTGGCCGACTGGGCGGCACTGCTGGCCTGGTCAGCCGCGCTCTTGGCGGCCGAGGCGTCGCCCTGCACCTTGGCCAGCTGGGCCTTCAGATCCGCAATGTCCGCCTGCAGAGGCTTGAGATCCGTACAGGCAGCTAGTCCAACGGCCAATGACACGGCAGCCGCCGCCTTCACAACGCTCGCGCACTTCATAAACGTCCCCTTCGGGTTGTTGATTCGGGATGTCCTGATAACCGATGCGAATCTGGCAGGCAAGTTCCGCCGTCATCACCGCGCGGCAACTGCATCAAATTTGACTCTGGAATGCAACTGTCCGACAGCTTCTTCTGGTCTGGACACCTAGTGACGCTACGCCGGCAGGTGACGTGATAGCCGGCCACAACGCGGCAGCGTCTGGGTATTCATCGGCCGCGTGCCGCGTCCAGCTCACGCTTCAGCTGCTGCGCCCATCCGGTAAGGATGCGCTCCGCTGCGGCGCGATTGGACACTGAGGTGGTCCACTGGAAACTGCCGCCAGTCGAGCCGCGCTTCGAATCGTAGGCCACCGCCAGTAGTGTGCCCGTGACGGAGTCACTGACCTGCAATGCGAGGGTCATGGAGCCGGCGTCCATGGTGTATGTTTTCGAACGGCCTGCCGTCTGCGTATCCGGAGCGCTGATATAGAGGTTGACGATGCTAGGTGTGATCTCGAGCACACCGTCGCCTGCTTCGGTGACGATCTCGTATCCACCATCACCGAGCACCTTCGCAAACGTGCTCTTCGCCAGATCCGCAAGACCGACGCGGATCTTCTTTAGCTGTTCGGCCGAGAGACCAAAAGTACCGTAGTTGCGGGGGTTCCAGGTTTTGCTGAACTCAACCACGGGCTCGCCGAGTAGTATTCTTGCGTAGGCAGAAGCATCAACGTCGGGACGGCGGTACAGCCTGTCGACATTCTTTGAATTGACAAGCTCAAGCCCCGGAAATGGCGAGCTCGACGATTGCGCCGCGGCAATCACCGGAGAAGTGATCGCAAGTACGAGCGTCACGGCGGCGGCGGCAATTACACGTGAATTACCAGCGAGGGAACGCGAGAACATCGGATGTCTCCTGTACGGTTAAGGGCATCACTTTAAGCGGGCCGCCGACCATGTGTTCTGCCGGCGTCGCCCCAATCCAGACGAGCGCGAGCGGAGCGGCGGCCTCCGCTGCGACTTGGAACAGCAACCTCCTATCGACGGGAACGGTCCTGAGATCGCGAATCACACTGCAACTGCTCACAGAGTCTGCCAGAGACGATGGATCAAGACTACCCAGTAGCGATCCGCGCCTCGCAACTTCTCGAGTCCACTTGGCGTCGAACGACCCTGTCAGGACCGATGGGCCCCGGCGTGTCGAATATCGTGACGACACGGCGAATCCTGGAGTCGATCACGACTCCCGGGGTGAGGGGTAAGGGAAGCCCTACGAGGTTGGGGCCGTACATCGAAAAATCCTACAGCAGGGGTAAGCTGACTTGAGATTGAAACACCATTCTTGCTGACCCGAGACGCGTGGGATATGTTTATCCCTATCGGGGAACGGTCCATATCATCAACATGACGGTGCAACCGACACTGACTGCCAACGAGCTGGCGGAGCAGCGAACGGACCTCGCCATCCGTCGCACGGTCATGGCCGCAGATCGCTCGCTGATGGCATGGGTCAGAACTGGCCTTTCGCTGATGAGTTTTGGGTTTACGATCTACAAGATTCTCCAGGAGGCGGCCAGACTCATGCTGGAACGTGGGGAGGCCCTGCGCGATCATAGCCCGCGCAATGTCGGCCTGTTTCTGACCGCGTTGGGTACGATCGCGATCGTGATCGGCACCATTGAGTACTGGCAGACGCAAAAGGACCTGCACCATGAACTGAACCAGGAAATGCGCTTCAACGTCTGGCGACCTGCATTCGTCATCGCTCTGATCATGTCCGCCGCGGGCCTAGTCATGTTCCTCAGTATCATCAGCAAATTGGCCTAAGGAGCCCATTATCTCACCCGCCCGGTTGCAGCCATTGTGATTGCCGCCCTCGTCTGGGGCCCCGTGTGGTTGCTACTCAACTGATAGACGCCACGCGCAGAGGAGCTGGCAATGGAAGACATCTGGTTGCGATTCGCGGGGAACATGGTCGACCGCGTCAGCGGGCCGATGAAGTTTCGGCTGCTGTTGCAGCCGACCATGGCTGCGCTCCTGGCGATTCGTTCGGGCCTCAAGGACGCCAGGGCTGGCAAGCCCCCGTATTTCTGGACCATCGCCACGGATCGGACGGCACGCGCAGAGCTGCTCAGGGATGGATGGAAGAGCGTCGGCAAGGTGTTCGTGCTCGCGCTGGCGCTTGATGTCGTCTACCAGATCGTCGAGTTGCGCTTCGTCTATCCGGGAGAGGCCATCATCGTCGCCCTCCTGCTGGCGATCGTGCCGTATCTCGTCCTGCGCGGGCTCGTCACTCGTCTCATGTCGCGGCGTGACCGTCGCCCATGACACACTGGGCCCGTACCAGCAGGCTGCCGCTGCGCACGGCGACCGCGTGCCACCCTCTGCACGATTCGATTTGGCCGCGGCCGCCTGGTGTACGGCTGGAGGCGCGGGACGCCTTTCAAAGAGAGTCGTATGGCCTTATGCTTGATCTTGCTGCTCGCAACGGGATCGAATCACCATGAACCATAAGATGCCCCGCAGTCTGGTCATCGGCGCAGTCGCTGCGGTTCCTTTGATGGCGCAGGCCGGCAGCCTCACGGGCAAGGAGCAGTTCCTGTGTACGTCCACGGAAGTGACGCGCTGCGAGGCTTTCAGGGGCTGCGACTCAGGCTCGCCGTCGCTCTGGAATATGCCGCCGTCCGTTCAGGTGGACCTCGCCAAGAAGACCCTGAGCACGCCACCCACGAGCGGTCAGCAGCGCAGCTCACCCTTCACGCATCTGGCACGCGACAACGGCCGGATATTCATCCAGGGCATGGAGAACGGTCGCGTGTTCAGCCTGGTGATAGCCGAAGACACGGGCCTGGCGTCGTTTGCGCTCGCGCTCGATGGCATCACGATCAGCGTATTCGGTGCATGCACGCCGGCGCCTTAGAGTTGACCGACTATTTCCTGAGATTGAGGACACTCGAGATGCGAACACCCAAAGTCCTTGCCGTCATCGCCGCGGCAGCTGCCGTGTGCGCCGCGAGCGCCCAGACACCGCCGGTCAGTACACCGCCGGGTGGTACAGCGCCGGTGAGTGCACCGACGGGACAAAAGACGCTCGCGGCCACGCTCAACGTGTACGCGTTCCCGAGCGCCGGTCAGGCGCCCAGCCAGCAGGCCGTGGACGAGACCACCTGCTACAACTGGGCGGTTCAGAACACCGGCAACGACCCCTTCCAGGCCACCAAGAACACCCAAAATGCGCAGCAGCAGGCGGCGCAGCACCAACAGCAGGTTCAGCAGGCCACCGCCGGCGCCGGGGCCAAGGGTGCGGTGGGCGGTGCTGCGACCGGCGCCCTGATCGGTGCAATTGCCGGGGATGCGGGCAAGGGTGCGGCGATCGGTGCGGGGGCCGGCTTGCTCGCCGGGAAGGCCAGACAGTCTCAACTGCAGCAGCAGGCTTCGCAGCAGGCCAAGCAACAGGTTCAGGCGGCCAACCAGACGCAAGCCCAGCAACTCGACGCCTTCAGGAAGGCGTTTTCCGTATGCCTCGAGTCGCATAAGTACATGGTGAGGTACTGAAGCAGGGTCGGTGCACCATTTCGGCGCGTCCGGCTCCACTCAGGGGACCGCGGTCGGCACGCTCTTGCTGCTTGTCGGCGATGCGAACACGCGGATTTCAATTGTGACAGACGCAAGTCAGTGATGAGCTCACGGATCGGGGGCCGGCGCAGCGCTTCGCGGTGTACCGAGCCCGCTTCGACCACGAGTTCTGGCGCGGTACAAGGACCGCCCGCCCGCCGCATCCACGGAGCTGGCCCCCCACTCGCCATTGGGCACATCGTTTTGTCGCCGTCAATGGTTTACCCTTGAGCAGGTCGGCGCATACCGTGGGACTCGTGGCGGACTCAGAAGAATCTCATACTTTCCGCATGCGGCTGCTGTTCATAAAACCGGTAAGGAGCAGCGATACATATGAGCGCCGAAACTTCGAATAGCTGCAATTGGGCCGTCCTCGGCGCCGCGCTCGTCGTCGCCCGGCGTGCAATGGGAATTCGCAGTCGCCTCCACCACGGGGTAGGCCTCCTGGTGTTTGCCACCGCAGGGCTTCTGCCAGCGTTCGCGACTGCAGACCAAGTGTTTGCCACCGCGCAATCCGACAAGTGGCAATTTTCCGCGACTCTGTACGGCTGGTTGCCGGATGTCCATGGGACGGTGAACTTCCCGGTGCTCGGGACCACTCAGGACATCAGCGTCGACGCGAACACGCTCCTCAACCACCTCAATCTGGCGGCGTTGGGAGCGTTCGATGCGCACTACGGAGCCTGGGGTGCGTTCACCGATGTCATCTACATGAACCTCGGAGCCACCAAGTCGAATACCCGCAACTTCACTATCGGCAACATCGGGATTCCTGCCACCACCACGGCGGATATCCGGATGAGCCTTAAAAGCTGGATAGTGACCATCGCACCGGAATACCGCGTGGTGGCCGATCCGGCGTGGACGTTGGACCTGTTGGTCGGCGCCCGCTACGTGGACCTGAGCAGCACCCTGAGCTGGTCGATCACCGGGGCTCTCGGACCGCTCCCGCCTGCCAATCGCTCCGGCAGCTCCGAGGCGAGCCGCGACGTCTGGGCCGGAATCGTCGGGCTCAAGGGTCAGTATGCCTTCGGAACGGACCGGAGATGGTCAGTGCCGTTCTATCTCGATGGCGGCACGGGTGATTCGTGGAACACCTTTCAGGTGGCCGGAGGCCTCGCTTATTCGTTCGACTGGGGTCAGATCGGCGCGTTGTACCGGTACCTCAAGTACAAGCCGCAAGGCAGCAACAACAGGATAGAGGAGGTCTACTTCAATGGCCCGATGGTCGGGGCCAGTTTGCGCTGGTGAGGGGACCGCGCCCATAGCGGATCGCGAAAATTCGGCAGGCTGCCCGCTGGTGCATCGCGTGGCGGGTTCTCGTAAGTTCGGTCGCGAGCGATCTAAGCAACGAATGCGGAATCCCCTTGCGATGGCTGCTGTATTCTTGAACAACATGAAATGCCTGGAAAGGAGCTCTCGATGAATAAGGTTCGCACCGCGCTGGTCTCAGCGGCTGCCCTACTGACCTGTGGTGTCGGGGGCATCGCCGCCGCGGAGGACTACGACCATACGTTTCTCAGTGACTACAGCAAACTCCAGGCCAACCCACTGCCCAACAATGCGGGGACCGACCTCGTGTACATCGCCCCCGGTGCCCTGGAGCGGGCGGCCAAGTACAAGGCGCTCATGGTGGATGAGCCTGAGGTGCTGGTCAGCGCCAAATCCGACTATAAGGGCGCCAAACCATCCGATCTCGAAGCGATCGCCGCACTCGTGCGTACGACCGTAAGTGACACATTGAAGACGGGCGGCTACGGCATCGTCGAGTCGCCCGGACCCACCGTGCTCTATTTGAAGATGGCCGTGACTGATCTCGATCTCAAGCGCAAGAAGCGCCCGCTGCTCGGCTATACCCCGGCGGGCTTTGTCATCAAGGCGGGGGTAGACGCGATGCGAGACATGATGGGCAAGTACGACATCATGGGCGCGGCAGCCCAGGGGGAGATCGCGGATAGTACATCGCAAGAGATCCTGTCGGAGTTCGTCGCCCTGCGCGGAAACAACGGCAAGCGCATGAGCTTCGACGACTTCAACAACGAGGTTAAGAGCTTCGCCTCACGCCTGCGTTGCCGGCTGGACAACGCCCACGTCCCCGCCGACCAAAAGATCGACTGTTTGGATCCGGCGGCGCGCGCGGCCCGTGAGGCAAAGGGCCCGGTAGTGCATTAACCAGAATCGGTCGTTCCCAAGTCACGGTGCTGCAGCGGTGCGCTGATGCACGACGTCTCCACCGGCGTCATCCGCTGGCTCCCTTAGCTGTCGCTCCCGGAAACTCGGAAATGTAACGCGCCCTGGCAGCGCTTTGCGCTCATTGCGAGCTCAGTGAGCTGGACAGAGCGGTAAGACTCTCCGGAGTCACACGAATGAGGCCGGTGGCCGGGCTGTCGATGTCAGCGATGAGGAGGAACGAGATCGATACGACCGCCGGCAGCACCGACACCAGCACACGCTCTCCTTTGGCATTTCGTGCGCCAACTCCGAGCATGAGGCCGCAGATGATGGCGATTACCGTCAGCAGTCCCCACGACTCCATTGGGATCCGGTTCTGGCGGGCGGCCTCGGCATTGCCGCGCGAATTGAGTACGTCGTTCAAGCCCGAAATTGCCAGGGCGACCATGGGCGTCGACCGCACTGTCACAACGCCCACGACGGTGGACCACAGTTCCGTCTGGAGACGAGCTGTGCGAGCGCGGATCTGGCGCAGCTCTTGGGGGTTCCCCGTTGAATAGAACAGCATCCGCTGGCCGAGGTAGTCTCGCAGCAGGGCACGCACTTTTTCCCCTTCAGCGGCAGGCAGCAGGTCGGCCCGCACATATTCGGTTTCGATCGCGTTGGCTTCAGCCTCCTCATACATCTTCCGTTCATCGTAGCGGCTGATCGCCATCGAGAAAGTGAATCCGATAAGCAATCCGAGCAGTGTGAGTGTGGCGGCTTCGACCGTCTCGAGCTCCTTTTGGACGTCCTCGCGCAGGCTCCCGAGCCTCGAGGATAGAAACACGCCAATGCGGATCGAGCCCCAGATGAAGACCAGAGCGACCGCGAAGAGCAACAACGGGTAATCCGCGATGTTAAGCATCGATCAGCCCCTCAGCCGCCTGGCCAGCAGCCCATTCTACCTGCGAATCCATCTCGCTTGACAACAGCACGGTCGCCCGCGTGCGGACTGCCATCACAGACCGGGCAGGTTGTAATTGAGGATGAGCCGCAATTGGTCGGTATGCAGTCGGCGCGGCCCGGGCTGTGAGAGGTACCCGTACCGTGCGCGCAAGCTCAACCCGCGCGGCCAGCCGCTGGTCGCCTTCCATTCGAGGTTGAGATCGGACTCGTCGCGCGCGTATTGGTTGGGCTGGTTCGGCTGTGATCCGCGCACATACAACACGTAGGCGCTTAGGTTCTTGACGCTCCGAAAGTTGTAAGCGGCGCGCCACATCCAGGCAGTCTCCCCGCTGCGGTCGAACCAATGGATCTGCACGGCGTTATAGCCCGGAGAGCGACTCCAGGGGCTCTGTAGATTCGCGCCGTTACCATTGCCGGTGTAGCCTGCTGTCAGCAGCGCGCCGGCGAAGGCCAGTTCGGCCTTGAAGCCAAACTGATCGGCCGAGAACGGGTGACCCGTCAGCAGCTCCCCGCCCACGCTCTTTTGGCTCGTGTACTGCGCGGCGAGTTGCAACCGCAGCCGTTCGCTGAGCGGGAATGCGTCCTTGACCTCGAGGTAGGCGATGTTAATGATATCGCTGCTGTAGTAGTCAATCGCGCCGACCGACAGGGCGCCCAAACTGTAATCCCCGCCCACGACGGATACACCGCGCGAGACACCGGCGCGGGCGCCCGCGGCCGCGGCCATCGACACGAAGTCTGTGGAATCGCGCTCCTTGATCTTATCAACGTAGCCCGCGGCGAAGCGCCAGCGCGGCGCTCCGTCGGCTCCACCGAACGATCCGAGCACGCTGGCTCCCTCGAATGTATTCGGCGTCATGCGCGTGTCGAAGCGGCTCAAATAAGGAGTGTCATACCCTTTGAGCCCGACAATCGCCTGCACGCCCTCGATGAGCAGGATCTCGCCGTAGAGCTCGCCCAGCACGCTGTAGCCGTGCTGCCCGGGTGCCAACAGCCTCGTTCCATCCTTATCCTCGGGGCCGTAGAGTCGCTGCGAGGTATAACCCGTCGCACCGATGGCGAAGAGATCGCGGAAATACCCGGTCTTGAATCCCGCCGAGCCGCCGAGCGCCCAGGCTTCGCTCTCGGTGCCATTCATTTTGTGGCTATCGAAGTAGAACGAGCGGAGCTGCCCGTAGAACTTCGTATCGCGCCATGCCTGACGCCTCGTTTCGGCCAGCCACTCCGCGCGCGTCATGGGCTCGAAGCTTTGATCGATTGTCGTGCTGCCTTGCTCAGTGGAGCTTGGGATCGGCGCCTCGTCACTGCTCGCAGTGGATGCGTTCTGCGCATCCGCGGTCCCGCTCGTCGGGGCCGATGTCGTACTCGTGGCGGGCTCAGGCGCCTGCTGCGCGTGCGCCGCGGGACTGCCAACACATGAAAGCGCAGCCAACAAGGCGCCGATCAAGGCATCGCGGGAGCTGCGGCCTCCGTCAGTCGCGCCCTCGCGGGCTTTTGCACTCGGACACACAGTCTCCCCTTAGGTCATCGGCCCAGCTGCTTATGTGTTCAACTCTAGCGCGAGTCTACTGCCAGTCAAACATCGGGTCGGGAAACGCCCCAGCTCGGTGGCGGCTCTTCCTGCCGTCCGCCGGCGCATCTTGCCGCGCGTAGCGCGCCGTGCTGCGATACCCTCGATGAGCGTCGCTGTACCCGGGGCACAAATGGACACGAGCACTAAATCGGCGAGCCGGCAGCGGATGGTTTGCTGGATGGCGCTGCTCACCGGGCCGCCTGTGATCGTGCTGGCTCAGGAACTCGACCCGCGTGCCTACTCACCGAGCCCGGTCGGCACAATGTTCGTGGTCGTTAGCGATTCTCAGTCGAGCGGCTCAGCTGTCTTCGATGCAGACTCTCCCTTTTCCGACGTTCATGCCAACTTCAGTCTGGCAAGCCTCGGGGCCGGTCGCGTCTTCGGCCTTGCTGGCCGGCAGTCGAGTCTGGCGCTCGCGCTGCCATACGCGTGGGGGGACGTCTCGGGCAATGTCGGCGGGACCCAGCGCTCGGTCAGCCGCTCCGGGCTGGCCGATGCGCGACTGCGGTTCAGCATGCTTCTGCTTGGTGGGCCGGCGCTTGCGCCGGCAGTCTTTGCGTCCAGAGAGCAGCGTACGATACTCGGCGTCAGTCTCACTGTTGCCGCGCCGGACGGGCAATACGATAGTTCGAAACTCATTAACATCGGCTCGAATCGATGGGCATTCAAGCCGGAGATCGGCCTCTCCCGCCCAACGGGTCGGTGGCAGTGGGACCTCTACGAAGGCGTCTGGTTCTTCGAGGAAAACGATAACTTCTACGGTGGCCATCGGCGTGCGCAGGATCCGATCTTAACCACGCAGGCTCATCTGAGCTACACGTTACGGCCGCGGCTGTGGGTGGCAACAGATGTGACCTACTACACCGGCGGCGGCGTCACCGTCGATGGCGCGCGCGCATCCGGGTCGCAGCGCAACGTTCGCGTAGGCGTCACTGCGTCCATGCCGCTGGCGCAGAGACAGTCGCTCAAGCTCAGCTACAGCAACGGCGCCGTGACGCGCGTCGGTGGCAACTTCCGGTCCATCAGTGCTGCCTGGCAGTACGCGTGGATCGATTAAGACCCGCGCGCCTCTGGCAGCCCTTGACGGATGCGGGCGGAAAAATCCGCAGAGTCGCCGGCGGCCTTGGCCCGTTCGGTAATGTTACTGCGCGCTCGAAGCTCTTCGAAGGGGGCGCGCGTGTCTATCTGACCCCGCTCGTAAAGGAGTTCGTCGAGGTGACCGTTCGCGAGCAGCCTCCAGTCCAGGCGCCCGCCGGCGCCGATATGTTGCACATGCCCACGGATCGCCGTGGTGCAGTTCTGCGTCAAGGCGTTGTACCACTCGGGATGTTCGGCGAGATGATTGACTTCATTGAGGTAGTCAATCAGCAGAGCCCGCGCCTGTGAGGCAGAAGCCCTGATGTGGTACAGATACACCTGCTCACCGCGGTAGTTGGTTCGCAATCCGACCAGATCACGCTCGTCCGCAACGACGTAGTAGAGCTCGTACTGCCGGAAGAAGCCGCGCACGGCTGAGTACGACTCGCCCTTCTCCTTGCGTGTCTCGATCGAGATCGCCAGGTGTTGTCCGTCGTCGAAATCCCAGCTGGCGATGGTGTGGGCGATCTGGGTCGGTCCCCAGAACGACAAGAACAGATCGACGCCGCGAATCCGGTCGCGGTTGTAAGTCCGCGTCTCCCAGTGCTCGTCATAATCGGTCTCGGATCGATACATGAAATTGCGCACATTCTGGATGGTGACCGACGAGTCATGAAAAGCCGCCTGTGCCGTGCGCGCAACGTCGGGACTCCAGTCGCGGGAGTTGCTGGGCGCAATCGACGCCCACCACGCGGCGACCAAAACTACCGGCAGGCTCGCCGCGAGCAGTCCTCTCAAGGAGGGCCGCACCCGTGTCGCCAAAAGGACGCTGGTGAGCCCCATCGCCACACACAGCGTTGCTGCGAGCACACGCGAATGCGGTCCGTCGAACCACAACGCGAGCGCCCCCCAGGCGACGCCGGCGAGGACGATCGCGGATAACACCACCGTCACGATCAGTCGAAGAACGCGTCGCACCATCAACGAATCCCCGCGTGCTCATAGAGGATGCGGCGGACTTCCTCGATGGTCTCGGGAGTGGCCTGGGTCGAGTGAGCGGAGCGCACGACCAGCTCCGACTCGACAGGCTCGATGTGCGCGCTCCTGTACTTGACGACTCCGTCATCGCCGTCCTCGATCGGCCCGCTACCCTTCACTGGGATAATCGAGTGCACGTGTACGCCGGGGGCAATGGGCAACGACGCGAGTGTCCTCAGGCCGGGGTTGGAAGGGTCCATGTTGTCGAGCGCGGTCGGGATAGTGAACGGAGTTCCCAACATGCTGGGCGAACGAAGCTTTCCGACTTCAGCCGCGGCCTTCGCGAGACCGCCTGGCAGGTGAATGAACTTGTTGAAGAACTTGGCGATGGGATTGGCCGCCCGATAGCTGCCGCGATGCGGCGTGGCGATGAAAACCACCCGTTTGACGAAGGGCAGCGGTTCGACGAACGTCGCGCGCCTGAGCAGATCGCGAGTCTCCGGCTTGAGATCAGCCTGGTCAAACGGGACCTTGGAAAAATTATCCCAGAAGCGAGTGCCGCTATCGACGACCGTCATCTTGGTCAGGAGCCCCCCCTGACTATGGCCAATGACGACCATCTGATCAAGCGCAGGGTCCTTGTCTTCAGGGTCGATATCCTTGCGGAATGCCGTGAGCGATTCCCGCAGGTGCATTGCTGACAAGGCGATCGTATTGCCGCTGTTATAGATGAAGCCCCAGATCTGATAGCGCGAGCTGATCGCCGGATCGGCGAGCAGCTCGTTGGCCATCTCGGCCCAGCGAGCCGGGCTCGAGGCCGTGCCATGAACCAGCACCACCGGAATCTTGTTGGGGTGGTACGGACGCATCACGAAGAGCCCGCCGCTGCGCTCGACGTAACCGCCAACACCCAGAGACGAAAAGTCGCCGCGGCGAAAACCCGCAATCTCGAAGTCCCAAACCGGCGAACCTTCCAGCCGATACGCCAGAGCGGCACTGGGCGCATACTCGAGCGCCACAGAGTAGGGACCGACCTGCACGGCGGTCGTGCGGTCCCGGTCGTAGAGTTCCACAGTGCCGTGCAGGCGTCCGTCACTCATCGCGCGGCGAGGATCCTCCAAGCGCACGAAGGCAGTGACCGGTACTTTCGCAGTCGGGGGCAGCCAGCGGCTGCCGGGATCGGTCGCCGCTGCTTTGACGCGCGCGGAAAGCGGAGCGCCGATGCCGGCCTTGCGATAAACGTTGCGCAGTCCACGCACTTTCAGGTCGGCGAGCGATACGAAGCTCGTCAGATGATATCCGCCATACGTGAATCCTTCGGGGTCGGCCGTCAAGCTGAGTGAGCCGAAGGGCAGACTCAGTTCACGCTCGCTCAAGTCCACTTCCTTGCGGTCCTGGGTCGCAAGCCCCAGAGCGATGCCTCGATTGTAGAGGTCAGCCGCCAGCCGCAGGCGTGGATCATACGGGCCCGGCGCGTCAGCTTGATCTGCCGGAAACAAGAAGGCGTACGCATAGGCTGCGGACGCCAGGAAATACGCTTGCTTCTGCGATTTCTCGGCATAGGCGAAGGAGAGTTCGGCCAGGGCAAACAACCGGTCGTGCTCGTCGGCTTTGCCAAGCCCGGAATTCAACTCCGCCAGCACGGCTTCCGGTTCTTTCTGGTAGCGGTGGCTGAGGGCGGTACGCTCGAGGATCTGCGTCGAATAGGCGCTCGGTTTGTTCGCCGACAGGACGCTCTCGTACAGCTGCCGATGAGCCGCTTGTTCGTCAAGACGAGAGACCCCGACGGGACTCGCACAGCCGCTCGCCAGGGCGATGATCGCGAGGGCGGCCGCCCAGGCTCGGAGCGATACGGCGAGGGGCGGCGAGTCGGCCAACGCCGCAGCGTCGCGGCCCTCGAGAGGCTTGGAGTTCATTCGCTCGCCGTGCTCACATCCGCCGACCGTGGCTGCCAGGGCCAGCGGCCCTCGATCTCCAACACGATCGACCAGCTGAGGAACGTACGGATCAGGACGAGGAGTCCGAGCGCCGCGAAACTTCTTAAGGTCCGCTCCAGCGCAACGGTGCGAACCACATCCGCGGCAACCAGGATCTCAAGACCGAGCAGCATCGCGCGTCCCAGGGTGGCGCGAAAGGACTTGTAGTGCTCGAGCGTGAAGCCGCGCTGTGAGAGCGCGCGCACCAGCCAGCCGAGCGTTGCGATGAGGATGTAGCCGACGATGAGTGCAACGGCGATCGCTTCGATCGCATTCGCGCCGATCCCAACCCACAGCTGATAGATTGTTTGCGCGCCGGTGTCGTGCATGGTGGCGGGACCTCAGGTGAAACTCACGCGGCTATCAACCGGCCGTGGCACAACGCCCCTGGCAGCGGGCAGGCGGTACCGCCAGACAGTACACGCAGCAGCACCCCCACCGGCCGCGGGGCTGAGCGCGCTAACCCATCGTGCATGGCTCCGGCGCGTCACCTGACTGCCTCAAGCAGGCCGGCAACGCCGAGCCCGAGGAACATGGCCAGCGCGAGTATACGCAGCGGCTTACGGGGCAGCCACCGCGCCGCGGTTGCACTGAGAATCACCACAGGTACGTCGATCAGCATGATCCCCAGGGTCGAGCCGGCCAGCACCGGGAGCAGGGACCCGTATCTCGCTGCGAGAGCTAACGTGGCGACCTGTGTCTTGTCCGCCATCTCCATTAAGAAGAATGTCCACAGAGTGGTCCCAAACACTCCAATCTTCGAAGTCGCATGCACCTGCGGCGCAGACTCATCCGGAATCAGTACCCAGATGGCGATGCCCGTGAACGAGAGCAATAGAATCCACCGCAACACGCTGGGGCTGATCGTGACGGCGAGCCAGGTGCCGAGTGCAACGGCCAGCGCGTGATTTAGCAGTGTCGCAACAAGCATTCCAAGAATGATGGGCACCGGTTTGCGAAACTGAACCGCGAGCGCCAGCACCAGCAGCTGCGACTTGTCACCAATCTCTGCAACGGCCACGACAGCGGTGGAGACAAGGAAGGCTTCCACGAGCGGGCTCCGGCCTTACGCAGCCGGAGTCGAAGCTTTACCGGGGCGCAAGAAGGGGCGATCGAGTGCTTTGAGCAACTTTGGATCGCGGCCGTACGGGTCTGGCTTGAAGACGACCGCGCCTTGATCATCGCGGTCGACGGTCCAGTACAGCATCAGCACCGGCACGGGTTTGGGCAAGCGTAGGGTGCGTGTCGTGCCGGAGTCGAGCACGGCATCGATGGCCGCGCGGTTCCACCGCTGCGGGTTCGCGAGCAGCAGCTCCGCGAGCTCGAGCGGACGCTCGGTGCGGATGCAGCCGGAGCTGAACGCGCGCTGCTCGCGTTCGAACAGCGCCTGGCTGGGTGTGTCGTGCAGATACACCAGGTAGGGGTTCGGGAACATGATCTTGACACGCCCAAGCGCATTGCTCGGGCCCGGGTCCTGACGGATCATGAACGGGAACGTCGCGGCAGTGTACCGGCTGAAGTCGACGCCCGCCTGACTGACCGGGCGGCCGTTGCGGTCGATCACTTTCAAGCCGCGCTTTTCCAGGTACGACGGATCCCGCCTCGCGGCGGGCAGGATGTCCTTAGCGAGTATGCCGGGTGGCACTGTCCAGGTCGGGTTGAACACGACCTCGTCAATGGCGGACCTGAATATCGGCGTTTGCCGGTAAGGCTGGCCGACTTGCGCCCGGGCTCTCCAGATGACGGCGCGATCGCGCACGTACCGCACCTCGAACCCGGCCACATCGACGATCACGAATTCGCCATCAGCCCTTTGATGCAGTACCCAGCGGGCGCGCTCGAGGTTGACGCGAATCTGATCGATGCGCTGCGCGACGCCGACGTTCAGCTCGCGGCGTGTGGAGGGTCCGACCGCGCCGTCCGCTGGCAGAAAGTGCCGTGTCTGGAAGCGCTTCAAGGCGGCCTCGAGTTCCTCGTCGAAGGCGGTACTACCCGCGGCCGCGCGCGGATCCTCCCCGCTCGCCGACAGCCGCTGGCGTAATGCGGCGACGCGCGGATCCGTGACGCCCCGGCGCAGCGTGGGACCGTCGGCGAGGGTCGGCCAGCCGCCGGCGGACTCGATGCGCCGATAGTCGGCCAGCGCCTTGGACATAGCCTGATACATCCAGTGGTCCGGGCGCACCTTGTCGATTGCGTTCGCGATATCCGCGGCCGTCAGCGCGCCGAGCACGAACTGCACGGCATCGCTTTCGTTCATCTGCCGACGTTCGAAGTTCCAGCGACTGTCAATCGAGACCGGATCGACTTTCCCAAAGTACAAGTGATACAGCAGCTCACTATAGGCATCCGTCGCGAGAAGCTCGAGCTGAGCCGTATCGAGCGGCGTGCGATCTACCCGACCCGCCAGTCGTTCCAGTGTTGCAAGATGATAGTCAGCCGGCGTCAATCCATCCGCCGCGCTCGCACGCACGACGTCGAGGAGCTTCGTAAGGCGCGCGCCATCCCAGAACGGTTGGAATCCATGCAGTTCGTAGAGCGTCGCCAGTGATCGGGTTGCACTCAGCGGCGTACCCTCAACGCTCAGGCGGCCGCCCGCGGAAAGCGCCTCAACACGTTCTCGCACCGCCTCAATGACGGGATCGGCAGATGCTGCTTTCTGGGCCGCCGCGGCCAAGGCATGGACGCCCACGACCGCTGCGCACAGGATGGTAGAAATCCGGACCGCGAGGCCCCGCACCGCTAGCAAGCCGGCGCCCGCGGCGGTCGATGAGAATTCTCGTCGCCCGCGCTGCCAAGCTCGGACGAGTTCGTCGCTGGCTGCGGCCTCACCGGCGCACTATCGCAGCGCCGTTTCACGGTGAGCTCTTGGTCGGTGGGTACTGAGCGAATGCTGCCTTGGCATTTGCCTCGGCGCGTTGGGCCGTCTTCTGCGGGTCCTTGTCGACCGTTTGCACGAGATAGGCGCGCCACGCGAGCTGCTTTGTGTTCGCATCGATGAGGTCGACGATCAGTGTGCCTTCAGTGTAGTTGCGCACGACCACGTCGTCATAGGTGCGCCCCCAGCGCCCGGCCCAATAGGGGTCATATCGGCTCCAGACCATTCTCGAGGAGGTGGCTGCGGCGGGTACCGTCTCGACGGACGTCTTGTTCTTGGCGCCGATCCAGTACAGGACCACGAGATCGGGCTGGGCATTCTCCGGCACCTCGCTCAGCCCCTTGGACGACATCTGGGCGCCGATGATGTCCTTGATGCGTTTGTCGACCAGGGAATTCTCGAGACTGCCCCCACCGGTAACGTCCTTACCTCCGGCCCAATAGTATGAGTGGTACTTTGCGAAGTCGGCAGATGGATCGAAATCCGTCCGCGCGTTCGTATGTGCGCAGCCCGCGACTGCCCCGCCCACGACCAGCACTGCAAGAAACCGCATGATCAGGACCCTCCGTGCAACAAACTCCGATACTTGCTGATCTCGCATACTCACGCAATCCCCGGGCACCTGCGGCATGCTTTCGGCAAGACAATGGGTCGCGATGCAGATCATGCCGACGTGCTGGATGGCTTCAATGGTCGGGCCGGGAACGTCCATAATTCAAGCCCGCCGATACTCCGCATGAACCGCGACACACAAGGCAGCCGTAAGCGGAGCGGTGCTGGAGTGCTGTAGCGGACTCGGCTACCCTTCCTCGGCAGTGGCAGACTCCAGCCGATCATGAATTTCGAATCAGCGTATCAGTGGCGGCCGTGGCACATTGCGGCGCTCGTGGCACTCGCCGGCGCGGGCCTTGGTGCCGCCGGCGCGGCGCGCGCGGTGGGACCGGCAGCCTCCGGCCTTGTCGCGCCAGCGGACACTGCGGAGACCGCGAACGGCAATCCGGCCGGCCTCACCCGACTGCAGCATCCCGAATGGGTTGGGGAAGTCGTGGCACTCGCGGCAAGTTCCACCGACGAAATCTCCGCCACCAGCGGGGGCTCACGGTCCATCACCTCCAATGGCAGCTTTGCGATCCCTGCGGTTTATTACGCCCGGCCCTGGAATGACCGCCTGACGCTCGGCATTTCCCTGTCGGTGCCGGCCGGGATCGGTTCAAACCCAGGGGATGCGACGATCGGGCGTTACCTACTCGAAAAATGGACCCTCGGCTACCTCAGCCTGGCTCCGGCGGCGGGCTATCGGTTGAATGATCGCCTTTCCCTGGGTTTGGCGCTCAATCTGAACTACGCCTCCTACGAATACGAATCAGCGGCGCTCAACGGTCCCGGGCAGCCGGATGGGACCATGAAGCTCAAGGACCATGATTTCGGCGCCGGCTTTCAACTCGGGGCGTTGTATGAAGCTACGCCAACCACACGCTTTGGCCTGACGTACCACAGCTCGACCACATCGCATTTCTCGAGCACGCCGGAATTCTCAGGTCTCACGCCGCAACGACAGTCGATTCTGCAGGCAGCCGGCATTCTGACGCGGACGGTAAGCCTGGAAAGCAAGTTTCCGCAGGCACTGCTCGTGGGTACATACCACGAATTTACCAATGGCGCGTCCGCCACGCTGGATGTCGCGTGGGTGGACTTCAGCCACTTCGGATTAACTCAGGCAAGCCTGGGCAACACGTCCATCACGACCTCCGACGCCAGGTACAACGACATCTGGGCCGGATCGGCCGGGCTGGGTTGGCCCCTGGGCGGCGGTTGGACCGCAAAGGTCGGAATGGCTTACGCGACTTCTGGCATCAGCGACGCGAACCGCACCTATGCGTTGCGCCTGGATCGCATCTGGGGTATCGGCGCCGGTGCGACGTATCGCTGGACCAAGGAGAAGTCCGTTGAGGTGAACCTGAGCTACTACGATCTCGGCCACGCGCCGGTGAGTGTCGGCGTGGCCGGCATCGGATCCCTGTCAGCCGCATATTCGACGAACTACGCCGTCGGACTGAACGTCTCCTTCCGTTGGGAGAGGCTGAGCGGCGCGCGGTGACGCGGAGCGCACTTTCGCGCGCTTTCCTATGGACTTGACGACCAGGTCACTTCGGGAACAGGAACGTCAGCTGGAACCTGTAACCCCAGCCCTTCGGACCGACGCCCTCGGGAGTGTCCGCCCAGTAACGCGCGCCAACCTGCAGGCTCAGCGGCTGGTTGCCGAGTTTGAGAATCTGAGTGAGCGTGAGGTTGACCGGCACCGACCATTGGCTGGCCTTCCAGTTGTAGGTCGATTCGGTGTTGATGCTGGCGGTCGTGTAAGTCTTGGTCGTGTAAGCCAGGAACGGCTGTACATAAAACACGCTGTAGTCGCTCTTCTTGCTGTCACTTGACATCGACCAGATTTGGTTCACAAGAGCGCCGTAGGTCCAGCCGTTCTCCTGCTTGAGGACGACGGCGGTCGGGCCAGCGCCCCACTTGCCGGCGGTCAAGTGGCTGGCCCCGGTGGGCAGGAGCATCTGCGGTCCCGCGCCCCAAATCCAGCCTCCGTCGGTGGGCTTCTTGGGCGAGAAGTAGAACTGTTGTGTGGTGTCGCCGAGCCCCTCCTGTGTACCCGAGCCCGTCGCAACATCGCCCTCTGGTGTACCCGCGCCCGGTACGCCTTTGTCCAGGCTGACTCCCTGGATAATCGTGCGCGAGATCAAGTTCCAGTCTGCGCCGATTGAGAAAGGGATCACCGGCTGCACCGTCAGAAGCGACTGGTTGCCCTGCTCGATCGGCCCGATGTTGCTGTTGTAGTCGTATCTGATCGGCAGGCTAATCAAGGCGGCAACGGGATTTAGCGCGTCCTTGGCAAGTGCCCCCTCACTCTCCTGCGCCACAGCCGGCAGGACAGCAAACGCAGTCACGGTGGCAAGAGCGCAGCCGAGGACTCCGAGTCTCATGGCTTCCCCCCGTTATAGGTGTGGTGGATTGTAAACGCTCTCGCTCGTGAGTGGGTACGTCTGCGCACGGAGCACAAACGCCGAGGATGACGGCTTGTATAAGTGGGACTATCCTTCGATCCCTGAGTGGCCGCTCGCTCGACTTGGTCGGCAGCTTGCCAGCGAGCGTTCTAGCGCCGTCAGGAGATGCTTCCATGCATTCACCACACATCAGATCGAGTGCACCCGGCGTTAGCATTCTGGTTTTGTTGATATTCCCCGGATTCGCTACGGCACAGGAGCCTCGTCTTCCCCAGTGGTCCTACTCTGGGGCAGAGAGTCCGGCGCATTGGGGCAGCCTTCGTCCGGAATATTCGGCGTGTTCGCTGGGCCACATGCAATCTCCGATCAACATCGCACATGCCAAGCCCGCGGATCTCCCGGCATTGAAATTCGATTACAAGGCAACTTCGCTGAATATCATCGACAACGGCCACACCATTCAGGTGAATGTTGGTCCCGGAAGCACACTCAGCGTCGGCGACAAGACCTACAGTCTGAAGCAGTTTCATTTTCATCATCCCAGCGAAGAACACGTCAATGGCAGGGGCTTCCCCTTGGTCGCCCATCTCGTGCATCAGGATTCCGAAGGTCATTTGGCGGTCGTTGCCATCCTCTTTGAGGAGGGAAAGGCCAACGCGCTGGTCAATTCCCTGTGGAGCAATATCCCGGCCGAGAAAGAAAAGGCCGCGGATGTCCCCTCGGTCTCGGTCCGGGCTGCGGAGCTACTGGCCGCCGGGAGCGGTTACTTCACCTACATGGGCTCGCTGACGACGCCCCCGTGCAGTGAGGGTGTAACGTGGTATGTCCTCACGAGTCATTCTTCCGTTTCCGCGCAGCAGATCGCGACGTTCTCTAAGATCTATCCGGGGAACGCGCGTCCCATCCAGCCGCGTAACGGCCGCAGCATTTTGGAGTCTCAATGACGCTGATCGCGCGCCGATCGGTCACCGCCCGGGAAGCTGATCGCGAGTTCACGCCTACTCACACGCTCCCCCCAACAAGCCGCTCTTGAGTTCCGGGTTCGGCGGGACCGAGCCGAGCCAGATTGAGATAAACGCTCGCGCAAAATCGGCCCCCGGGATCGTGCCCTTCACGGCCCCATTGACATCCACCTCGATGCCCACGCCAGGGCGGTGCCTGAAGCTGAGCCGCTGGCCTGTCTTCACATCGGACATCCGGCCGTTGAGCGTTGCGATCCGCTCCTTCAGCACGGGTAGCTGATCCTTCGAGTTTTGGACAAACCCTTCGCTCCACCCCTTCCTCAGATCATCGGCGCTGACGCTGTGTACGAAATGAAGAATCAGCTCATCCGGACCGTTAGATTCGACGAGAACCTTCGGATCGTGCGATGCGCGGCTGACATAGAGCGCCGCGACGTAGACATTCACCTTCAGGAACGTCGCCTTGCGTATGCCCAGCCCATTGAGCGTCAGTTCGGTCCCATCCAACTGCACGTGATCCGGAAAGTTGACGCCCTTGCACTCCGCTGCGTGCGCAGCACCCGTGGCCAGTGTCAGCAGTAGACTCGTCAATACCGCAGTGCGTCTCATGTCGGCTCCTTAGGACAGCAGACGTACCCGCCCGAAGAGTGATTCGCGCACGTACTTTCCCCCATGACTCCGGATATCAAGGCCGCTGCGCATGGCCATCTAGGCCGTCATCCTCGTTGGGAGTATGGCGGCGTGCCGCGCTGATTCCGGGGGCCCCGGCACTGCAGACAAAGGGTGCCTCGCGCCGCAGCCCCCGGACGCACTATTTCGAGTTTGCCTTCTGCATGCAGTCCTTGATGAAAGTTTTCTCATCCTTCCCGGATAGATTCTTCCTCTGTGCCAGATTCCGGCAAGCCGTCAACTTGTCATGCTGGCTCACGGTACCGGACGGAGCCTGAGTCGTGCTCGGCTTGCCGGTCTGTGCTGAATTTTGAGCGATCGCGAATGCGCCCAGAAGACTGGTCCCGAAAGCAAGCGAACAGAGGATGAGCGGGAGTCTTGGACGTCGTGACATATGCGCCTCCTTCGGAAGGAATCAAGTCGGATGAATACTACTCCGTCCGCTCTGAGGCCAGCGTATTTCTACCTTCGTGCTTTCGGCATGTTGAAACCCTTAGCTTGTGCCATTCCTCTGGAGGTCCACTGATGACCAGCGCACGCGCCATCACTGATGTGCTGCAGCCGTTCGCGACGCGTCGATGACAATCTGGTCCATCCACACGAGTCGTTCGAGGAACGCGCGCGCGGCGCCCGGATCTACGTCTGGACGCATCGGCGCGCGCGCAGGCCTCGGCGGAGGCTAACCACACAGCCTCTGGAGGGGAGCTTGACCTGAAGCGCCGCAGCTCCACGATAGAAATCCTGGCGCGACGCGTCCAACCAGCACGCGGTTGTCGGGGCAGACGGATTCCGCTCCGTTCCGTCCCCATCGGTACTGAGATTTGGAAAGTGGGTGGGGCGCAATAGGCCCTCCAAAATTCACATGTCCGATAACTCGACTTACCAGGACCTTCGTCAGAGATCGTGTTATAAAACCTGTTAGCTCATCCGGAGCAGCGCGCACTAACCAAAAAAAGTAAAAATGGATCCTGTTGTCAAGTTGGTGATTGAAATTGCCGGTATCCTCCTGCTGGGGGCACTTGGCGAGTTCATCTTCGCGCGAACGCGCGTGCCGGACGTAGTCTGGCTGGTGGCCGCCGGCATTCTCGCCGGCCCCGTAGCCGGTCTTGTCCCGGCAGGCCTGCTTACGTCGGGCATCCCGTTCTTCGGAGCCATCGCTCTGACAGTCATTCTCTCAAGCGGAGCGTTCCGTCTCCAACTTACCGAGGTGGCCGCGGCCGCGCCGCGCGGTATTTTTCTGGGTTTGTCGGGATTCGTTCTCTCTTTGAGCGCGATCTGCGGGTTCTTTTGGCTGGCAACAGAACTGGGCTATGTGCGCCCCTCGCCGCCGTTGGCATGGGTGATGGTAGGCGCCATAGTCGCCGGTACCAGTTCGGAAATCATCATGCCAACGATGGCCATGGCTCGGGTGCCTTCCAGAGTAGCGCGCATACTGGAGGTCGAGTCAACTGCAACTGACGCGCTTACCGTCGTTGTAACGATGGTACTCATCGACCTCGTCGTGAGCGGTAGGACGGACATGTCTGGTCCGTTCATTGCCCTAGTCAGAGAACTCGGTGTCGGGGTGGCTCTGGGTGTGATTACCGCCGCATTGCTGGTCCCCGCAATACCTCCGATGCGGGACAGGCCTCAGGGCTATACCGTGTTCCTTGCGTTAATGCTGGCGTTGTATGGCGTCACCGAATTGTTTAAGGGCAATGGCGCTATGGCGGTGCTGGTGGCGTCGCTTTTGATCGGTAACGCCTCGTCAATCGTGCCACGCCTGTTTCCGGGTGCACATGGACTGGAGTTCGCTGCGTCGCAGACAACAGGGGTGATGCAGGACCAGATGACGTTCCTTATCAAGTCGTTCTTCTTTTTTCTGATTGGCCTGATGTTCCCGACCGACCTGAGGCAGATCGCCTTGGCGGCCATCGCTGTGCTCTTCCTCATGGCGATGCGGGTTCCAGCGGTGTTGCTGTCAACGAGGCGCATGGGACTGCGGAAGAAGGAGTTCTGGTTCCTGGGTACCGCAATGCCTCGCGGTCTTGCCGCCGGCGTGCTGGCGACGCTTCCGATGCAATACGGGGTTCCGGGAGCGGAGAATCTGGCGCCGGCCATATTCGCGGTGATTGTCCTCAGCGTCCTCGTCTTTGCGATCGGCTTCTCGATAGTGGGCCGAATGCCTGACGAGCCAGCTGCCGGCCGAATCGGTGCGATTCCGAGATGACGCAGCTGCCGATTTTACCCGTGACCTCGGCGCCAAGACGCCTACCGGATCTGCCAGATCGGCCTCCTGCCTTACGCAGCCGGAGTCCGGGTAGACTCTGTGCACATGCGCCGGTGCCCACATACGGTGCAGAAGCAAACGCCGCGATAGGCAGCGAAGCGAATTTCTGAACGTGGACGCCACCAGAGCGGCGTAATCGACCGACACGTGATCAGTGCGACTCCAAAACGCTGCGGCCATTGCGCGGTTGGATGGGACGCGCGTTCATCAGATAGATCCTGGAGAACGTCGCGATCTGCTGTGCGGAGACGGTAGGATGCTTCTTTAACACATACAAGATTACGCCCTCACTGCACGGCGGCGTCGTCAGCGAGCCCGTGCAACAACCGCCAAATGACCTGCGGATCCTGATGCACCAGGGCGACGACGCTGAATATCCTCGAAGACCTACACTCTGAAGCGGCTTCGCATGTGTAATGTTGATCGGAGATTGCGTGTGGCCCAGTGAACACGCCGATATTTCCCCAATGCGCCGGACTCTCGGCGCCGGAGTAGGACCAGTGGGGAGGATGAGATTCCTGAGCCGTACTGAATACAGCGAACATCAACAAAACCAGCACACCAGCGTACGGCGCAGTCCGCCTCACGTGTGGTGAATGGGTGGAGACATCTACCTAACAGCTAGCGCTTGCAGGTGTGCCCTGCACGCATTTGTGACACGCACAAGCCTTCGCGCTTCGACCGACACGCAGCGCTGTACACCGCCGCCCCCGAGACTCAGCTGCGGTGGCCCGGATGCTAACAACCGCCATTCACCCGCGCCGAGCCCGACACGGGCGTCAACATGCGCTATTGACTGGCGGCAGCGGGCTGCGCAGAGAACATCGACTCCGGAACCCAAAACGTGAGCTCTTCGTCGGTCTTCAGGTGGTCGACGGTCATTTCCTTTCCATTGATGATCACGCGAAGTTTCGGATTCTTGACGCTTATCGTTCCCAGCGTGTTGCCATACGGGTCTTCGAACGCAAACGACAGCGTGGGTTTGTCGACGACATAAAGCTTGCCCTTCACCTTCATGTACGTCTTGCCCTTGTATACGCGCGCTTCCTGGCAGGCAGCGGGAGCCTTCGGATACTTATCCAGGAATTCCTTGGAGTAACGCAGCGATGAGCATTCGACTTTGGGCAGCTTGGCTGGATCGACGGTCTGTGCCGCAGCGGCCGCTAGGCCCGAGAGCAACGACAGGACCGTGGCCGAGAGTATTGCCTGGCTTGAAATTCTCACGACTGATTCTCCTTCCCATGATCTGTTCGATGTGCTGCGCGACCGCTTGGTGAGCTCTTCATTGTTCTGCCGCAAGAGCTCGAGCCGACATAAGTCTATCGTCCGAGCGATCATACGTACATGCTGACGGCATTACTGTATTACTGGCCGCGCGCCACGTCCAGCTCGCGCTTCAGCTGCTCCGCCATGGGCCACCGCCAGCAATGTGCCGGTGACCGAGTCACTCGATTGCGAGATCTCGATCCGCAAGGGGCATACCTCCGCATCGTGGTCAGCGACCTGGAGCGGCATCGGCCGATCTGGTTCGGCGGAGAAGGACCCACTGCCTCCGGGATTCTGGACCAGCAGCACCGGAGCGCCATTCCGGCCGTCGCCGTTGAGATCGCTCTTCGCGCCAGGTTTGAACATGCGCGTAGTTGTCATGGCCGCCGAATCCGGGGCTGCCGGCTCTTCGGCGCAGCAGTCTTTCAATGTGACGGCCCTGCCCTCAATGACGTACGTGCTGTCCTCAGGATCCTTGCCGATCGGTGCTACGGGAAATTTGCACACTGGGACGCACTGCATCGTGCAGGGTCTCTCCAGATTCGGGTCATGGCGGCAAGCGGAAGCGCATTCGTCGAACTGGCCACCCTCCGTACCGCACCATTCCTTGCTCGCATACTCACATTCCCGGTATTGCTCAAGCCAAGTGCCATTGTGCCTGGCACACGATTGCGGCGGCTGCTGAGCCAGGCCGAGTGTTGGGAGTCCTGCCCAGAGCAGCAGTGCACCAACAGTGACGCACATGGAATGGAGAATGGTATGGAAAAATGAGCGACACGGTCCTGACATACGGCCTCCTGTGCGACCATTCGAATCCGCGGTGGCCTCCAAACCTTACGTTGAGGTGTCCACGAAAGCGATCAACTCCAGCCACCGCGTCGAGCCTTGTTAACAGTTGGACTCCTGGAGGACGTAACGGCGGTGATCGTAGCGAGGCGCTCCCCGACGTGGCTGATCAACTGCTGTGCGAGCGGAGCAATAATGCGCTCGGATAGTCCTTCGATCAGCGCCTGTTCGCGCGCGGCGGAAATTTCATCAGGTAATGCTTTGGCAAGATCCGTTAGCATCGTCAGCACGCGCTCCTCATCGATCGTGCAGGCGCGCGCAAGCTTGCGCCATTCGGCAATTCCGATTCGCCAGATATCGTAATGATCACCAATCTTCATCGCCACGCGCTGCTCGATCAGCTCAGGGTAGGGAAGTTGACTCGAGAGATCGTAGAGCGGCGCGAGACGGATCTCATCACCGGCACTAATGAGAATAGAGTAGTTCTTTGCGTGCGCATCCGTGCCGCCGATCAGCCAATTGAACATGTTTGCCTGCAGGAATCGATCAACGTCTAGGTCGGGGTTCGAGCTCACGCGGCGAATCAGTGCAACGATCTGCGCAATACCGGGACCACCGTCTTCCTGATATTTCCTCCCCGGCATCAAACCGAGTGCTTGGCACATGTCCTCCTGATGAATGCGGTGCACGAATAATGCGCCCGCCGGCGGCGGCAGTCGGTCGTAGCGTTCGATGACGATGTACGCTTGATCGAGCGTGAGCACATACGAGTTCGCCGCCGGCATTCCAAGGCGCGCGGCAATGTCCTGACATAGATGCTCGTTTTCAGCAAGTCCGTCAAAGCCCGGAACGCAGGGTTTGATGATGTGTGTGGTCGGTGTTCGCCCGCCGGGGATGCCCCATCGATTCCGTTGCTTATCCCAGTAGAACGCTGTCTTTGCCTGCGCACCCGGCAGGCTCAGTTTGCCTATGTCCCCCGGTCGACGCATAGCCGCTATATCCGTGCGCAGCTGCCGAAGTCGCTCGGCGAGCTCGTCGATGGTCATCCACTCGATCATCGGCCGTTGCGCCGATTGAATCTCTTCTAGCCGCTCCGGTGGAATGAATTGAGCAGCGCCCGGCACATCGGCCCCGACATTCGCCAGGAGCTTGAAAGGATTTGCGGCAGAGACACGATACTGCTGCCCCCAGCGCTGCAGCACGTTTGGATTCTCCGGTAGCAGATTCCATAGGTATGACAGTACCGCCTTGTGTGGATAGGTGATCTGCGCGAGCGGCATGCTGACTGAGAGTGAGTGGCCTTGTGGCGACTCGAGCCAGGTAGGCTCATAGGTGAGAGATAGCCGGCCAGCCTTGTCGGCGCGAACCCGGCCGATCAGGTTGCCTTCGATCAGCATGAGAAGCTCGCTCATTTGTGGGCGGGGCGCTGCAGCCGACGGAAGACTTCGTCGAGTCGCGACGTCGAGGCATCGCGGTGCTTGTGAGACTGAGGATGGTCCTCGTCGCTCAAGGATGCCCGAAGGCCGAGAGCGTTGAGCGTCTTCAGGACAAGGCCCAGCTCCGCTTTCGCGTTTCCAGCCTCTACGCGGAGTACCCATTTGCGCTCGACGCCGAGCAGTTCGGCAAGCCTATTTTGGGAGAGACCTTTTTCCTTCCGCTTCAGACGGATAGTCATGCCAAGCTGCTCAGCGCTGCGGAGGGTAGTGTCCTTCATAGGGGACATCCTAGCCGATGTCCTCTGAAAAGGATATATCCTCTAAAAGGGACACACATCGCTTGTCCCATGTGGCGGACATCGGTATCGGGCGTCTCACTTCTGCCCGACTCGGCCCTGCTCGGGTTCGAGCGTGATCGCGTTAGTCCCAGTCGATCGCACGATATCCAGGGCTGCAGAACTTCGGCAGGTCAGACCGCCCGAGCTGCACGAGCCGCTGCGCTGAATCTGTTACCACGAGAGCGGCTTCCCGCGCACGCGTGAGATCTGTATAGAACGATCGGTGATTCGTCGTTCGGGGGCGTGTGTCCTTCTCCAAAATCACCCGCGTAGCGTTCAGCCCTTGTGCGCTGTGGCCAGTCACCCGCGAGCGACACCCCGCGATGGCCCGCGGCCGCGCTCCTCGTCGGGCCCGGCAGCCTCGAGCGCGCGCTGCGCATCGCATCGGCTTCTCCGGGCGGACTTTCGCTGTGCTGGATCCCATTCGCGAAACGCCCGTGGCTCGTGCCTCTCGGCGGATGCACACGAAGCCGATGATTCGCGCCGCGGCGCACCGCGTCGGGAGGGCGCTAGTCGTGCGTGCTGCTCCGCACTTCAAAAATTAATGGCGCGGAACGCTGCGAGATCCGATGTGCCGCAATGCTGCTGTTAGCAGTGTGCGAATGCGAGTGACGTTGGTCGCAAGGAATCTGTTGATCTGCCGCGAAAACTCGGAGTCCTATACAATGATGAGAGGCCGACTGTGCAGCGGGTGATGCTATGCAAAACCTCAGGAAGATCCGTTCATTCGCACTTGCTGTTTGCGGCGTTGTCGCGCTGGCATTAACCGTTCCGGCGTTCGCGCAGCATGGCGGCGTAGCTGTCGCTCACGCTGGTGGATACCGTGGTGGCTACTATGGCGGATACCGCGGCTATTACGGATATCGCGGCTATTACGGCTACCGCGGTTGGTATGGCGGTTACTACCCCTGGGGATGGAGCTGGGGATGGGCTGGCCTCGGACTGGGACTTTATTTCGCAACCCTGCCGTATTATTACTCGACCTATTGGTACGGCGGCATTCCTTACTACTACGCGGACAATACGTACTTCCTGTGGGATCCCGTGGCGAGCCAATACCGGACCGTAGGTCCGCCGGCCGGTGCGCCAAATCAGCCCGGGGGGCAGGCGGCGTCCGAACTGATGGTCTATCCGAAGAACGGCCAGAGCCAAGCTCAGCAGAGCACGGACAGGGACGAGTGCCATCGTTGGGCGGTCTCTCAGCTCGGATATGATCCGACTTCGACTGAGGGCGGAACGGTGCGTCGCGACCTGAGCGATTACAATCGCGCCCAAACAGCGTGTCTCGAGGCCCACGGCTATAGCGTCAAGTAGCGGCGCGTAGCTTCCGCACAACCCGCACTTGTTGAGTGCGCCATCCGTTGGCTTGTGTTTCGGTCCTCAGTGAGTTGATTTTTTAAGTTCGGCAGATGCGCACGCCCGCCGGATTCCACAGTTGATGTTGGTTCGACGCGCCTATCGCTCTCGCCGACAGACGCATAACACTCGACGGCCGCAGCGCGATGAAGGACCGTCGGTGTTTTAATCGAGTTGACGGAGGCACAACATGAACACGAACACGCAGCCGACGGCGGCCAGCACTGCCACACAGACCGATTGCGCAGAGTATCCACGGTCCACTGACGATATAGCGACTCCAGGTTGCGTTGCCCAACACGACCGACGGAGCGCGCTCAGACTTCTCCTCGGAGCGCCCCTGGCCGTCGCCTGCGTCAGCCTGGGCGCGCCCGATGCTGCGCAGGCGGCAGCGCTCACCAAAGAGGAGCGGGACAATCTCTCGCCCGATCAGGTTATCGAACGGTTGAAACAGGGCAATGAGCGCTTTCGCAGCGGCAAGATGCAGAACCACGACTACCTGGCACAAAAGCGGGCGACCGCCAGTGGTCAATACCCGGTAGCGGCGATTCTCAGCTGTATCGACTCGCGCGCCCCCGCCGAAATCATCTTTGACGTAGGCATCGGTGACACCTTCAACGCACGGGTCGCGGGAAATATTGCCAACGATGATCTGATCGGGAGCCTGGAGTTCGCCTGCGCCGCGGCCGGCGCAAAGGTCGTGCTTGTGATGGGTCATTCTGCCTGTGGAGCCGTCAAGGGTGCCATTGACAGCGTCCAACTGGGCCATCTCACCGCACTGTTGGACAAGATCAAGCCGGCCATCCCGGCTACGACATTCAGCGGCGAGCGAACCAGCAAGAACGCGGCGTTCGTGGACGCGGTTGCCACCACAAATGTGCGTCATACCGTGGATGAGATACGCACGCGAAGCAGCGTGCTCGCCGATCTCGAAAAACAGGGGAAGATCAAGATCGTCCCGTCAATGTATTACCTTGTTGGTGGACGGGTCGAATTCCTCTAGTGAGGGTTAGTTCGTTGACGCTGTACATCCAGAACAAGACGCCGGGTAAGGGACAGTTCCTTATGACCTTCAAAGAATTCCCACAGCGACAGCAATCTGCGAGCCTTAGCATAGACAAAGGATCTGGTGCATTAACGGAACACGTGGTTGACGCGTACTTGTGCTGTCGGACCTCATGCGAGCGCCACATCCCACTGTTTCTTCAACGACCAGCGGCTCCACCAACCCGGTCCAAATTTGAACTGGCGCTTGCGGATCCTATGCACGAGTTCCAAGCCCGCCAGGCCCCTGATTGGTCGAGATACGCCTCGACAGTATTCCACACAGTTGCTGCTTGCCGATTTCGTTGACGAGCCCGGCAGGTTTGCTGGGCCAGCCTACCAGAGGCGCCAGGCGACCCGTCTCATTGATGCAAGAGCGATACGGCGACACCGTCTGCAGACTGTAGACACTCGCGTCTACTCGCTCTGTACCCTGCTCACAGACCGCAGCGGCCGGATCCAC
>Ga0210394_10001747_pt1 | contig 32894 bp, 30 predicted proteins | sample IncBWC12MmetaG_FD_160121 | JGI IMG/M metagenome (GOLD analysis project Ga0210394, IMG submission 160121) | Forest soil microbial communities from Barre Woods Harvard Forest LTER site, Petersham, Massachusetts, United States - Inc-BW-C-12-M | ecosystem: Environmental > Terrestrial > Soil >... | reverse complement strand
CGCCTCAGCGCAACGGCTTCATCGCGAGCTGAAAAAACGCCTAAAGCTCTCGGTTCCCGTTATCATTACGGATAGCTTTGGCCGGCCCTGGCGCGAAGGCCTCACCGATGTCGCCATTGGAGTTGCCGGCCTGAAAGCAATGCACGACTATCGCGGACAGCGCGATCCTCACGGATACCCACTGCGCGTGAGCGTCGAAGCTGTGGCCGATGAAATGGCTGCTGCGGCTGGTTTGGTCTGCGGCAAACTGGCCGGCACGCCAGCGTGTATCATTCGTGGATTCGAGTATCGCCGGGCGAAGGGCAGCGCGCGTGATTTGCTTCGTCCCGCGGCTAGTGATTTGTTTAGATAATTTGTTTAGATAATTTGTTTAGATAACGGCCTGTTCCGGTAATGATTTGTTCCGCTGATCGGGAGGAGTTGTGAATCGAGTTTTAATCCAATCCGAGCTGGAAAGCTTCCCTTCTCTCTCTTGGTCTGATGTTGCCGCGCGAATGAATACCCAAGCCCATGCGGCGATTGAGCAGGTCATGGAAGCCCAGAACGGCGCCGTGCTATCTCGCGGGCAATGCCTGTTGCTCGCCAACGCCGAAGGCGACGACCTGCTCGGGCTATTGGTGGCCGCAAATGCTCTGCGCGGTGAGTTAGCCGGCAACATCGTTACTTACGTGGTAAATCGCAACATCAATTTCACCAACATCTGTTTCGTGGGATGCAAGTTCTGCGCCTTCAGCCGGGGGCCGCGCGAGTCCGATACCTACTTCCTTTCTCCCGAACAAGTTGGACAAAAAGCCATCGAGGCTTGGGACTTGGGGGCCACAGAAGTCTGCATTCAGGGAGGACTGCCTCACGGGCTTGATCCTTTTTACTACCGCGACATTCTGCGCGCGGTGAAGCGAGCCGTGCCCGCAATGCACATCCACGCTTTCTCGCCGATGGAAATCGTTTACGGTGTCGAGCTGACCGGCATGACATTGGAAGACTATCTCGTCATGTTGCGCGACAATGGCCTCGGTACACTCCCCGGCACCGCCGCCGAAATTCTGGATGATGATGTGCGCTTCGTTTTGTCGCGCAACAAGCTGTCCACCGAGCAATGGAAACAGGTCATCCGAACGGCGCACCGTTGCGGCATTCGCAGCACCTCCACGCTCATGTACGGCCATGTCGAGACTCCCGAGCATTGGGTGAACCAGCTTTTGTTGCTGCGAGAGATCCAGAGCGAGACCGGAGGATTCACCGAATTTGTTCCGCTGGGCTTTGTGCATCAGAATACCCTGCTGTTTCATCAGGGCTTGGCGCGATCAGGCCCGACCCTGGCCGAGCATTTGAAAATCCACGCGCTGGCGCGCATCATGCTTGCCGGAGCCATCAACAATATTCAGGTTTCCTGGGTAAAGCTCAACCGCCGCTTGTCGCAGCTCTGTCTTCACGCCGGCGCGAACGACTATGGCGGCACGCTGATGGAAGAAAACATTTCCCGCGAAGCCGGAGCGACCGCCGGCCAGTACACCAGTCCCGAAGATTTTCAGGCTCTGATTCTGGAAGCGGGCCGCATCCCTGCGGAGCGCAACACCACCTATACAAAGATCAATCTTAAACTGCCCGCGCAGGAGTTGATCGCCGAACAAGTGTTTGAGCCGGAGTTCGCATGAGCCGCGTCATCGCCGTGCTCGGCGGCACCGGACCCGAAGGATTCGGTCTGGCCCTGCGATTTGTGCAGGCCGGCGAGACCGTGATCGTCGGATCCCGCGATGCCAAACGCGCCCAGGACGCGGCAGACAAAATCAAACAGAAAGCCGGAGCCCAAGCAAGAGTCTCCGGCCAGGAGAACCTCGCTGCCTGCGCCAACGCCGATTTGCTCGTGCTCACCATCCCCTTCGAAGTCCACGCCGCCCTGCTCAAGCAGCTCAAACCAGCGATTCGCCCCGGCAGCATCGTGGTTGACACAACCGTGCCATTAGCCGCCAGCGTCGGCGGCCGCGCAAGCCGCACCCTTGGCGTCTGGCAAGGTTCGGCAGCACAAGAGACCGCCGAACTTGTTCCCCAAGGCGTGCCCGTGGTAGCGGCCTTCCATAATGTCTCAGCGGATCTCTTGAACGCCGACGGGCCGGTCGATTGCGACGTGATTGTTTGCAGCGAGAATGCCGATGCCGCCAGGGAAGTTCGGACTCTCGCCGCCAAGATACCAGGTGTGCGCGCCATTGACGGCGGCAAGCTGGAGAACGCCCGCATCCTGGAACAGATTACGGCTCTACTCATTGGGATGAACATCCGGCACAAAGGCCATTCAGGAATTCGCATCACCGGCCTGCCCCCCGCCGCCTACAACTCGTAACTTTCTTGTGCCCTCTGCGGCCTCTGTGGTTAGAATCAAGCCTCTGGCCCTGCGCCACCATGGACGCTTCATCGAACAACCCTGCCGCCATCGAATTCCGCGACGTTTCTTATCGTCTGCCGGATGGCCACGAATTGTTGCGTGACCTGAGTCTCAAAATCTTCCGTGGTGAAACTTTTGTGCTGCTGGGCCGCAGCGGCTCAGGCAAAACTACTACTCTTAAACTTATCAATCGTCTGCTGGCCGCCAGCACCGGCGAAGTGTGCGTGGCCCAACGCCCAGTCGCCGAGTGGGATGTAATTCGCCTGCGCCGTGGCATCGGCTACGTCATTCAGGATGTCGGCTTGTTTCCTCACTTCACCGTCGAGCGCAACATTGGCTTGGTTCCGCGGATTGAAGACTGGCCGCCGGATCGCATTCACGCCCGCGTTCAGGAGCTGTTACAACTCGTGGGCTTGGAGCCCTCGATCGCGTCACGCTATCCCCGCGAACTCTCCGGCGGGCAGAGGCAGCGGGTCGGCGTGGCGCGTGCTTTGGCTGCCGACCCGCTCCTTCTTCTGATGGATGAACCCTTCGGCGCACTTGATCCCATCACCCGGGCTGAGCTTCAGCGTGAGTTTCTCGCGTTGCAACAAAGACTGCACAAAACGGTGGTATTCGTGACTCACGATTTGCGCGAAGCTCTCTTGCTCGGCACACGCATCGCGCTGATGGAATCCGGTCGCCTGATCACTGTCCACACACCCCAAGAATTTGTGCACTCGACCGAACCTCTGGTCAAGGCCTATCTCGAAGCCTTCGGCACAGGTCTTGAAACGCAACTTAAACGAGGCCGCCCATGAACGTTTGGCAATTCATGCTGGAAAATCATTCAGAAGTCTTGGAGCTTACCCTCGAGCACCTGTGGCTGGTCGGAGTATCAACCCTCCTCGCGGTGCTCATCGGAATCCCGCTCGGTATTCTCATCACGCGCTGGCCCGCGCTGAACAAGCCGGTACTGGGTGGGGCCAACATCATTCAAACCATCCCCAGTCTGGCGCTGTTCGGATTCCTTCTGCCCGCGCCCTGGATCGGCGCCCGCGCTGACCGCCTCGCCATTCTGGCGCTCACACTCTATGCGCTCCTGCCGCTCATTCGCAACACCTTCACGGGCATCAAAGGCGTCGATCCCGCCATCACCGAAGCTGGACGCGGCATGGGCATGACCGATCGCCAGATTCTCTTTCAGGTCGAACTTCCGCTGGCGTTGAGCGTGATCGTTGCCGGTATTCGCGTCGCGGCAGTAATATCGGTCGGCTTGGCGACCATCGCCGCAGCCATCGGCGCCGGAGGTTTAGGCGAATACATTTTTCGCGGCCTGGCGATGGTGAACGATTCCGTGATCCTGGCGGGAGCAATTCCCGCGGCCATCATGGCGTTGCTGGCAGACTTTAGTCTGGGATTGCTGGAGAAACGCCTGAGTCCCAGCTAGTTTGGTAGTGTCCTAATTCGGGTTTCTTTGCGCTCTTCGCGGCATTCTTTGCGCCCTTTGCGTTTAGAGTCTTTCGTTATTTCTAAATTAGGCCACTGCCGCTAATTTCATAAGTTTTTCATCCTGAGCGAAGCGAAGGACCTATGCACCACCAGGTGGCTGCGCACGAATGATTCGCCGACTTACAATTCTAGCGGCTGTCGCTCCTCTTCTGGTCTCCTGCGGCCCATCTCGCCAGGATCGCATCGTGATTGGCTCCAAGAACTTCACCGAGCAACTCATTCTCGGAGAAATGCTTGCGCAACAAATCGAATCCAAAACTCATCTCCCCGTGGAGCGCCGCTTTTATCTGGCCGGAACCTACATCTGCCAGCAGGCGATGCTTGGCGGCCGCATTGATATCTACCCCGAGTACACCGGCACCGCGCTGACGGCTGTGCTAAAAGAGACACCACCGAACAATGACAACTCCGAAGCCGTTTACAACTGGGTCAAGACTGAATATGCCGAGCGTTTCAATTTCGCCGTCGGACCGACTTTCGGATTCAACGATACCTTCGCCATTGAAATTCGCGGCGACGACACCCGCCGCCTCGGCCTCAAAACCATTTCGGAGGCCGCCGCCTACGCACCGAAATGGCGCGCCGGATTCGGCTACGAATTCATGGAGCGTCTCGACGGCTATAAAGGACTGGCCACAGCTTACGGGCTGCATTTCGCCGAGCCTCCGCGAATCATGGACCTCGGTCTGCTCACCCGCGCCCTCAAAGACAAGCAAGTGGATTTGATCGCCGGCAACACCACCGATGGCCTGATCCCGGCACTGGATCTGTTTGTCCTCGAAGATGACAAACACTACTTTCCACCGTATGAGGCCGTGCCCATCATTCGCCAGGAAGCTCTCGACCGTCACCCGGAAGTTGGACAAGCCCTGCAACAACTCGCCGGCAAAATATCCGATGACGACATGCGCCAGCTAAACTACGCCGTGGACGGCCAGCATCGGGATGTAAAAGATGTCGTCCGCGAATTCCTGCGCAAGAAGGAACTCTGAGCGCGGCCCCCCTACATCATCCACAACGCATCCACATCCACGATCACTTGCGTGCGCGGAATCTTCTGCTGTGCGGCGTGAGCCAGCATGGAACGCAGCACCGTGTTGAGCTGCTTGCGGCTGGCGGACTTCAGAACGAAGTGATAGCGGTAATCGCGCTTCAGGCGCACAATCGGCGCGGCTGCCGGCCCCAGCACGCGGACGCCTTCATGCCGGGTCTTCTCGAACCATTGTCCAAGAGTGCCTGACCACTGCAGCGCCTCGTCGAGTTTGTCGCTGCGCACCAGCACATTGGCCAGCGCGCTGTAGGGCGGATAATGCATCCAGCTGCGAAAGCGAAGTTCTTTCTCGTAGAAACCCACAAAATCATGTTGCGCCGCGTATTGCACGGCATAATGATCCTGAAAATAAGTTTGCAAAATAACTTTGCCAGGAGTTTGTCCGCGCCCGGCACGCCCCGCGACCTGAGTAAGCAACTGGAAAGTGTGTTCGGCGGCGCGGAAATCGGGGAAGCCCAGAGCGGCGTCGGCGCCGACCACTCCAACTAAAGTTACGCCGTGAATGTCGTGGCCCTTGGCGATCATCTGGGTGCCGACCAGCAGATCGAGCTCGCCGGCATTCAGGGCATTCAGCGCCCGCTCAAAATCCTGGTGGCCACGCACCGTGTCGCGATCGAGGCGTCCGATGCGCGCCTGCGGAAACATGCCGTGCAACAACTCTTCCAGCTTTTCCGAGCCGGTGCCAAGGAAATAGACGTACTCGCTGCCGCACTCGCCGCAAGTCTTGGGAATAGGCGCAGTGAATCCGCAATAGTGGCACTCCATGCGGCGCGAGCGCTTGTGGTGGGTCATGGCGACGGCACAGTTGCGGCACTGCATAGTGCTGCCACAGGCGCGGCAAAGCGCTACGGGAGAATATCCGCGACGATTGAGCAGGACCATGACCTGCTCTTTGCGGTCCAGCCTGGCTTTAATTTCCTGTGCCAGCTTGCGAGAGATCACCTGCTCCTGGCCGGTTTCCTGGAACTCCTGCCGCATGTCAACGATTTCGACCTCCGGCAACGGCCGCTGCTCCACGCGGTCGGGCAATTCCAGCAGAGAATACTTGCCTTTCTTGGCATTGAAATAAGATTCCAGCGATGGAGTGGCTGACCCCAGGACCACAACGGCATTCGCCATTTTGGCCCGCATCACGGCCACGTCGCGGGCATGATAGCGCGGAGTCTCTTCTTGCTTGTAGGAAGAATCCTGTTCTTCATCGACGATCATCAACGCTAAGTCCGCGACGGGCGCAAAGACCGCCGAGCGCGTGCCCACGACCATGCGCGCATCGCCACGCTTGATGCGATGCCACTGCTCGGCGCGCTCCGGATCGGAAAGAGCAGAGTGCAGCGTGGCGACTTGATCTCCGAATACCTGGTGCAAGTCGGCGGCAACGGCAGGCGTTAGGCCGATCTCGGGGACCAGCAGAATCGCCGAGCGGCCAGCTTCGAGCACCGAGCGCATGGCAGCGAGATACACGGCAGTCTTTCCCGAACCCGTGACTCCGTGCAGCAGCAGGCCTGAAAAGCTCCCGCCTTTGATGTTGCCGAGAATGCGCTGCAACGCCGCCTGCTGCGCCGCATTAAACTCGAAATCCAGGCGCGCGGGGCGAGGGACCATCCCGGGTGTGCCGAATTGAGCAGGCTCTTCGACAATTTCGACTAAGCCGCGTTTGACCAGCGTTCCTAATGTAGTTCGGGGGATTTCCAATTCGCGCAAAGCTTCGACTGCGAGCCTTCCACCGGCTGCGGCGAGCGTCTCAATCAGCAGTTTCTGATTGGCATTGAGCTTTCCATCGGCGCTCTTCAGGACGGCGGCTCTGACGGTGCGCTTCGTCTCCCCGGCGCTCGAAACATCCTCTCTGGTAATCCACTTCTTGCGCACCATTCCGGCGAGCACAGGCTTGGAAATTCGAGCCGCTGCCCGCAGCGCCCCTTCGTAGGCCGTTTCGCGTTCGACCAGGTAATCGAGTACGCGGAACTCAGCCAGTTGATCCTGAGGAGTTCTGCGGGAGCGCGCAGATGAACCTGACATTCCGGCCAGGTGCAGCGCCATTTGCCCCCCGTCGGCGATGCGGTAGGCAATTTTTCTTTTGAACTCCGCGCTGAGCGGCAGCATGGAGCGAAATACTTCGCCGATCGGTACGAGATAGTAGTCGGCAATCCATTTGCCCAAAGCCAAGAGCTTTTCATCGAAAACAGGTTCAGCGTCCAGCACCCGAAAGATGTCCTTCGTTTTGACGCTGGGCGCACGGTCGTGCAGTTCGGTGACAATCCCCAACATGCGTTGCTGGCGAAACGGCACCAATACCCGCCCGCCCACAACCGGAGACGCGTCTTCCGGCACCCGGTAGGTGAATACCGAATCCAGCGGAACGGGTACGGCCACGTCGGCGAAGCGGGGCATAGAGGGCAAGCTCGGCATCACGTCAAATTAATGCGATCGCAACATAGGGATCGTAACATTCATGCCTGGGTTCCATCGCGATTGGCGCGCGCGCCGCTTCTCGCGTATATTGTTCGCCTTCACCCTTTGTGTCCCATGCGCGAGGGCAAGTCCAACCCGGCTGTTGCCATCCGTGATTTGGAGAGCTTTGCTGACCTGAAACAAGTGGAGGCCGTCGAGAGAGAAGTGTGGCAACTCTCCGATCTCGACACCACACCTCTGACTCTGACGATAGCGGCGAAAGCAGCGGGAGGCATCTTGCTGGGAGCATTCGATGCCGGCAAGCTGGTTGGGTTCGCATTCGCCTTTCTCGGAGTGGAGCAGGGGCGGGCGATCGTGCATTCCCACATGCTGGCAGTGCTAAAGGCATATCGGGATTTGGACCTGGGCTACAAACTCAAGCTGGCGCAACGGGAACGGGCGCTGGCCATGCGCGTCAATGGTCTTCCGATTGAAGAAATCACCTGGACGTTCGATCCTTTACAGAGCCGGAATGCGCATTTGAACTTCAGCAAGCTGGGCGTAGTGTGCGATTCCTACAAGGTTGATTTTTACGGGCCAGAGACCTCCAGCGTGTTGCACCGTAACGGCACCGACCGCCTGTGGGTGAAGTGGCCCATCGCCAGCCGCCGAGTGCAGGCCCGCTCGAAGGGGAAGACAAACAGGACAGAGATATTGGACGCGCTTGCCAGCATAACGCCTTTGATCCGATTCAACGGCGACGGCCGTCCCGCCCGCGGCGACCTGGCTGCTGCGTTGAAGCGCCAGAGAATCGCCATCGAGATCCCCAGCGACATCGTTGAGGTCGAGCGAACGAATCCGCAGCTTGCCGCAGAATGGCGTTCTGCAACGCGCTGGGCGTTTGTCGAAACTCTAAGAGCCGGATTTTTGGTGGCCGAATTCTGCCGCACCGTCCGCGGGCAGCAGGGACCCGGGGCTTACCTGCTGGAAAGGGGAACGGTGGAGGAATACGTACCGGAGCTTGCTTATCAGACGTCAAATGCAGGCTGATTCAAAGTTGTGTACTTGATCCCAAGAGGTGACCGATGGCATGCAATCCTGAAATCCTTAAGCGTGTTCCTCTGTTTGCGCTGCTCGACGAAGATGAGACCGCGGTTTTATCCGGCCAGGTGGAACTCAAGAGCTTCTCTCCGCGCCAGCGCATTTACAAAATCGGCGATCCCGGCGGACGCGCCTATGTCATGGTTTCCGGCAAGGTCCGGCTGACTACGGTTGACGAAGACCACCAGGAAGTCATCGTCGATGAACCAGGCAAAGGCGAGTTTTTCGGCTTTGCTTCCATGCTGGAACAGTCTCCGCACCAGACCGATGCCATGGCCATCGAAGAGACCACCTGCGTGGAGGTTGATCGCCAGGATATTGCGATCCTGTTGCAGCGCAAACCGCATGCCGGTATGGATATGCTGGCCGTCCTGGGCCGCCAGTTCCACGCCGCGCAGCGCCTGGTGCGAGTGCGCGCCGCCCGCAATCCCAACCAGATCATCGAACAGGAAGCCACGTTTGGGGAACGGATCGCCGACACCGTCGCCGGGTTTGGAGGTTCCTGGACCTTCATCATCATTTTCCTCACGGCTCTTATCGTGTACAGCATCGCCAGCTCGCTGCTGGGCCGAGCTTCCTGGGATCCTTATCCGTTCATCCTGCTCAACCTGTTCCTCTCGATGCTCGCCGCCCTCCAGGCCCCGGTCATCATGATGAGCCAAAATCGCCAGGACACTAAAGACCGCCTGCGCAGCGAACTCGATTTCGACGTCAACCGCCGCGCCGCCTCTGATATCCAGGGACTGGCCCGCAAGCTCAACGCCCTGGGCGATAAGATCGGCGACCTCGATGACCTGTTGCGCGGCGGACCCAGCCGCGGAGCAGCCCAAAGTTAAGGGCCCCGGCGCAGCGCGATTTTTGGACCTCCGCGGCTCGATTCGCGGTGCCCACGGGAGAACCTTGTTTCACAATATTGCGAGCACAAGAAATCTACTAGACTGACCTCGTTTTCAACTTCAAACGGAAATTCTAGTCCCAAATGGCAGTCATGGGTCAAGATGCACCTTCGGCCGCTTCGGCAAAGAAGTTGTTGTACGTACACATTTCAACGAAAGGCTCCCGGTTAAGGAGGACAACATAGCTTATGAATCTGAGAAGATGGCTTTGCTATTCACTGCTCGCAGCCCTGGCAATCACGCCGGTCTTTGCGGGAACCAATGATGCCGCGGAAGCGAAGAGCAGCCCCCCTGCCAGTGCCGCCGCCGCATCGAACGCCGCCGAACCGGCTGCCGCCCCGGTTAATCCGAGCCCGTCCCTGAACCCAACCCCCGCCCTGGCGAACGCAAATCTTACAGCGTTGCTGGGCGTACTGGTAACGAAAGGCGTACTCGCGCCTTCGGAGGCCAACGCCATTCGCAACGCGGCTCCCGATGCCGAATTGCAGCTTTTGGTGGATGCGCTGACCCGCAAGGGTTTGCTGAGCGCGGCAGATCTGTCTCCCGCCGCGAACCCTGCGGCTCAGCCCTCAACTCCCCCCGCAGCTCCGGTTGCGGCTGCGGAAACCCTCTCCGCGTCCCTCGCTGGCTCGGGAGCTGTCCCCCCGCCGCAAGCTGTCGCTGCGTCGCAGTCGGCTCCGCCAACGACGCCCCCGCCACCGTCAGTGGTGCCGGCAATTGCTCCGCTCCGCACACTGCCGGTTGATCCGCCCAGGAAGGACGGTCTGAACGCCGCCTTTAAGATGGGCCCGGTCAAGATGACCCCTTATGGCTTCATCAAAGCTACGGCGGTGCATGATACCAGCTCACCCAACGGAGATGACATGCCGTTCCCGGGGTTGTTCCTGTCGTCAACCTCGATTCTAAACACCGGCCCCACGCTGAACCCCGAATTTCATTTGAAGGCGCGCTCCACTCGTATTGGCGCTAACTTCGAATGGCCGGATGTTTCGCCAAAGCTGACTTTCACCGGCAAGATCGAAGGCGATTACGAAGGCAACTTCAGTGAAGTTGATAACCGCGACGTCTCGTCGATTCGAAGCAATGCATTCCAATTGCGCCTGGGTTTCGTCCGAATGGATTACGCCGCCAGCGACAGGACAGACATATATTTTGAAGGCGGACAGGACTGGACGCTGTTCGGATCCAGCGTGCTGCCCAATATTCTGGAAACGACCGCCTTGGGCTACTGGTACGGCAACATCTACGAGCGTTCTCCGCAATTCCAGTTCGGCCTGGTGCAGAAGCTGGGCAGTTCGTCGCGCAATTTCAAAATTTCACCCACCTTTGGGATCATGATGCCGAGCACCGGACAGATCGAAAAGCTGGGCACGTTGGGATTACAGGGCCAAATCGCACAGGCCGAGCGCGAGGGCGCCGACTCCGGTCGTCCCGAGCTGGAAGCCAGACTCGCCTTGCAGTTCCAGCTCGACAAAGCGCCGGCGGTTGCGCCTGCACAAATCATCTGGAGTGGATTTGACGGCCGTCGCACATCGATTGTCACCAACAGCAACTACGGCGCGGCAACACAAACGGCGTCTTGCACCGCGAGCCAGGTAGCTTGCACTGCTTATGAGAAGGCTTTCCCCAGCGGCTTTACCACTTCCAGCACGCTGTATGGCAACCAGGTTGCCGTGCAGTTGCCAACCCGCTGGGTGACGTTGGTGGCCAGCGCCTATTTCGGCGGTGACCTGCGCTTCTTCTTCGGCGGTCAGGTCAATTCGTTCTATACCGACACGGCAGGCCTTTCGAACCCAATATCCTTTCCCAGCGTTGATGGCGGTCCACTGGCAGCAGCCGGCGCCCCGACTCTGGCGACCAACGCTGCCGGGCAAGTCGTAGTGGCTCCGGAGCGGCCGATTCGCGCGTTTGGCGGATTCGTCAATGTTGGCTTCCCGCTGTCCCGGTGGTTTAACGCTGATCCGAAGGGCCACAACGCCGGCTGGCAACTCTACCTGCACATGGGTAAAGACCAGGTAGTACATTCTGATCTGGTTACTCCCAATGCCGGCGCCACGGCCAACGTCTTGTCCCCATTGCCACTTTTAATGGGCAAGTTGGTTGCCGCGACCCTGTACTACAAGGTGAACCCCTACGTCACGTTTGGCTTCGAGCAGTCGATTTACGCTACCCGCCTCGCACCGGGAATCAACTATACGATTGCCGGACAACCGGACAACGAGTGGCAGGACCACCGGACGGAATTCGGACCGATCTTCACCTTCTAAACCGACTTCCACCCCAGCAGGCCAAAAAATGGGCCTGCTGGGGAAACCCTGCCTCCGCCAGCAAAAAAGTTATTGAATGGGGCAGGGCAAAGGACGACAATGTACCGAACCTGCGACCCCCGCTTCCATAATGGTCCCGGAACACCGGGGATGCGACGGTCGCATCCGCAGAGTTTTCAGGAGCTGGTTTGATGAATATGCGTAGCACGACGGCCCTGCAGACGGGTGTTTTGCTGGCGGCCATGTTCGCGAACGCCGCCTCGCGCGACAACCCGATAAAGATCACGGTTCTGGATTCTGAAACTCGATCGGTGAGCCTTGGCGGCAACGACGTTCCCAAGAATTGTGACGGAGTCAATTTTGACGCGTACTGCAATAACAGCAAGAGCGCGCTGCTGACTAATACCTTGCTGGTGCAGGAAGGCAACGATCCGCCTTTCCGTATCGCTTGCACCATTGACTCCAGGTGGTCCAAATGCACTCCCCTGCCCAAAGGGGAAAGCTTTGATGCGAGAAAGGTAAAGCACGGCCTTGTCGTGTACTACGTTGACGACAAGGGCAAGGCGCGAAGTCAGCTATACGCGCTTGTGGACGCGAATGGGAAGGCCCTTCCGCCGGCGAGTGCGACCGCAGCTGCACTTCAGCCAGTCCGGGCCGTAGCTGCATCAGGGCAGAGTCCGCCGGCCCCCGCGCCCGCCCCGCCAGTTAGCTCCGTGCAGGGCGTTCTTCCGGAAAAAGCCAAGTGTAATTTCGGTTCGACACCCTCCGGTGCGGAAATTACCCTTGACGGCAGATATGTCGGCGACACGCCATCCGAGATCGGCCTTACCACCGGAACCCACGTCGTCGTCTTGTCTATGCCCGGCTTTTCCCAGTGGAAAAAGGAGCTCACCGTATTATCCGGGTCAGAATTGACCGTGAGCGCAATTTTGCAGAAAACACAGTAATAGGGTCAGGTGGACGATTGCGGCGGTGCGAAGCTGTGCCCGAGTCATGGGAGTGTAGACCAAATACTGCAGTGAGTGGAGAAAGCTATGGCGAATGCTGCACAAATGGCAGGAACTGGTCAAGCTGAGTACAGTATCTGGCGCGTGATTATGGCGTCGTCGGTCGGCACCATGATCGAGTGGTACGACTTCTATATCTTCGGCAGCCTGGCGGCCATCCTGGGCCCCAAGTTTTATCCTCCGGGCAACGACACATTCGCCTACATCGCCTATCTTGCGACCTTCGCGGTCGGCTTTCTGGTGCGGCCTTTCGGAGCGCTGTTCTTTGGCCGCATCGGCGACCTGGTGGGACGCAAGTATGCCTTTATCGTGACGCTCTCCATCATGGGTTTTTCGACCTTTGCCATCGGCCTCTTGCCGTCGTTCGCGACAGCGGGCTGGTTCGCGCCGATCGTGCTGCTTGGAATCCGCGTCTTACAGGGATTGGCGCTGGGCGGTGAATATGGCGGCGCCGCGGTTTATGTCGGCGAACACGTTCCCGACAACAAGCGCGGCTTCTACACCAGCTTCATCCAGATCACGGCCACGCTGGGTCTTTTCGTCTCCCTGATCGTGATTCTGATTACGCAGAATTCCATGTCGAAGGAGGACTTCTCTGCTTATGGCTGGCGCATTCCTTTCCTGATCTCGATCATCCTGGTGATGATCTCGCTCTACATCCGCTTGAAGATGAAAGAGTCGCCCATCTTCGCCCAGCTCAAGGCCACGGGAATGACCTCCACCCAACCGCTCAAGGATGCCTTCACCAAATGGGCGAATCTGAAGCTGGTCTTGATTTCGCTTTTCGGAGCCACGGCGGGGCAGGGCGTGGTCTGGTACACCGGGCAGTTCTACGCCCTGTTCTACATGCAGACCATTCTGAAGATAAACGTTAAAACCGCCAATATCGTAGTCGCGATCGCGCTGCTCATCGGGATGCCGTTCTTCACGGTGGTGGGAGCGCTTTCCGACCGCATCGGCCGCAAGAAACTCATGATGGCGGGCTGCCTGCTCGGAGTGCTCACCTACATCCCGATTTATAAGGCCATGCAAAGTGCGGCCGGCAACAACGTGGTCACGGTAAAGTCCACCCGCAATAAAGTGACCGGCGCCATCAGCCTCACGGCCATGACCACGGACGCGACGGGCGCCCTGATCCCAGTCAAAGAGGCCCCAAACCCGAATCTCACCATGCTGGTGCTGCTGATATTTGTGCAGGTGCTCTACGTATGCCTGGTTTACGGCCCCATCGCTGCTTACCTGATTGAGGCTTTCCCGGCGAAGATTCGCTACACTTCGCTTTCTCTGCCCTATCACATAGGGAACGGTGTGTTTGGCGGGTTGCTGCCATTAATTGGCCTCTCGTCGGTGGCCGCGACCTGCAATATCTATGCCGGACTTTACTATCCGATGATTGTGGCTGGCATAACGTTTGTCGTGGGGAGTCTGCTGCTGCGAGAGACGCACGGGAATCGCATTTGGGATGAGGCCGGGGGGAAAGTGGCCCGCGGCGGACTGAAGCAGACGTAGCAACCTGCGTCTCTGCGCGTCGGCGTGATCTTTGCCGCAGACAATCGAGGCTGGGCGCGGTAAAATCTCCGGTTGTCCTATCCTGCCCTTTATTTGAGGCGAAACCATGTCTGAGAAGTCTTCGGCACCAACCTCGGAGACCAACATTGATTCGGTCCTTCAGGAACAGCGTAAGTTCGAATGCCCCGAGCATTTTCGCCGGCACGCTCACATCAAGAGCCTCGAAGATTACGAGCGCATCTACCGCGAGTCGGTCGAAGACCCCGAGAGATTTTGGGGTAACGTAGCCAATGACCTGCACTGGTTCAAGAAGTGGGACAAGGTTTTGGAGTGGAACAATCCCTGGGCCAAGTGGTTCGTCGGCGGCAAGATCAATCTCTCCTATAACTGCCTTGACCGGCACGTGGAAACCTGGCGCAAGAATAAAGCTGCGTTGATTTGGGAGAGCGAGCCCGGCGAAGTGCGCACCCTGACCTACCAGCAACTGCATCGCGAAGTGCAGAAATTTGCCAACGTGCTGAAGTCGCTGGGAGTCGAGAAGGGTGATCGGGTCGCGATCTACATGGGCATGACGCCGGAGCTTCCCATCGCCATGCTGGCCTGTGCGCGAATCGGCGCGCCGCACACGGTCGTGTTCGGTGGATTCTCCTCCAACGCGCTGGTTGACCGGATTCATGATTCGCAAGCTGTGGCCGTGATCACCCAGGATGGCTCATACCGCCGGGGCGGCGAGGTGAAACTGTTCCCGGCAGTGGAGGAGGCGTTAAAGTCCTGCCCATCGGTGAAGAGCACGATCATTTATCAGCGCACCGGCTCTCCAATTCATCTGCAGGCTGGACGCGATCATTGGTGGCACGAGCTGATGGCTTCGGTTTCTGACGACTGCCCGGCCGAACCACTGGATGCCGAGCACCCGCTCTATATCCTCTACACCTCAGGAACGACGGGCAAGCCGAAGGGCGTGGTCCACACCACGGGCGGCTATTCGGTCGGCACCTACATCACGACGAAGTGGGTGTTTGATCTCAAAGATGAAGATACGTTCTGGTGCACCGCCGACATCGGCTGGGTCACCGGCCATAGCTACATTGTTTACGGCCCGCTGCAAAATGGCGCCACCAGCGTGATGTACGAAGGCGCGCCGAACTTCCCCGAGCCGGACCGCTTCTGGAGCATTATCGACCGGCACAAAGTGAACATCCTCTACACCGCGCCCACCGCGATTCGCACCTTTGTGAAGTGGGGAGAACAGTGGCCGCGCAAGCACAAGCTCGACAGCCTGCGCCTGCTGGGCACGGTCGGCGAGCCGATCAATCCCGAAGCCTGGATGTGGTATCGCGAAGTCATCGGCCACGAAAAGTGCCCAATCGTTGACACCTGGTGGCAAACCGAAACCGGCAACATCATGATCAGCCCGGTCCCCGGCGCCGTCGCCACCAAGCCCGGGTCCGCCACCCGCCCGCTGCCCGGCATCGTCCCTGAAGTCGTTTCCATGGACGGCAAGCCCGTGCCGCTCGGTTCGGGCGGATTTCTCGTGATCACGAAGCCCTGGCCGGGCATGCTGCGCACGATTTACGGCGATCCCGACCGTTACGTAAAGCAATACTGGTCGCAGATTCCCGGCGTGTATTTCACCGGTGACGGCGCGCGCAAAGATAAAGACGGCTACTTCTGGATCATGGGGCGGGTGGATGACGTCATCAACGTTTCCGGGCATCGCCTGAGCACTATGGAAGTCGAGTCGGCTTTGGTGGCGCATGAAGCCGTGGCGGAAGCGGCTGTGGTTGGCCGTCCGGATGACCTCAAAGGCCAGGCGATCTCCGCGTTCGTCACGCTCGGACAAGGCCGCAAGCCCACGCCAGAACTGAAAGAGGAACTGCGGAAGTGGGTGGCCAAAGAAATTGGCGCCATGGCCAAACCGGATGACATCCGCTTCACTGACATGCTGCCCAAAACCCGCAGCGGCAAAATCATGCGCCGCCTGTTGCGGGAGTTAGCCACCAGCGGGGATGTCAAGGGCGATACCACGACGCTCGAGGACTTCAGCGTGATTTCGCGGCTGAAGGAGCAGGACGAGGCGTAATTGATCCTCGGATGAGTCATCCCGAAGTCCCCGCGCTTTCACCAGCGGGGCGAGGGATCTGGCGTGGATCACAACAAAACCCTACTCTCCCTCGCCCATCATCACAATCGGCATGGTAGGCACCCTGGAACCAGCCTCCGGCTCAACCGTCACTGCGAATGCTTTCGCCTCCGTGCCCGGCGGCATCGGTGGATTCATCACCGTGGCGCTCCCGTGCGCGTCAGGCTTGAACATGCCCGCCGGCATCGGCGCGCCCTTCATGGGAATCAGCCACAGCTCGTACATTTTTTGCGCCGGCGGCATGGGCATGTTGCTGGCCAGAAAGATCAGGCTGCCGCGGTTGCGCACATACATGACTTTGCCTTGCGGCTGCGCGGGATTCTTCGCTGCCACCAGGGTCACCGTCATGGCATCGGTTGCGGTCAGAGTTGAGACCACCTCCCGCGCTTCTTGAAGCTCTACCTGCTGCCTGGACGACTGACTTTCCAAATCGGCGATGCGCTGTTTTGAGGTCACATTCTGTGACCACAAAACAAACGCTGCAACTGCCAGTGCCGCAGCCGCGAACGATGGCGCCCATACCCACCAGGCTCGGCGAGCCGGGGCCGCGCTGTGGCGAGGCTCGCGGGCCACAGCATTCATCAATCGTTGCCGCGCTCTCGCCGGCGGCTGGGGACCGGAAACGCTGAGCGCCAGCAACGACATGTCTCCGCGCAGCGACTCGAGTTCGCGGCGGCAATCGGCGCAGCTTTCCAGATGTTTCTCGAGCGCAAGGCGCTCTTCCTCCTGCAACCCGCCCAACGCGTGCAGCGCAAGGTCGTCAGCGAATTGTTCGTGGGCGAATTGTTCGTGCGGGCTCATGTTTCAAAAACCTTGCGCAGGGTCAGCAATCCGCTGCGAATGCGGGTCTTGATCGTCCCCAGCGGCTCTCCTGTCTTGAATGCGATTTCAGTGTGGGATAATCCCTCGAAATATGCCATCTCCAGCGCGCTGCGTTGCGCCACCGGCATCGCGCCCAGCGCTCCCCGCACTTTTTGCATGGCTCGGGCCCGGTCCGCATCGCCGGTCATATCGGGATGCACCGCAACCACCACATCGTCAATGTCCGTTTCCGGACGGCGCTTGCGTAAGGCGTCAATCGCGCGATTGCGCGCAATCACCGCCAGCCACGGTCCAAGATGGCCGCGGCTCGAATCGAAAACCCCCGGATTGCGCCACAATTGCATAAACACTTCCTGCAAAACATCCTCGGCCGCGCCGGTGTCGCCCAGCACACGCAGCGCCACCGCATAAACAATGGCCGAGTAACGCTCGTACAGCGCCGCCATGGCCTGCTCGTCGCCGGAGCGCATGGCAGACAGCAAAGCGACGTCGGTCGAACCTGTTTTTAACCCGGTGCCGGACAAACGGTTCTTCCTCTTAAGTTACGGAATTGGAGTGCATGATGGATTGCTGGCTCGTGTGTGCTAAGCGCCGATCTGCCGCCCCGAAAATGCAAAAAACGACACCAGAATTAAAGACCAGGAAACCACACAGGACGAAACCATAGCAGCATTGCGGGCCAGTGGACAAGCCGCAGTCTTTCCCCGCGATCGCGAAAGCGAGACGGTCGCCCGCGGTGATTCCGTACCGGCGCCGCCGTTTCCCGCAACCCGCAATGGTTGATGAATTTAGCGCGCCAATTGTGATTCCATCCCAAGGCGGTCCCCCGGCATCCCCATTCCCGGTTCGGCAGAGTCAGGTTGGTCCACCTTGCCAATTCCCGTTCGCCCGGTTGGCTCCGGGTGTAGAATGACCTCGTAGGAACCGGAAATCACACAGGACTCTCCTCCTGTATTCCGAGGCCTGGCATGAATGTCCACATCAGTTACAAGGTTCACAAAACTCCCGATATCGAAAAAGAGGTCAACCACCACATCGAGAAGCTGCGCAAGCGGCTGCAGGTGTTTCGCCCCGAACTGGTCCACCTGAAAGGCGTGGTGGAACAGAATTCGGCGCGAGAGGGAACCGTCGTCTCGCTGAACCTACGCCTGCCTTCGGGACAGATGGCGGCCCAGAAATCAGCCGCGACCGCTGCGGCCGCTATAAAAGCGGCCTTTGATGACCTCATGCAGCAGACCAACAAGCATAAAGACTTGTTGCGCAATTCCCACAAATGGGCACGCCGTCGCGTTGCCGATTTTCGGCCGGAAGGGGAAATACCGTTCGAGAAGACCGTCGCTGCGGTGCAGATCCCTGCTGCCTCTGCCGATGACATCCGTTCTTATGTAAATGCAAATCTTGGGCGGCTGGACCGCTTTGTGGAGCGTGAACTTTATTTCCGCGAAACCGCCGAGCAGATTTCGCCTGATTTCGTTACCAAGAATGAAGTGATTGATGAGATGGTCGCCCGCGCTTTGGGCGATGAGGCGGAAATGCCCGAGCGTCTGGCGCTTGAGCCCTGGCTTTACCGCCTGGCCATCCGGGCCATGGATGACCTCGCTGCCCGAAGCCCGGAAAGCCTTTCTCCGGTTCCTCTGGAAGAGTCGGTGCGGAAACGCAATGTGCGCGCCAGCGACGAGCCTGAGCTGCAATTTCATCAGCCTGATGAAACTTTCACCGAAGAAAGCGTGATCGCCGACAGCCGCGTGGCCACGCCCGAAGCCATCGCGTACTCTGACGAGATGGTGGCGTTAATGCAGTTCGCCCTCAAGGCCGCCAGCCGCGCCGATCGCGAATCGTTCATCCTGCACACTATCGAAGGCTTCTCGGTCGAGGAAATCGCCGCCATCACCGACCGCAAGCCGGAGCATGTGCAAACTTCGATCGGAGCCGCCCGTGAGTGTTTGCGTCGTGCCCTTCCCGCCAGCCGCTTCAAGAGCGGTTTTCGGCAAGCCGCAGCAAGCGATTGACGATTTCAGTACGCAGGAGAAATCGTAATGATTACCCGCGAAGATATCCGTGAGCTGGCTCAATTCCGCAGCGTCGGAGAAAAAGATTGTGCGCTGAGCTTCTACTTTGCGCCGCGCACGCCACAGAACAAATCGCATCGCGAAGAAGCCATTCTCGCCAAGGATCTTGTCCGCCACGCGCTGCAGGAAGCGGGAAAGAACGGCAAGAACGGCTGCCGCAGCGATCTTGACCGCATTCTCGAATTAGCCGGAGGCCTGCACGGGAATCAGTCCCATGCCAAGGCGGTGTTCGCGTGCAGCAACCAGAAGTTCTGGCGCGAGTTCGATCTTCCCGCCCAACTTCCGGCAACCGAGCTTTTTGTCAGCCGGTATTTTCATCTGAAGCCGCTGGCGGCACTTTTGGGAGCGCAACCCGCGGTTTGCGTAGCTCTGGTGGATCGTCACAAGGCCCGCGTCTTCGATCTGCGCCTCGACGAACTCAAAGAGCGCGAAGGACTTTTCCGCGCACCGCTTCACCTGGGCCGCAGCGCCGGCTATGACGGCGGCCACGCCCAGCGCCGTGTTGCGGACGAGGCCCTGCACCATTTCAAAGACGTAGCGGAACGCTTGCGCGAAGCGTCCGAGAAGCGAGTCTTCGAAGCCCTGATTATCGGGTGCCACGATGCCAGTTGGCACGAACTCGAGGCGCAACTGCATCCTGACGTCAAGAAGCGGCTGGTGGGGCGTTTTTCGGCGGACGTCGGCAGTATTGCCAACGAGCAGATTCGCGAACAGGCTGGCCGCATCCTGCGCGATGCGCTCGATCAGCGGAGGCACGATTTGGTGCGGGAAGTGCTCGATCAGGCGCGAAGCAATAGCCGCGGCGTGACCGGACTACGCCGGGTATTGCGTTCCCTGGAAATGGGCGAGGTGCAGACTCTCTTGATCGGCGAGAGCTTCACCAGTATGGCGGTGCAGTGCGACAGTTGCGGCCACATCGCCGCCAATGTTTCCCCTGAATGTTCGGCCTGCGGCAAGCCGGTGCGAGAGCTTGAGGATGTGGGCGAAGCCATCATTCCAATCGCCATCCGCCGCGACATCGAACTGTTCTATGTAAAGGATGAACCCGAGTTCGAGCAGGCCGGAAACGTTGCCGCCTTGTTGCGCTTCCGTTCTGATCAAAACAAGAGCGGCGAGACGCGGGCGTCCTAAAAAAGCGGCCGCTGTATTAAAACATTCAAGACGACGACCGCGAAAACGCGTCCCGGCTGGCTGCTATACCAGCCTGTCAAATTGTGCATCCCGCGCTCTTCATGGCTGCTTCCGGGTAGCCCTTATTCCGGACGGAGCAGCCGGGTCAACTTCCCGGGAAGCGGACTTAAGGCTCGATCGGTGAATTGCGCGGGTAGTGGGCTACTTTTGAATTTTGTCGCCTATAATCGCGCTCTAATTCGCTGGTGTGTTCTCGTCCGAGCCTTGGAAGATGTAGACTGTTCGCAGGAGACTGAAAATGGAAGCCGCCCGATCGGTAGCCATATTTGTCGCGATATTTGCAGGCATATTCGCAGCCTTTTTCTGTGTGTTTATCAGCGCCTTTGATCAAAGCAAAGAACGAAGAAAAGCTGCGCGGGATAAGCGTATCGCTGAATATAAGATGGCGGCAAGACTCCTGAGACTCAACATTTGAGCTTATCGTTCACGCCGCTCTTTCTGCCCTCCCCTGCTCCCAGGCTTCCCAGAGAGGTACCAAGTCCTCTACGCTCCACAGCCGATCTGTGACACCAGCGGCCAGCCCACTACCGGCTCTTCACACAGTAGCTACGCAATGCTCGCAATGGCCAGAAGCCTTTCTTTCGTTCAAGGTTCTTTGTCCGTGGTATGCTTCCGCTTTCCGGTAAAAGCTATCCGTGAGGGATGCATGAGCTTCTCGCGCCGTGATTTTCTTACTACCGCGGTCGTTGGTTCGCTGTCAGTTGGATTGCGAGGTCAGCAGAGCGACCAACAGCCGCAAAAAGGCGCTGGACTGCGCACCACCGCCGGCAAGCTCCCCATCATTATTTGCGCCCACAACGGCTACGCGTATCTGGACGATGCGTATGCTTTCCTGAAGAATGGCGGCGATACGCTGGACGCCGCGCTCCGGGTGGTCAAGGGCCCGGAAGATGATCCCAATGACACTAGTGTCGGTTTGGGTGGCCTGCCCAACGAAGAAGGCGTGGTCGAGCTGGATGCCTGCTGCATGCACGGCCCTACGCGTCGCGCCGGTTCAGTGGGTGGGGTGCGCAACATCAAGAATGTATCGCTGGCCTCGAAGGCTGTAATGGAGCACACCGGCCACGTCATGCTGGTGGGCGAAGGCGCTGAACGCTTTGCCGTGGCCGAGGGATTTCCCCGCGAGAACCTGCTGACCGACAGTACTAGAAAGATCTGGTTGCTGTGGAAGGAGACTCATTCCGACTGGTGGGGGCCGGGTCTGGATAGTCCGGACTGGAAAAGGCACTTGGGTCAGGAGCCACGCGCAAAACTTTCGCAAGACGAAGATGAGTGGCAGGTTCGCATGCAGCGCATGGAAGAAGTCGCAGCCAGGATCGGCATTCCTCCCGAAGAACGCATGGTCGCCATACGAAAAGTAATCTTCCCGCCCACCGGCACTATTCACTGCTCCGCGCTGAATGAAAAAGGAGAAATCTCCGGCTGCACCACCACCAGCGGCCTGGCCTGGAAACTTCCCGGACGCGTCGGCGATTCGCCCATCATCGGCGCTGGCTGCTACACCGATCAGGATGTGGGCTCGGCGGGCGCGACCGGCAATGGCGAAGAGAACATCAAAGTCGCGGGCGCGCACACCATCGTCGAAAACATGCGCCACGGCATGTCACCGCTCGACGCCGGCATGGACGCGTTGAAGCGCATCGTGCGCAATTACAACGGAGACAAAGAGCGCATGCAGTACGTGGACATGACCTATTACATTCTGCGCAAAGATGGCGCCTACGCCGGCGTCTCCTTGTGGGAGGGGTATGAGGCAGGTCACCCCCACCAAATCGCCGTGCACGATGGAGTGAAACGCGCCCAGCAAACCGTGAGCCTGTTCCAGGGCTATTCCAACTCCTGGCCGCCCACGCCGAAGGGGTAATGCGGGGCGGATTTCAAATCCGTCCTTCCTCAATCAAGTGCTTCACTTTGAAATTACCAGGCCGCTTCGTGTGCTTTCGAATCGCCTCGATGTCCGCGAAGATATCTCTTAGGCTGCTTTCAGGTCGAGCGGGAACAACAATGGCCACCAGCTTTCCCTCGCGCGTAATACCGACGCTTTCGCCGCGGGCGGCGTGCTCCACGATTTCGGGGAGCTTCCGCCTGGCTTCAAATAGGCCAAAAGTACGCATTCCTCTTCTTCCGCGACAAATGGTCCATCGCACCTGAGAGTTACACCCTAGTCGTTTCGTGATCGAGCCCAATTGCAGTAGCGGTGGGCCAGCCTTGCATTCTCGGGAATCGTTTTGCCACCTGTCCAATACTGCTTGATGTGGTCAACCGCTGAATCATCAACGTCTTGAATCTTCTGACCACAAATTGCACATACATTGTTGTTCTCGAACAAAGCCTCTTTAAGTTGCATCGAGAAGCAACGAGGTTCCCTCTCCCCAACCCCTATGATTTCTTGCAGGCTGAGGCGCCACAGGTCGAATCTCTTGGTGACGGCCTGGAGTGAGCTCGTTGACAGCTCAATTGCATCAATGAACTCCTGGCTCTCCGTCATTAGGTAAATTAGCGATTCCCTGATCGAGTCTAGATTTTGATAGACGACGTTCTTGTCTTCCCGTGCAAAGGTATACATCAAGATGTCATATAGCGATGCGTTAAATTTCGTGGGCTCCCAATATCCGGCCGGGTTCTTTTCTGTGCCTTTGTAGAATCGTTTAAAGGCGTTCTTCGCGAACATTGACCGGATGATTTGGCAAGTATTCTTGAATGCCGCCCGCAATTGCTGTTCCTCGCCCCCGCTGATATTCCTATGCTTCTCGGCCTCGACGTTCAGGAAATTCTTCATCGGTGGCTTGTAGTTCAGATATGTGGCATGGTAAAAGGCTGAAAACCGGAGAACTAGTTCAATGTCCTTCATCCTCTTGTCCGGCCTTCTTAGGCCGAGAAGAAATGTAAAGTCGGGGTCGGTAGAAAGTTCTTTGAGAAGGACATTGAAGTTGCCTCTGTAAATGCAGTTGCGGAGCTCCTGATCGTTCAGCGACACTGAGCCGGTATTCAACCGCTCGAAGATCTCGAATTTCAGGTCTTGGTTAGAGTCCTTTTTGAACGTAATGGTTCGTATCTTGAAATATCGAATCACGTCCTGGATGTCATCCTTCAAGCTGCGATACTTGGTACCGTTGAGCTCTTGGAACACCTTGAGCCCGGTTAACTTAAACTCCTTACCGTCAGGAAGAATACCGTCCATGAATGAAAAAAAAGACGTCAAGCGTTGCTGGCCATCAATCACGTATTCTCTGTTGTCCTGCTCCTGGGAAATGTAAACAACGGGAATCGGGATGCCAAGAAGGGCGGACTCGATAAGTCGGCTGGCCTTGGTTGTATCCCATACGAATTGCCGCTGGAAGTCCGGCTGAACGATGAGCTTCCCACGTTTGAATTTATTGTGAAGCGATTCGACTTCGGGGTCGCCAAGTTCCGTGTATATCTTCCGCCTGTCAGAAGGCACTTCAATCGACTCAACTTCTTCTTCGAGGGGATTCTCAAACTGCAGCTCTTCGTTCTCACTCATGTCGGTCCTCCTTTCGCTCGTGACCATCTTGAGAGCTTCTAGTGCCCTGAGGTGGAAGCGCACAGAGCCCCTAACTCCTCCGTTGGCCATGGCCCAAGCGTTGAGGAGTGGGGCGTACTCGGCCCCTACTTGAGAGACGATCTGATCTAGGGAAAGAGCAGCATTGGCGGCGAGGAGGACGTCCACGACTAGCGCCTTCTGGCCTTTGAACTTGGCGACCAGGGCATCGGTTTTTCGGTAGGTCTTCACTCCTTGCTCTCAAAAGGAGAAGCTCAGTGCATGGCTCGCCAGTGATCAGCGGTGTCGGTCTCCTGCTATGGGCCTTCCTACGCGAACCTCACCTTCACATCCGGCCCTTTATCCAGGTGAATGCTGTCTATGAACCGCACCTTGCGGGTGCGCAGGGTCATGATCACCGACGATGTCCGTGTACCCTCACCAAAAAAGCGCACACCGCGCATCAGGGCGCCGTCGGTTACTCCAGTGGCGGCAAAAATGATTTGCTTGCCCGGCGCCAGGTCCTCAGCTTCATAGATCCGGTTTTTATCTTTAATGCCCATGCGGGCGATGCGTTCTTCAAGTTCCGGCTTGTCGATCACCAGACGCCCCAGCATGTAGCCGTTCAGACAGCGGATTGCCGCCGCCGTGATCACGCCTTCCGGCGCGCCCCCCGATCCCATCACCGCATGAACCCCGGTCCCAATCACAGCCGCGGCGATGCCGGCCGAGAGGTCGCCATCGCCGATCAGGCGAATGCGCGCGCCGGCCGAGCGAATGTCAGAAACCAGCTTTTCATGACGTGGCCGGTCGAGCACGATGACTACAAGATCTTCCACCGAACGATGCAGACGCCGGGCAATATTCTTCAAATTGTGCTCCACCGGAGCGTCAAGTTCCACCGCGTTCTTGCACGACGGCCCCACGACAATCTTTTCCATGTAACAATCGGGAGCGTTGAGCAGTCCACCCCGCTCGGCCGCGGCCAGCACCGTGATCGCTCCCGGCGCGCCGGTGGCGCAGAGGTTCGTGCCCTCCAGTGGATCAACGGCGATATCAACCTCCGGCACCTCGCGGCCATCGGGGAATTCGGCGCCGACTTTCTCCCCGATATAAAGCATGGGAGCTTCATCGCGCTCGCCCTCGCCGATCACAATGGTGCCGCGCATGGGAATATTATCCATGGTTTGGCGCATGGCCTCGGTTGCCACGTGGTCGGACAATTTGCGGTCGCCCTCGCCCATGGTGCGGGCGGAAGCAATGGCCGCAGTCTCCACCACGCGCAGAAAGCGCGATGCCAGATCGCTCTCAATGTTTTCGCCAAAACTTCGGGTCTTGGCTTCGGGACGGGTTTGGGTAGCCATAATTGCCTCCTAAATGAACCGGCATGAGACTATAACGCGAACCGGGGAAAAGGGAAAGTGGGGTTGAGTGGGACTGGCGGAGGCATGGCGCGGCACGACGGCGGAAATGAACCGGCCAGGATGGAGGTTGTGCGAAAGGGTTCATGCATCCCGACCTGACACCGGCCACTTCAGGCACTATGCAGGCGCCGGACGATGATTCCCATTTATGACACCCCGGCCGGTGCGAGCTTCGCTGTCAAAGTCCATCCGCGCGCGAGGAAGAACGCCATCACCGGCGAGTTACGTGAAGCGCTCAAGGTGGCCCTGATCGCGCCGCCCGTCGAAGGCCGGGCCAATGAGGCCTGCATCGAATTTTTCGCAAATCATTTGAAGGTTCCCCGATCTTCCGTTACCATAGCGTCCGGCCAGACCGGCCGCACAAAGGTAATCAGAGTTGCGGGGTTGTCGGCGGAGGAAGTCAGGAACCGTCTGGGTGTATGAACGCGGGTGAGAGCGCCGGCGCCATACCTTCAAGGCCATCAGGAGCTGCCTTTGACCTTTTCTGAACGCTTCTACGAGATTCGTACCGGCTTCGAGCGTCCGTTCTGGGTCGCCAACATCAGCGAACTTTTCGAGCGTCTTTCCTACTATGCTGCCTTCGCATCGCTGGCGCGCTATCTCCACGAGACGCTGAATTTTCGCGTCGAACAGGCCAGCAGCCTGACTGGGTTATTTGGAGGATTGGTCTGGTTTCTGGCCGCATTCGGCGGAGCCCTCGCCGACCGGATGGGCTTTCGCCGCTCGCTCTCGCTCGCGTATTTCATTCTGAGTGGTTCTTATTTCCTGCTGGGCTCGATTGGCGCTCCCTGGCTGGCGCCGGTGCGCAACGCCATGCCGTTGGTCGTCCTGGTCACGATCGTGCTGATGCTGCCTGCCCTGGGCGTGGCGCTGGTAAAGCCCTGCGTAGTCGGCACCACGGCGCGGGCGTCCAAAGAAAATGTGCGCTCCATCGGCTACTCCATCTACTACACGCTGGTGAACATCGGCGGGGCAGCCGGGCCTTATGTCGCTTCCTGGGTGCACCAGCACATGAGCGTGGAGAACGTATTTCGTGTGGCGGCGCTCAGCGTGTTCCTGATGTTCTTCGCGGTGCTGCTGCTGTTCAAAGAGCCGCGCAGCGCAGATGACAGGCACACCGCCAGCCTCGGGCAAGCAGCCAGAAATTTCCTGACGGTCATCTCCAACCCGCGCTTCATGCTCTTTCTGCTGATTTTCTCTGGCTACTGGATCGTGTACTGGCAGGAGTTCATCATCCTGCCGCTCTATATCCACGATTACATCAATCCCAAAACCGACACCGAACTGCTCCTCGTAACCGGCCCGCTGACAGTGATTTCATTGCAGATGGTGGTCAGTTTCCTCACCCAACGCATACCCGCGTTTTCGGCCATCACTTTGGGAACCCTGATCTCTGGCCTTGCCTGGCTGATTCTGATCGCGCACCCCACGGTTCCCATGGTGATCGTCACCTTGTTTGCGGTTTCTCTCGGAGAGATTACGCAACAGCCGCGCTACTACGAATACATTTCCCGCCTCGCGCCTCCCGGTCAGCAGGGGACGTACATGGGCTTCGCGTTTCTGCCGATCGGGATCGGCTCGCTCCTCGGCGGCTGGTTCGGGGGCCTGCTCATCCACCACTTCGGCGAAGTGATGCATCAACCAGGCCGCATCTGGTGGGCAGTCACCGCGGTGGGCGTGGCTACCGCCGCGCTGCTGTGGATTTACGACAAAACCGTGAGGACAACCGCGGCGCAGGCAAAGTAGCTGCCATGCCCAAGCGCAAGGTCACTCCAACACAAATTGCCGCCGACATTCGCCGCCTGCTCAAGGACGGCGGCTCAAGCGAACACGCCGCTGGTGTCCAGTGGTTTTTCAAAGAAGAGATTAGATCTCGCGGATGGTACACGGCCGACCTGCGCAAGGCTGCCGTCCGTTTTCGTAGAGCGATTCATAAAGAAAAGGGCCTCGACTTCCTGATTCGGGTTGCCGACAAGCTGTTTCGCGGAGACGTGCTCGAAGAAAAGATCGTTGCCGTGTTTCTGCTGGAGAAATTGACCGGCGACCTCGGCGACCGCGAGTTTAGATTGTTTGAGTCGTGGCTGACCCGCATCGCCAGTTGGGCCGATCACGATGCGCTGGTACACTGCCTGATCGCGCCCATGATTGTTGCCAAACCGCAGCGCAGCAAGAAAGTATTTCTCTGGGCAAAGTCACGCGATCGCTGGCACCGGCGCGCGGCTTGCGTCGCCCTCATCCGGGGCACGCGGCGGCGAATGTTTTTCGGGGAAATTACCCGCCTTTCCAATTTTCTGCTCTCCGACCACGACGACATGGTACAAAAAGGCCTGGGGTGGTTGCTGCGGGAGACGGCCAAGGCCCATGCAAAGCGGACGGTGCCGTATCTGATGAGCATCCGCAAGCGTGCGCCGCGGCTGGTATTGCGCACCGCCTGCGAGACGCTGCCGAGGAGCGTGCGGACCAGGGTCTTGTCGGCGTCATCCCGACCGTAGCCGTTTCTCAGGCGGAGGGAGGGATCTCGCGTGGATCGCCTGGCACGAAGAAGGAATGCCCCATCCCGATTCGCCCAAAACCCCTCCCCTTGTTTAGAATAGTCACTTACTCATAGTCACTTACCCATGGACCTCTCCGCCATTCAGTCTGCCCTGCGCGAGCGCAACATTGACGCATGGCTTTTCTACGACCATCATCACCGCGATCCCATTGCTTACCGCGTCCTCGGCCTGCCCGAAAACCTCATGGTCACCCGGCGCTGGTTTTATCTCATTCCCGCGCAGGGCGAGCCGATCAAGCTCGTTCACAAGGTCGAGGCCGGGCATCTGGACACCATTCCCGGCCGGAAGCTGCTGTACTCGGGATGGCAGGAGCTGTTTGATCAGATCAAGGCTCTACTCTCGGGGCATCGCGACATCGCCATGCAGTATTCCCCGAACAATCTGGTTTTTTATGTTTCGCTGGTGGATGGGGGCACGCTCGAACTGATTCGCGGTCTGGGAAAGAATGTCGTAAGCTCGGGAGATTTGATCGCGCTCTTCGAAGCAACCTGGACGGAAGATCAGATCAAGACACATTTTGCGGCGCGGGACGCCATTGACACCATTACCGCCGCCGCCTTCCAGGAAATCGGACGTCGCGTGCGCAACGGCGGCACCAGCGAATATGCGATGCAGCAATGGTTCATGGAAGCCTTTCGCCGCGAGAATCTGGTGACCGACGATCCGCCTATTGTGGCGGTAAATGTTAACAGTGGCAACCCGCACTATGAACCCCACAAAGAAGGCTCCGCCCCCATTCGGGAGGGCAATTTCGTGTTGCTTGATGTGTGGGCGAAGAAAAACACTCCCGGTGCCGTCTATTACGACATCACCTGGACTGGATTCGTGGGCAAGGCGCCCTCCGATAGAATGCGCGAAGTTTTCGAGATCGTCCGCGGCGCGCGCGATGCGGGCGTGAAAGCCGTCACCGAAGGTATCGCCGCCGGCCGCAACATGGCCGGATGGGAAGTGGACCGGGCAACTCGCAATCACATCAAGCAAGCCGGATTTGGCGATTACTTTATTCACCGCACCGGGCATTCGATTGGAACCGACGTGCACGCCAACGGCGCCAACATGGATGACCTTGAGATTCATGACGAGCGCCGGATTCTGCCCAACTCCTGTTTTTCCATTGAGCCGGGCATTTACCTGCCGGAGTTCGGAGTGCGCAGCGAAGTCAACGTGCTGGTTCGGCCCAAATCGGCTGAAGTAACGGGTAAAATTCAAAGAGAGCTTGTAATCATCTGAATGGCAAATTTGTCGGCCGATAAGAAAGCCACCACTGTCCCGGCGCCGCCCCTAACCACAATGGCAATCGTGGCCCCGGCGATTGGCTGGCTCATTCCCGGCGCCGGACACATCATCCAGAAACGCTGGATTCGCGGGCTCTTGCTTCTGGTGTCGATCGTCACTATGTTTGTGACCGGCCTGGTTATCAACGGACACGTGTACCGGCCCAACGGCGGAGACATCCTCGACATTCTGGGGTTCGTGGGCGACGTGGGCGCGGGCGGCTTGTATATCATCAGCCAGGCCATGGGCTATGGCCAGGGCGCAATTGCTCACGCCGTCGCCGACTATGGCACCAAGTTCATGATCGTCGCCGGACTGTTGAACTTCATCAGCGTGGCGGATGCCTACCACATCGCGATTGGGAAAAAGCCATGAACCAGTCGCCCACGCTCTCTCATTTCAGCGCCGCTCTGCTGTTCGCGCTGTTCGCGTCGGTGGTCTTCGGAATCACCCAGCGCAACACTGCGCGCGACCAGCTCCGCTACGGCTTGTACTGCTTCGTGATGTTTATCGGGGGGGTGTTCGTAGCAGGATGGGTGATGTGGCTGTTAAGAAGGTAGGTTTTGGCCTTTAGCTCTTGGCGTTTAGCTCTAGGCTGTTAGCTTCTCCCGACCCGCAAGTCTCCGATTCGTCTGCCGCATGTTCCGGCGCAACCGGCTGCGACTGGACTCGACTGTCTAAAGCTAAAGGCTAAAAGCTAACAGCCTCCTACTCCTCCCACACGAACGCATCAAACACGCGTTTCTTGTCGAATCCCAGGCGGACATAAAGCTCGACGGCCCTGGCATTGGCCTCGGTAACCGTGAGCGACAGCATGGAGAACTTTCGCTGCCGCAGGTTCCCCGTGGCAGCGGCGATCAGCGACTCGCCGATTCCGTGGGAGCGGTACTCCGGCAGCACGCACACCTGGGTAACGTGTCCCACGTCTTCGCGAACTCTGGAACAAAGGATTAGCCCCACGAGCGTTCGCGACCGCTTATGCACCGCGACAAATGAAGAATCAGGGTCAAAGGTTCCACATCCTGGAAACCGAACAATATTATTCAGGAAGCGGAGCGAACCGCTCAACGTACGGTACTGATCGTTGATTTCGGCGTCCACGTGGCCGCGATAGGCCGTGGTGATGATCGCGGCGGCGCTTTGGTAGTCCTGCTCCGACCAGCGGCGAATTTCTATTTCCTCATGCAGAGGCCGCGGTTCTCTGGCCGCATTTTCCAGCGTCAGAACCATGAACAGCCGCGCATACCGGTGGAAACCCTGCTCGGTGAATGGATGTGCGACGATCCCAGTGTCGTGGGCCAGCAGTTGTGCCTCAATGCGATGAGTGCCCGGCGACTGCTGCAAAGTTTCGATCACATGCATGAGCAGCTGGGTTTCGACTTCGTGCGCGTTAGGCAGGCGACCGCCGTTGGCAACGAAGAGGTCGCCGATCACGCCCTTGCTGCCTTCATAAACGAAGAAGGCATAACCGAAGATGCGTCCGCGCTCTATGGCGGCATAGCCCGGCAGGATCTTGGCATCCACATACCGCAGAATCATGTCGGCAGAACCGGAGTAATCCCAGGAGAGCAAGCGCGACCACACCTGGGTCTCGTCCTCCAGCAAGGGACGGAGGTCCGCCGACGAAAAGTGCCTGAGATCAAGAATCTCCACCCGACGCTCCCGGAGGGTTGCGGCTCAGCCCGCTGGTTTTCGGGGGACCGCGAAAACCGAGTTTAGTTGCTTCTGCGGGCGGGAGGCAAACGGTGAGAACACGGAGCGGCAACAGGGCGTGCGGACGCTAGCGGGTTGGTGCCGGCGCGGAAACCCAGTAGTAATCAATGCCCTGCGGCGCGAAGCTTCCCAGATAAGCAACCCGGCGGCCTGTAGTTTTCTTTGCCAGAGCAGTTTGCAATCCCTCGGGAGCCAGTACCAGGTGTTCCCCGGCGGGGATTTGTCCTGATTCATAGCGCGCAACGGTCTGATTGCGATAGAAAGCCAGGCCAAATTCGGTTTCCCGCGAAACTCGAAAGATGGCAAGCGGCATCGGCGTTTTCTCGAACCGGCTGATTTCATCTGCCAGCGGCCGCGCGGATAACGTACTATCGAGCGCCGGAGCGCCGATGCGCAGCACCGCGGCAACGGCCAGAACCACCGGAACCACAGTGACAAAGCGCAGCATGTTGATGCCGAACTGAGTGCGCAGGGTGGCGGCAATGCCAACCGCGAGCACCAACCCGAACGAACTCGAGATTGCAGCCGCCGTGCCCCACGGCAGCCGATGCTGCAGCAGAATGTATTGCACCATCAGCGCCGGAACTATGAGCCCAGCGGCGGTGATCGCGTGCAGGCACGCCAGCAGAAGACCCGGACGCGCATCGGAATCATTACTCCGCTGCCGCAGGTATTCGGACAACAAGAGCGCTCCCGCGGGAAGCGCCGGCACAACGTACCCCGGGAGCTTGGACTGCGAAATGGAAAAGAAGACTGCGGGGACAACCAGCCACACTGCGAGGAAAACATTCAGGTTGTCTTCGGAGCCGGTTGCTTCCCGCTTCGCCCGCCACCTCCGGGCCATCTTTGCCAGCGCGGCGACAACAAAGACAGTCCACGGAAGCAGTCCCAGCAGCGTAACCGGCAGGTAATACCAGAACGGCTCTTTGTGGTGGTAGAGATTGGTTCCAAAGCGCGCCAGATTGTGTTCGAGAATAAAAACGTGAAAAAATTCCGGGTTCCTGATCTGCACCGCGACGTACCAAGGCAGTGCCACAAGACAGAAGAGCAGGATTCCTGGAATCCACAGCGTTCTTAAAATAAGTCCGTATTTCCCTATCGCTGCCGCGTAGATCACGATTACTGCGAACGCCAGGACCAGCGCTACCGGGCCTTTTGCGAGTGTGCCCAGAGCCAGAAACAAATAAAACCACGCGAAGTAGCGCCGGCCGCTGGTCTGCTTCCACGCGTACCAGGCGAGCAGCGCGATGGTGAGCATCGCCGCCAAAGGCATGTCCATCGAGGCGGCGCGCGAAAAACCGACAACCCCAGCGGCGGAAGCCGTCATCAACGCACCGTCAAGCTGCGATCCCGGGCGGAAGCGCCGCAGAAACAGGTAAATCGCGGCAATCATCAGCGTGGCGTCCACCGCCGAAGGCAACCGGGCGGCCCAATCGCTCACTCCGAAGATGCTGTAGGCCAACATCGCCTGCCAGTAATAGAGAACCGGCTTCTCCAGCCACGGCTTGCCGCCCAGCGTAGGTGTAATCCAGTCGTGACGGGCCAGCATTTCCCGCGCCACCTGCGCGTAACGCGGCTCATCCGCGCCGATCAAGCCAAAACTCGCCAGCCCAAAGAAAAACAGGAATCCGCAAAAGCCGGCCAGCAGGAGCCAGTCGGTACGCAGCCGCGAACGATCGCTCAAGCGGACACCCTCGCGAACATTAATCGGCCTTCCTTCGGGCCAGCGCGTACACGCTGATCAGCACCCATGACGTCTCCAGCACCACAAAGCCGATTTGAAAAGGATGCAAGGCGATATACGCGAGAATAACCGAGCCAACCGCGTTCAGGATGTTGTAGGCCGCCTTGCGGGAGTCCATCCAATTCAACTGGTGGCCCATGTAGGCAATCAGAATAAGCAACGCGCCGGCAAACGAAGCCATCTGCCGCGCCAAAGAAATGTCCATGGATAGCTATTGTACGGAAGGACCAACGCGAAGGTGGCCAAGAACACATGCGACTGCCGCAGAAAGCGGTCCCTCGAGCGAGCAGCCGCTGGCGCACTCGTGGCCGCCGCCGCCGAACTGTGCTGCAACCCGGGCTACGTTCAGTTTTCCTTTGCTGCGCA
>Ga0210394_10001746_pt1 | contig 32904 bp, 32 predicted proteins | sample IncBWC12MmetaG_FD_160121 | JGI IMG/M metagenome (GOLD analysis project Ga0210394, IMG submission 160121) | Forest soil microbial communities from Barre Woods Harvard Forest LTER site, Petersham, Massachusetts, United States - Inc-BW-C-12-M | ecosystem: Environmental > Terrestrial > Soil >... | reverse complement strand
TTTTTGCGCGAGTTGTATGGGCGGATATCCGCGGATCCGCAGTTGGAGGCGCTGACGGTGTCCGAGGCGCTGGCGAAATTTGAGGCACAGCCCTTGCAGGGAATTTTTCCGGGGTCGTGGATCAACGCGAATTTCGATGTATGGATCGGCGCGGAGGAAGATAATCTGGCGTGGGAGTATCTTCTCCGCGCGCGGCGCGCTTACGACGACGCGAAGAATGTACCGGAGGAGAATCGGAAACTGGCGTACGAAGAATTGCTGATCGCCGAGGGCAGCGACTGGAACTGGTGGTATGGGCCGGAACACAGCTCGGATAACCGGCCGGAGTTTGACCAGTTGTATCGCGATCATCTGAAGAACGTCTATCTGGCGCTGCGGCTCGAGCCGCCGGCGGAGCTGTCGCGGCCGATCTTGAAAGGCTTCGGAGAGGGTGAGTATCATGAGGCGCCGGTGAATCTGATTCATCCGACGCTGGACGGCGAAGTCACGTCGCATTTTGAGTGGCTGGGAGCGGGGCGATATCGTCCGGATCCACGGTCGGGAGCGATGCATGGAGGATCGGGCGGGGCTCAGGAGATGTTTTATGGATGGGATGACGCGAGTCTGTACATTCGGCTGGATGGCGCGGATGGAGATTCGTTTACGGTGGAGTTTGAAACGGGTGCGGCGGCGGCGGAGGTGGTTCGCGGGAGGATTGTCGAAATGAAGGCGGCGAAGGGGGGGAAGATGTTTCGGGTGGTGGTGAAAAAGGAGGGGCTGGTGGTGGCGGCGCTGCCGGCGCAGGGTTGGATCGCGATATGACTGTCCCCCGGCGGCGGTCTCGAAAGCCGGCTTGAAGCCCCATGCGTCAGCTTGGGGCTACCCTCGACGAACAATAGCCCCAAGCTGACGCATGGGGCTGGACCACAGCAGGATGGTGATTGCGACAGTGGTTGCGGCAAGCACGTGTTAAAATGAAAACTACCCCGATTAGAAGGGGACCAAGAAGTCACGATCCAGAAGTCAAACATGTTCGACGCGACGAGGGGAGCTTAACGGCTCCCCTCTCGTTTTTTTTTGCGTACCTTTTTGCTCCGGGAGGAGTATAGCTCCTTATGGACCTGAAATACGCTCTGCGGTCGCTTCTGAAGAATCCCGGATTTACTGCGCTCGCGGTGATCGTGATGGCGCTGGGCATCGGGGCCAATACGGCAGTGTTCAGCGTGGTCAACGCGGTGCTGCTGCGGCCGCTGGCTTATAAGAACCCGGATCGGATCGTCACGTTGTCGCCGTTGTGGAAGCCGTCGGGCAAGTCCGGCGGGTCGTCGTCGGCGCCGGATTTTCATGACTGGCACGATCAATCGACCGCCTTCGAGGCGATGGCGTATTACACGTATTACGGCCCAACGGCGGTAATGGCCGGTCCGGCAGCGGAGTATGCGGACGTGGTTGTGGTATCCCAGGAATTCTTCCGCGTCTTCGGCGCGGAGCCGGTGGCTGGGCGCTTGTTCACACCCGAGGAGTGGAAGAAGACCGCAGCCGTCGTCATCAGCCATTCCTATTGGCAGAACCACTTTGGGGGGAATCCGAGTGCCCTGGGACAAACCGTACGCATGAGGAACCGGACATTTACCGTCGTGGGCGTGATGCCGCCGGGGTTCACTTATCCGGAGAAGACCGAACTCTGGATGGTCGATGAGGATGAGAATCGGCACCGGTCGGCTCACAATTACCGGGTGGTGGGCCTGTTGAAACCGGACGTGAGCATAAAGCAAGCGCAGGCGCAGATGACTCCGATTGGCGATCGTCTGTCGAAGGAATATCCGGATAGCAACGCGACCAAGAACGTCGCGGTGACGGGAATGAAGGACCGGCTGGTGCGCGATGTGCGCACCACGCTGTACCTGCTGCTGGGCGCGGTCGGGATGGTGCTGCTGATTTCCTGCGCCAACATGGCGAACCTGCTGCTGGCGAAGGCAACGTCAAGGACCAGGGAGATCGCGATTCGGGCGGCGGTGGGCGCCGGGCGCGGACGTATCATCCGGCAATTGATCACAGAAAGCGTCGTGCTGGCTCTAGTGGCGGGCGCGGCAGGGTTGATCCTTGCTCTATGGGGGGCGCAGGCGCTGGTGGCGATCGCCCCTTCGAACGTTCCCCGATTGGCGGAGGCGACAGTCATCGACAAATGGGTGCTGGGGTTCACGCTGGCAATTTCAGTTGTGGCAAGTTTGCTGTTTGGCCTCGCGCCCGCGCTGACGGCGTCGAGGGTCGACCTGAACGACGCGCTGAAACTGGGCGGGGCGCGCGCAGTGGTCGGCGGCGGGGCGGGAAAACTCCGCAGCGCGCTGGTGGTGGCGGAGATCGCGCTCTCTGTGGTGCTGCTCATTGGCGCCGGGCTGCTCATGAAGAGCTTCGTCGCGCTTAATTCTGTCGCGATCGGATTCAGGCCGGACCATCTGCTGCTGATGGAGACCGCTGTGCCCTCGTCCACGTTAGAAAGCGCTAGAGCGGCGACGCAATTCTACAAAGGATTGTTGCGCGATCTGGCGCTGATTCCCGGCGTTACCGGTGCGGGTGCAACGAGAGTACCTCCGGGGCAAGTCGGGTCGAACGGCACGTATTTTATCGATCATCTGCCGGCGCACCCGGCCATCGACCTGGACCACGACGCGGTTTTCTCGGTGGTCACGCCTCGGGCCTTTTCGACCATCGGCGTGCCTTTGCTCCAGGGCCGCGATTTCGACGATACCGACGTTTACGATGCGCCGCTCACGGTGATTATCAACGAATCGATGGCGAAGAAAGCGTTCCCGGGGCAGAATCCGCTGGGACGCATTCTGTATTGCGGCTTCGATTCGATGAACCCGATGGCCGTCGTAGGGGTGGTGGGCGACGTGCGCGAATATGGACCGGCGACCGCTCCCAGCCCGGAGATATTCATGCCCTATGAACAGCACCCGCGTCCCAGCGCCGCCTTGACCGTTATGGTGAGAGCTAGAGGGGAACCGGCCATGCTCTCCGAACTGCTGCGGAAAAAAGTTCGGGAGCGGTCGGCCGATGTGCCGGTGAAGTTCACTACGATGGAAGCGTCGCTTGCCCAAAACGTCGCCGGACCCCGGTTTCGCACGCTGCTGTTCGCGGTATTCGCCGGGCTTGCGGTCTGTTTGGCGATGGCGGGCGTTTACGGCGTGATGGCGTATGTCGTCGGACAGAGATTGAACGAGATCGGATTGCGGATGGCGCTGGGCGCGAGCCCCGGCAACGTACTCGGCCTGGTGATGAAGCAGGGGCTTGCGCTGGCCGCCGCGGGGTTGGCGCTGGGATTGGCGGGCGCGTTTGCGGTCACCCGACTGCTGACGTCGTTCCTGTTTGAAGTGAAGGCGGGCGACCCGCTGACCTACCTGGGCGTCGCTATGCTGCTGGCGGTGGTCGCGATGGCGGCGAGCTATCTTCCAGCGAGGAGGGCGACAAAAATCGACCCTCTGGATGCCTTACGGCAGGAGTGAAAAGGTTGCTGAAACGATCGCTCCCTGCGGTCGCGGCTCGGTCCGAAGGTGGTTTGACGTAACGCTGATTCCGAGCCGCGATCACAGGGAGCGACCTGTTCGAGTGATGCCATAATAAAGGCCAGTGCATACGCGGAGAGTTTCGACCTTCCTGCTAGGGGCCTGGCTTGGATGCAGTGTCTTCATGGCGCTAGTGGTCGTGCAAAACCTCCATTCGAGCGGACTGGTAATGAACTCGCCGGTGGAGCCGGTCGCGCGCATGATTAGGACGCTGGGTCAGGACCAGATGACGCTCCTTCTGCGCCATCAGGCGGCGCAACAGACTCGCAATCTTTACTTTGTTTGGGAAGAGGTGCAGGTCGCGCTGGGTCTGGCGCTGGGGATCTGTTTGTACTTCGCGACGCAGAAGCGGATGTTCTCCCTGGTACTATGCGGCATCATGCTCTCGCTGGTGATGTTTCAATTCTGGGCGATCACGCCGGAACTGGGCTATCGCGGCCGCGAGATGGACTTTCCCGCCGGCGGGGACACATCCGGCGGCATGGTGCGCGTGCTGCTGCTCTACCAGGTGCTGGTGGTGACGGAGGGTCTGAAGCTGATCCTCGGCGGAGTGCTGGCCAGCTATTTATTCGTTCTCCGCACATCGCGGAAGCGGAGCGGCCGGCGCGAGATCGATCTGGTCGATGACCCCGACCACAGCCATATCGATCGGTGATTCAGGACGCCCCACCGCGGTCATCGCGCTGAACCCTTCCATGATCAGCAGCACCCTGTCGCCGACGCCGGCATCCACCGCGTCGAGAGCGACCACGGCCGTGCCGCGGTCTTCACCGTTAAGAGTCAGAGGCTGAACGAGAAGCGCCTTGCGGCCTACGTGACTCGCGTGTTTCTGCGTGGCGACCACTTCGCCGATGACTCTGCCGATGATCATTCGTTCCTGTGCACCGAGATCTTGTCGATGATCCCGACCACCGTCGCGTCGGTGGGAACCTGCGTCGGCAGAAACGGGAAGCTCGCTTCTTTTCCTTTGCACCAATAGACCAGCTCGCCCGCGCCGGCGCCTGTCGAATCGGTGCAGATGAGTTTTTTGCCGGTCTCTTGCAACTCCGGCGTCAGCGGCTGGACGATCAACAGCCGTTGCGCGGCGAGGCCGGGATTTTTTTCGGTCGCCCACACGCATCCGACGATTTTTCCGATCTGCATCTTAAGCCTTGCTACGGTCGGCGTCGAGGCTGACTGTATCTATGATGCCGACAATCGACGCGTCGACCGGCTTGTCCTTGCAACCCTCCGCCAGCCGCGCGGAGCTGCCGGAGACGAGCAGAACCAGGGCGCCGGGTCCGGCCTGCACCGTATCGATGGCGATCACATAGTTCGATTCCTCTTTACCCTCGGGCGAGATGGGCTTGACGATAAGGAGTTTCGCACCCTCCAAGCGTGGGTCCTTGCGCGTGGCGACAATGGTGCCGGCAACGCGGCCGAGAGTCATGGCAACCGCTCTCTGTAGTCGCGGATCTTTACCAGACTGCTTAAAAAAGCAGTTTGGTCTCCGCTTCCTGCGGTCGCCGCTCGGTATGCGGTTGATTTCATGTAGCGCCCATTCCGAGCCGCGACCGCAGGGAGCGGAGTCCTAAGCGGCTGAAGCGACCAACGGGAGCGGTCAGCATGGGGGCTACTTCGCCGATTTGCCGATGGGCAAAACGTCTTCCAGGCTAGAGTGCGGGCGCGGAATGACGTGCACCGAGATCAATTCACCGATGCGGCGCGCCGCAGCGGCCCCGGCATCGGTGGCCGCGCGAACCGAGGCCACATCGCCGCGCACCAGCACGGTGACGTATCCCGATCCGATTTTCTCCCACCCCACAATCTGCACGTTCGCGGCTTTCACCATCGCGTCGGCGGCCTCAATCATGGCGACCATCCCCCGCGTCTCGATCATCCCTAGAGCTTCACCCATCGGTCTCCTTAATAAACGCCGCGAACCTTAAGAGCTTCGTCGATCACGGCCAGCAGCTGCTCGCGTGTAATTTCGATTTTTTCGCTCGGCTCCGGCATATCCTCGGCCGCCAGCGGCGCGCCCTGGTCGAAGCCGTTGTTCGAATCGACGCAGTAGCGCTTGCGGGAATCGAACAGCTTCTGAATTTCGGCCCTCGGCAGCACTTTCGGACCGCCCAGCAACTCGGCAACCAAGGCGATGCGCGCAAAATGCTCCACCGTCTCCATTTTGAAATACGCGTCGAACACGTCGGTGCCGTAAGACACGACGCCGTGGTTGGCCATCAGCAGCGCCTCGTATTTCGGAATGTAGGGCAGCATGCCGTCAGTCAGCGCGGGCGTTCCGGGCAGACCATAATCGGCCAGCGGCACTGAACCGAGGCGGATCACGATCTCCGGAAGCAGCCCCAGATTCAGCGCTCGTCCGGCGGTCGCGAATCCGGTCGCCACCGGAGGATGCGCGTGAACGACACCGCGAATATCGGGACGCAATTTGTAGATGGTAAGGTGCATCGCCATCTCTGAAGTCCGTTCCCGCTCGCCGGCGATTTTGTTCCCGTCCAGGTCGCAAAGGATCAGATCCTCCGGACTCATCATGCCCTTGCAAACGCCGGTGGGCGTGGCCAGGATGAGGTTTTCTTCCAGCCGGATGGTAATATTACCGTCGTTGGCGGCGATCCATCCTTTGTCGAAAATCAGCCGCCCGACGCGGATGATATCGTCACGAAGCTGTTGCTCGGTCTTCGGCATTCTGGACCTTTGATTGTACCGCAAGGATGCGGGTAGATGGACCTCGCTACAATCAATAACGAATGGATAAACGCCGTATGTGCCCCAACTGCCGGGCCTTCATCACGACGGACGACAAGGTCTGTCCCTATTGCCAGTTTACCGTGGGTCCGAAGGCTGTGGACCGGCGCAATCCCGCCGACGCGCTGGGCGGATTAATCCCGCACGCGCGCTTTACCACCATGCTGATCATGCTGATCAACACCGGTCTGTACGTCGCCATGGTGATCCACACGCAGGCCGGCGGACAGGGGATGTCGTGGGATTTCGACGGTCAGACGCTGGTCGATGTCGGGGCCAAGTACGGACCCCTGATGGTCCTCCGCGGCGAATGGTGGCGCCTGGTGACTGCCGGGTTTCTGCACGGCGGAATCCTTCACATTCTGATGAACATGTGGGTGCTGTTCGACCTGGGCGCGCAGACCGAGGAAATGTACGGCACCAGCCGCTATCTGGCGATTTATCTCGCCGCGACCGTGACGGGTTTCCTGGCCAGCTTCTTCTGGGCTCCGCATGTGCCTTCGGTGGGCGCGTCGGCGGGGATTTGCGGACTGATCGGAGCGATGATCGCCCTGGGCGTCAGAGATAAGTCATCCTGGGGCACGGAAATCCGCAGGTTTTACGTCCGGTGGGTGATCTATCTTCTGGTGTTCGGCCTGCTGTTCCCGGCCACCGACAATGCTGCGCACATCGGCGGCCTGGCCGGAGGATTCGTGATCGGATACATAGCCGGAACGCCCGGCTTTTCCAATGCCGCCGAGCGCGTCTGGCAAGGCATCGCCGGAATCGCGCTCGCGCTGACGGCATTCTCGTTTTTCAAGATGTTCATGGCGCTGGTGGCGATCAAGGCGCAATAGCTGGTTTGGTGGCGCGAGCTTTAGCTTGCAGCATCGGCTTTAGCCGATGTTCGAGTAAGGACGCCGGCTGAAGCCCTCGCTGCAAGCTAAAGCTCGCGCCACCGGCAGATGGACCATCCAGTTAGAAGACGAACCGCGCCCCAATCTGGATCGTCCTCGGCCGATTCGACTGCGCCGTGATGATGCCAAAACTGGCGTTCGTCGCCTGAGCGTTCGGAGCCGAGAACGTCGGATGGTTCACCACATTGAAAGCCTCCAGCCGAAGCTGGAAATACGCGCCCTCAGTGAAGTTAAATCGCTTCAGCAGGGAGGTGTCAAAGTTGTTGATGCCATCCTGTCGCAAATTCGCGAACGTGGTGTCAAACGTGCGGATATGATATTGCAACTGCTGCGCTGCTACCGTATTGAACAGCGTGGTGTTAAACGCCGTCGCCGTGGGACTCGCGACATCCCGCGGGTTCACGTCCACATTGCCGCCATTGTAAATATAATCCCCCGGCGTGGTCGTGCTGCCGTTCACCCAGTTAATAGGCTGGCCGGTCTGAAAGGTGTAAATCCCCGTCAGGACCCATCCCCCGAACGCGAGATCCGCCCAGCGTCTATCCAGGTTCACCAACCTGCCCTTCCCCACCGGCAGAGTGTAACCGCCGCGACCAAACCCACAAACTCCTCGAAGTCCCAGCTACGGCGTTGTGCGAATTCTCTTGAAGCTGGACTTCACAGTTCTGATCGCTGGTCGAAGTCCGAGCGTAAAGTGCTGCGTTCACCCTATCATCGTACAAAAATCTTCATTCAGAAAGACTGAGAGGCACCAGTGAGAATCACGGAAAGAGCCTTCGCTGCATCGCTCGACTGCAAAACCAAGTGTCTCCTTTATTTGCGGAATGAGCCATCCAGCCATCATTCAGAGTTCGTGCTCTGGTCGGCAAGCATTCAGGCACAATTTGAAATCTCGGCCGCAAATCGAGTGTGCGCCACCCTGCCAGCAGGCCGAGTATTTTTGGGGACTCCGCCCCTCCCAGACCTTCGAACACGCAGCAATCCCTATGTGCTAATCCTTGGGTACGAAGTGGCGACCGCTGAGGTCCAGTCTCAGTTGCACGCACTTACACTCACCACAGGGAGAGGCGCAGGGCATCAAGAGTATTCGCCGGTTCGCTTTATCCACCGGAACAAATTGAACAATTCGGATCGATTGCGTCTTGCGTTCGATGCGCTGGCGGTGTCACAAGACCTAGGGTATGTTCCAGCAACCGGGAAGCTGATTCATGGCAACAACTACCGGGCCGTCACGGTAAAGCTGGCACCGTGGGTAAAGAAAGTTCGTCGCCTCATGGCAACCATTCCTCATACAATCCTGTCGAGTGCGCCTCCTCCGCCAACTTTGAACAAGCATTGCGGCGAATGTGAGTTTCAAAATCGGTGTCGGCAAAACGCACTCCAACAGGACGATCTCAGTCTCCTCGCCAACCTAACCGAGTAAGAGCGACGGAAGCAGCATGACAAAGGAATTTTCACGATTACGCAACTATCCTATACGTTCCGGCCTCGGCGACGGGGCGCGACCTCCCCGCGCCAACACCATCATGCCCTCCAAGCCCTAGCCATGCGAACGCAGAAGATTCATGTGCTCGGCAGCAGCCATCCCAATGATCCGCCGAAAACTCCCGTCTATGTTGATGTCGAGGGTGACCCAGACCGAGACTTTTACTACCTCGTTGGACTCCGGGTGCGCCACGAAGCTGATTGGGTGCAGCACTCATTTTGGGCGGACAACCCGGCGTCCGAGGAAGCGATGTGGAAGGACACTCTCGGCGTACTCCGGGTTCCCTGGAACAACAACAACGCCGAGCATTCCATCAAAGCGTTCGCAAGGCTTCGCCGCACAATGGGTGGGGCCAGCACCGTGAAGGGTATGGAGGAATACTTGGTGCTATTGAGCATTTCAGAAACTTGCAAGGCAAGAGGCGGCGATACTTTGGGTCTGTTCTTAGCGCAGTAGTAAGAAACTTCACTCCCGCACGTGGAATTCAACGACAGTGATCCTGAACCAGCAGAAGCAGGAGAAGAACGTGCATCCTTAGTGAACCTCCACTGCGTTCCAGCCATCGAAGAACGCAGTCAGCTCAAACTGTTTCGCCCCGGCATCGGACAACTGTCTGCGCGCGGGATCCGCTCCCTTGCCCGACGATTTGTACTCGGCGTAAAACGCTGTCGGCAGCGATGGCTTGCCGTCGCGCTCCCATTCCTTCCAGCCCTCGATTTTTACGTCCATTTTCGTGTTCATAAAAACGACCGTCGAGTAAGCGCGCCACGGCCGGCCTAGATAAACGCTTTTAGCACCCGGGTCGGCCGTCAGCCGGCAGTGATTGAAGACGTATCCGCTCAGTTCATCCGGATGCAGCTTGCTCTGCGCGGTGATGTAGACCACCTGGTGAGCCAGGCTGTGAATTTCGCAATTCTCAAAATAGGCCCGCGCGTCCCCGAAAATGAAATCGACGTTGCCTTCGATGTAGCAATCGGCGAAATAGATCCGCGCAGGCTTGCCGGTCGGGTACAAAGTATCCTGAAACCCCAGGAATCGAACGTTTCGCAACACGGTTCGATCGCCGGAAATCCTCAAAGCCACCGCTTGCGACCCTTCCTGCGTCAGCGCACGCGTCCGGCTGAAGGTGTTTTCGATCGTCAGATTCTCGGCGTAGAAATCCTCGCCCGAGACCGTCACGCTGGCCGACTTGGTGGTGCCTCCAGCCATGCCCGCGCTGTCGTCAAAATTCAGAACCACCTTCGAAGCATCGGGCCCGGTGCCCCTCAACTGAATATGTGCTTTATCGACGACCAGTTTCTCGCGATATATTCCGGGGCGAATATAGATCGCAGCTCCGCTGGTGGGCGCCGCATCCACCGCGGCCTGCACGGTCTTGAAATCCGCGAAGCCGTCGGCGGCCACGGTCAACCGCCCCGCGTCCGTGGCGAGACACAACAAAAGCGCAAACCCCAGCATCGGCAACAACTCTATCCGGCGGTTGCAGTCGCGTCAACGTTACTTTATTGAAGCGATCATTTAGTAACGCTAAACAATCATTGCGCGAGCCGATTATACTTCTTCAGAATTTCCCGCAGCCGATCGTGCGGAAGCGCGTACACCGTGTGCCCGTCCACGCCGGTCATGGTCTCGGCGCCCACCATCGCATTGATAATCGCCTCTTCCGTCGCCTGGACCGCCGCCTCGAACACCGGATTCAGCCGGTCATTCGGCACCATCTGGATCGTCGCGACGTCCTTCGCTCCCGCCGCGTTCGCATTGGCAGTGGAGAATGCAATGAACAGATCGCCCGACCCGTCGCCCGAGATCGACCCCGTCCGTCCCAGTCCCAGCGTCGCGCGCCGCGCCAGTCGCTTCGTCTGATGAGGAAGCAGAGGAGCGTCCGTCGCCACGACAATGATGATGGATCCCACATCCTCCCGGTACGGCGACCGCACGCTGGCGGACGGCATGTCCTGCGCCAGTTCCGCTCCCACCGGCAGCCCGCCGATCCGCAATTGCCTCCGGCTCCCGCAATTGCACTGGACGAGCACGCCCACCGTATAGCCTCCCTGCGCCGCCGCCAATTTGCGTGATGCCGTTCCGATGCCGCCCTTGAATCCATAACAGACCATCCCCGTGCCCCCGCCGACGTTGCCCTCCGCAACCGGCCCGCGAGCCGCACTTTCCAGCGCCGCCGCCACGTCCGCCGGCTTCACATGAAACCCGTTCACATCATTTAAATACCCGTCATATGTCTCCGCGACAATCGGATACGTGTAAAACCCACCGTCGAACGCGTTGGTTCCGGGCTTGCGATTATTCTTCACCAGCCATCCCAGAAAACTGTCCCGCACCACGCCGACGCTGTGCGTGTTGGTGATCAGGATCGGCCCGTCGGCGAATCCCGATTCCTCCAGCCACGGTGTCCCGGTCATTTCGCCGTTGCCGTTTTGCGAAAACCAACCCGCAAAAACCGGATCGGACGATAGCTTTCCGCGAGGCCAGATCGCCGTAACGCCCGTGCGCACCGGCCCTTTGCCGACCTCCAGCTTCCCGTCGCCGGAGATAAGAGTCCGGTGCCCGACCTCGATTCCGGCAACATCGGTAATCGCGTTTAGCGGCCCAGGCGTCCCTTCCAGCGGCACTCCTAAATCCCTCGCCCGCGGCTTCGTCTGTCCGAACAAAGACGCGACACACAACAAATACGCCAGTACACGCATAATGTCGAAAATCGTAGCATGACTGCTGACACAATGCTGTCAGTAGCCCTCCCGCATCATCGACGCATGACACAACCTCTTAGTTGGTTCGAAATTCCCGCTCTCGACTTCGCGCGAGCGCGTTCCTTTTACGAAAAATTGTTCGGCGTCGAATTGAAGGAGCACGCCGCAGGCCCGAATGTCATGGGCGTGTTCCCCTACGACGAAGAAAAAGCCTCCGGCGGCTGCGTCATGAAAGGCCCCTTTCTGACGCCATCCTTCGATGGAGTGGTCATCTACCTGAACGCCGGCGATTCGCTCGACGACGTGCTGAACAAAATCCACCCGCTGGGCGGGGAATTGGTTTTTCCGAAGACCCCCGTCCCCGGCATCGGCGTCTTCGCCCACATCAAGGACACGGAGGGCAACCGCGTCGGCCTGTTTGCGGTGAAATAGGTTTGAGGTGAAATGAGGTGCGCCGGGCGGACAGGCTCTTTCAGATCGTGCAACATCTTCGCGCGCGGCGGCTCACCACCGCCGCGCAGTTGTCCGGCTGGCTGGGAGTTTCGCCGCGCACCGTCTACCGCGACATCCGCGATCTCTCGCTGTCCGGAGTGCCCGTCGAAGGCGAAGCCGGCGTCGGTTATCGCATCGACCGCTCCTACGATCTGACCCCTCTCATGTTTACCCCCGATGAAGTCGAAGCCGTGGTGGTCGGCCTGCGCATGGCGGAGGCGTTCGCGGGGCCGTCACTGCGTTCCGCAGCGCGCATGGCTCTCGATAAAGTCGCGCTTGCGCTGCCGCAGCAGAGGCGACTCGAAATCGAACAATCGCAGCTTTACGCACCGACGTTTCACCTTGATCCCGCGCTTGGCGATCGCGTAGAGATGCTCCGCCAATCGATCGCCTCGCGCCGCAAACTGGACGTTTCCTATCGCGACAAAAAGGAGCAGGAAACCCGCCGCATCCTGCGCCCTTTAGGCCTCTATTTCTGGGGAACGGGCTGGTCGCTGGCGGCGTGGTGCGAATCGCGCCAGGACTTCCGAAGCTTCTGGCTGCACAAAATGAGCGCGTGCCGGATGCTCGAAATAACGTTTGAGCTGGAGCAGGACAAATCGCTAGCAGAGTTCCTGCGCTCGGTCGGCGCGACTTAGGGGCAAGGCATCCTGCGCGCCGATTGTGGGGGCCCTCCGGGCACGGCGCAGTTTTGTTTGCACGCGACCAGGCGGGTTACCAACCCGCCGCAGGCTGCCAGCCTGCCCCACATGCGGTCTTACTGCTTGAACGTCGTTTTCAAATGAATCTCTACCGAAGCGAGCGCTTTCGACAGAGGACACCCCGCTTTCGCGCCGGCCGCTACAGCTTCAAACGCGGCCGCATCGATGCCCGGAACTTCGCCGACCGTTTCCAGTTCAATCAATGTGATCCCAAACCCGCCCGGAACGGGATTGATGTGCACTGCCGCGGTTGTGTGAATGCTCTTCGGCGGATGACCCTCCTTCGTCAGCAGGCCGGAAAGCGCCATCGAAAAGCAGGCCGCGTGCGCCGCGCCCAGCAATTCTTCCGGATTCGTCTCGCCGCCGCCCTCGAATCGCGACTTGAAGCTATACGGGCTGTCCAGCGCGCCCGTCTCCACTTTCACGTGGCCGCTGCCCTCTTTAATCGAACCATTCCACTGCGCTTCTGCGTGCCGAATCATGTTGGGTTTCTCCTCGTCTCCAGTCTACTGGTTTCGACTAAGATCGTGAGATATGGCGAAACCGACCTTTGACCCGGGCTTGACGCAACAATATACCGGCATTCTGCGGCGGGCCATCAATAAAGATGGCAGCTTCAACGTATCGCGGCGAGGCACCGTGTGGCGCGATATTCATCCCTACCTGCATCTGATCAGCCTGCCCTGGCCCTCGTTTCTAGCCCTGGTTTTCGCGGCCTATTTGGCGGTCAATTCGATTTTTGCGACGTTCTATTATTTGCTGGGGCCAGGCCATTTGCAAGGCGGCGATGCGCCTCATAAATTCGACCGTTTCCTCAACGCCTTTTTCTTCTCCGCGCACACGCTGACCACGGTCGGCTACGGAAATATCGCGCCCGGCAGCATCTCGGCGAACGTTCTCGCGGTGATTGAGGCGCTGATCGGGCTGCTGGGCTTCGCGCTCGTGACCGGCGTTCTGTTCGGCCGTTTTTCGCGCCCCTCGGCACGGATCGGCTTCAGCGAGAGCGCACTCATCGCCCCTTACGAAGGCCGCACCAGCCTGCAGTTCCGCATCGTGAACCGGCGTCCCAACGCGCTGATGGAAATGGAAGCGACCGTCATCCTGATGCAGGTCGAGGGCGAGCCCGGAAAACAGAGACGCGCGTTCCAGGGATTGCCCCTGGAACGCGACGAGGTCGATTTTCTGGCGCTGACCTGGACCATCGTGCATCCGATCGATGAATCCAGTCCGCTGTTCGGAAAAACGAAAGAAGACCTGGAACAGAAGCAGGCCGAAGTAATCGTTCTGATCAAGGGCTTCGATGAGACGTTCAGCCAGAGCGTACGGGCGCGCTATTCCTACCGTTTCGACGAGATCGCCTGGAACGCGAAGTTCACTCCGGCATTCGAGTTCGACGAAACTGGCAACATGGTGCTGAACATCAACAAGGTCGGCAATTTTGCGCCAGTGGAGCCCGCGGCATGACGGCGTTCGTCGCTCTGCTACTCGCCATCGCCGCCGACGTGCCATCGTGGCCGCAATTTCGCGGACCGGGCGGCACAGGCATCGCCGCGCCAACGGAGAATCCTCCCGTTGAATTTGGTCCGGGCAGGCGAATGCTTTGGAAAACCGCGATTCCTTCGGGCCACTCGTCACCGGCTGTCTGGGGAAATCGCATTTTCCTCTCGACGTTCGATAAGGGAGCGCAAAAACTGGAGATCCTCGCTCTCGATCGCGGCACGGGCAACATCCTGTGGCGGCGGCCGATTGCTGCTAAGGAAATTGAGGCGGTTCATGAAATCAGCAGTCCGGCGACTGCTACGCCCGCAGTCGACACCGAATCTGTCTATGCCTATTTCGGATCTTATGGCATGATCGCGTTCGATCACGACGGCAATCAAAAGTGGACTCTGCCCCTGCCTCTGGTGAAGGTTCAATATGGCAGCGGCACGTCGCCAATTCTTGCCGGCGATTTCGTCATTCTCAGTCGCGACGAAGGGGAAGAGCCTTATCTGCTGGCCGTAAATCGCAAGACAGGGAAAGTCGCCTGGAAGGAACCACAGTACGTCGAGTTCCCGGGAAGGCCCTTCAATTCCTCTACTCCGGCGCTTTGGAAAAACGAGATCGTGATTCACCACCGCAGCGAAATCGTAGGGTTCGATCTGGCTACCGGAGCGCGGAAATGGTGGATCAAGATCAACACGCAAGGCGCGGATTCTCCGGTCGCGGGTCCGGACGCGATTTATGTCGGGACCTGGTTCACCGGGGGTGAACCAGATTTGCGCGTCCCTCTTCCCGACTACGAAACTTTAGTCAAGCAATACGACAAGAATCAAGACGGTGTTCTGACTGAAGACGAATTTCCAAAAAGTTTTCTAATGGCTCGCAGACCTGGCCTCGAAGGTGTCAGGGGCGCGGACCAGAGCCTCCCCGGGCCGCGTGTTTTTCGCGCGGCCGACAAGAATCACGATGGCAAAGTGGATCGCGCGGAGTGGGAGGCTTACACCAAAGGCGTTGTCGAACCGTCGAACGAGCATGGACTGCTGGCAATCACTCCGGGCGGCCATGGAGACGTCAGCGCCACGAATATCGCATGGAAGGAACCGCGCGGAGTGCCGGAGATTCCCATGCCGCTGTGGTTCAAGGATCGCGTATACGCCGTAACCAACGGAGGCACGGTTTCGTGTATGGACGCGAAGTCAGGACAGGTTGTTTTCAGAGGAAGGCTGGGAGCAGGCGGCGCGTACTTCTCGTCGCCGGTAACGGCGGGAGGGAAGATTTACTTCGCGTCGTACGAGGGAGTTGTGTCAGTCATCTCCGGAACAGATCGGCTCGAAGTGCTGGCAAAGAACGATCTGGGGGAGTCGCTATTCGCGACGCCGGCCTTCGCCGGGAACGCGATTTACATCCGGACGCCAACGAAGATCTACGCGTTCTCCAATTAGCTTCATGCGAGCCCGATGCGTCAGCTTGGGGCTAATTCCCATGCTCGCGATAGGCCCAAGCTGACGAGTTTGTGTGAAAGCGCCAGGTTCATATGTGGGGCGGGCTATCAGCCGGCAGGGGCCCTCAGGGCGGCTCTTGTTTTCAACACCGAAAAGCCTGCTGGAAGCAGGCTGCCGGCTAAATAGCCCGCCCCACAAGCAGCTGACGGAGTTTTCGCACAGACTTTGACGCATGGGGCTCCCTGGCACTCCCAGCGCGACCGTCGCAGCTCCTAACGCACGACCACTTTGGTCAACCCCACGTTGCCCGCCACGTCGTACACGCGAATCACGATGAGATGTTCGCCGGCCGAAACTTTGTCCAGCCGGATGAGAAAACGCTCTCGCGCGGAATCGGTAACGCCGTCCGCGGCTTCCACCGGAATCCATTGCCCGGCGTCGATGGAGTACTCGCAGCGCCGCAGCACGGAGCCGCGATCCTCCGCGTCGACATCAACTTCGACCATGCTACCCGAGCGGCGGGGCGCACTCGCCGTCACCACCGGCGGCGTGCTGTCGATCAAAATCGGAGCGCTCACCAACTCGGCTTCGCGCGCCAGATTGGCGGGATTCGACGGCGCATCCGACGCGACCACGCGGAAATAATACCGCCCGTCGGCGAAAACATCCGCGTCGATGAGAAAAGTGTTCTCGGTCATATTGGCGCGCAGCAGCTTCCAGCGTGTCTCGTCCTCGCCGCGAAAATAGAGGGTGTAAATCAAGCGATCGCCGTCTGGATCGTCCGCCTGCCAGTAAATCTGTACCTGCTGCCCTGGGATCCGCGAAAGCGTCTGCGAAGGCGTGCCGGCAGTGGCCGGAGCATCGCCCGAATCGGTGACGGTGATCGCGTAGCTCGCGGTTGCCGCAACCGCCGCTGCCGTCGCCGCACCCGATTTCGCCGACCCGCTCACCGCGGTCACATTAATGCTGCGCACGTTCGGAGGAGTGTTCTGCGGCAGATACGCGATCGTCACGCTATCGAGCGCCGGAGCCGACCCGGCAGCCCCCGAAAATTCGGCGCGCCATTGAATGTAGCGCGCATTCGGGCTCGTGATCGCCGCGCGGTCCGGATCGGTAAGGGGTTCAGACCAGTCGCTCCACGTCGCGTCCGGTCGCAGCGAATTTCCGCTGCGCGTCTTGAACACGATCCCCTTCGCATCACCTCGCCATGCGAGCCTGCCCCACCGCGCCACTGTCGAGGAATCGTGCACCGGCGACTCAAACCAGCCCGTCGCCACCGTCCCCGCGTCCAGGCGCAGAAGCCTTCCCAGATTGCCCGTCGCCGCCAGCAGCGCACCTCGCGATTCCACCAGCCGAGTCGCCTCGCCCTCATTCGACTGAGCCAACAATGTCGCTTTCCGGTCGCGATCCAGCCGGTAGAGGCGTCCCTGCACATCGGTGACAAAGAGCAGAGACGAATTGAACATCGCCACGTCGTAAATATTTTCTTCCTTCGAACTCCACAACGTCTCCACCGTATTGTCCGGATGAATTACGTATAACGCCGACTTGTCGACGCCCGCGTAATCCACAGTTCCAGGAGTAACCGCCATCACCGGAGACTGCCCGCCTGCCGGCGTCTTGGTGGCCTCGGGCTTCGGAGGCGGTGTGAGGCCGGCCTGCTGATCGGTAACCGTAACCGTGGCGACGACCGGCGCGACGGTGTTGGCCCCCGCCCCGTTTGCTCCACTGTTCGCCGAAACGATGCGCCTCGCGACGCTGCCGCCCAGAGCCGCGACATAAAGATTGCCATCCGCGGCCGGTACGATGGAGCGGATCTCGGGAAGGCTCGCGTCATACAACACGAATGCCTTATTCTGCGCGGTGACGCGATAGAGGATGCCATTCGGTTCGCTGCCTGCCAGCAGCGCGCCTCGCGAATCGAGTTCCAAGCACGTGACGTGCGCTTGCCCGGTCTCGTAATACACTTGGCCAATGCCTGCGGCCGTGACGCGAAATATTTTTCCCTGATCGCCGGTGCCGACGAACAACGATCCGTCTGCGGCGGTTTTCAACGCCCAGATATAGCGCGCGCCGGGCGAAAAATATATGGTGGCTTTTCCGTTTTCGATGCGATAGACGTTCCCGTCCGGCGACGTGCCTGCGTACACCACGCCTTTCGCATCGACCGCTACCGCGAAAATCTCCGACTGGTCCGCCGTCCATACCAGCGAGCTTTTTCCCGCCGCGTCCAATTTATAAAGCCGCCCGCGATGCCCCGTGCCCAGGTATAGCGATCCGTCCGGCGCCTGTGCGACGCTCCAGATTTGCGGCTGACCCGAATCGAACACCGTTTCGAGTTTCGAGCCCAACATCAACCGCCCATCGCGCGTCAGCGAGAGGCCATTAATGCGCCCGCGAAGAAAATCCTGGTAGCCGGTCATCTCCCAGGTAGCCGTGGTAGCTGCAAATGCCGACCCGGCCATCATTACCAGCGCAGGCCACTTCATTGCTCTTTCACCTCGACCTGCACCGTCTTTGTTCCAGTCACCACGTTGTCGCCGGCGGGAATCTCGATCTCCGCCAGCTTCGATCCGCGCAGATTCGGCAGCCCGGCCGCTTGCGTCTGCGCACGATTGAGAATCATCGCCACCGATGGCGGAGGACTCGGCAAATCCCGGCCGTCGATGTTGTACGCCGCCTCATTCCGCCACACCCGGATATATGCTTTCGTGTTGGTGCGCAATCCGTTTAGAAACTCCAGCACCTGGCCCGGCGAATGATACTGAAGCCCGATGGACGTGCCGAACTCCGTCATGTTGGTCGACGACGCATCGGTCGCCGTAAAGTTAATCGGCCCCAGAGGCGCGCCCACCGGCACGCGGTATAGAACCTTGCGCTGCGTCTCGACGCCATTTTCGCCTGCCAGCGTCACAATCAGCTCGACCTCTTCGCCCGGCCGCACCGTGCGCGGCGCCGCCAGATCGGCGATCTGCACCTGGCTCTTGCGGTCGACCGCGCTCACATCCAGCGCCACGCCTTTTAATCGGAACGCATCGAAACCGCTGGCCATCGCGTAATTGAGATACGTCCCCAGACCGAGCGCCGCCAGCGCCGGCACCGCCACGTCGCCGCTATAGACGTTGTCGACGCGCACCGTGCCGCCTTCGAAATCCAGATGGCCTCGCACCGCGAATGTCGACCCTCCCTGTGCTCGCTCCGTCGCATCGATCGCCGAAAACAAAGCCATCTGGGTCACGAGCGGCGTCATCACGCGATCCTGAATCACCTGCATGTGATACGTGTTCTTCCCAACGCGAATATCCACGGGAGCCATCGCCGCGCGTCGTCCCATCACGCCAGAAACGGCGGTGCTCCGATCGTCGGTCAACGCGCCCATCCACTCACGGGCGGCGGAAATCTTGAACGAGCTCGACACGTTCGGCAGCAGCGCCAGCACCTCGGCGCGCGCGAACGGAATATCGCTCGGCCCCGATGCCATGAAGCGGTGCCCGAACGCGTAGATGCGATCGCCGTCGATCAAGGTCACTGTTCCATCGGCGCTAATGCTGTAATCGCCCGACAGAAGCTGAGCGCTGATCATGGACCCCGGCTGGATGCTCTTCGGGTCGCCCATCCGGTCCCCTGGCCTGCCTCCACCCGAAACGCCCTGCCGCGGATCCATGCCCATCTCGCGCAATTGGGCGCCGAAATGTTCAAGCGTCGCGGAAGTAAATCCGGAAAACGAAACCGGCGTGGCGATTTCCTCCAGCCGTGCGTCTTTCGAAATGTACCGCTGCCGCGCCATCATGCGCGCGCCATCCGGCTGCACCCGCAGCATGTCCTCAATGGGACGAATGCCCGCGATCGCGTCCTTAGAATAAGGAAAACTCAGCGCGACCGCTCCGGCCAGCTTCCCGTCGATATACACCGGCGATCCGCTCATGCCCTGCATCACGCCGGTATGCTCCAGCGGTCCGCCTTTGAGCCGGCCCAGGATGATCGACTCCTTGGGGCTCATGTTTTCAAGCACACCCAGGATCTCGACATCGAATTCCTCAATGCGCGAGCCGGAGAAAACAGTGCGTCCCACTCCATGCTGTCCGGCGCGGATGTCCTTCAGCGGAAAGATCGCGGGAGCGGCGTGGATCGTGGCGGCGGCAATCGCGAGCCCGCCGAGAAAACGGAGCGGCAGCACGTTTTTATTGTAGTTGTAAAAAAGCCGTAGTTTTTCCGGGCGATACAATAGTTCGTGCGACTTAGATGGACCGCGGCCGGCGCGATCGTGGGGATTATCCTCGCGGCAGCCCTGTTTTTCGCCTTTTCCTCACGCCGAACGCCGCCCATACGTACCCTCGACCCCCCGGCCGTCGTCCGCGACATCCAGAGCCTCAGCGAGCTGGTCTCCGTCAAATACACGGTGCAGAAAGTCGTCGGCCTGGAGGAGAAGAAAACGCCGGTCGGCGCGGAAAAATTGTTGCTCATCGTGCAGGCGGAGGTGCTGGCCGGCGTGGATCTGGCCCCGTTATCTCCTGGAGACGTTAAAGTTTCCCGGGACGGGAGCATCAAAATAACGCTCCCGCCCGCCCGCATTTTTCACATCGTGATTGATGACAAGGAGACCAAGGTTTGGGATCGCCAGATCACCTGGTGGACGCCCTGGGTCTCCCCGGATCCCGATCTTGAACGCCAGGCGCGCCTCGCCGCCAACAAATCGATCGAGCAGGCGGCGATCGATATGGGCATTCTCGATCAGGCGCGGCGCAACGCGGAAACCGTAATCCGAAATCTACTGGAAACCCTCGGCGCGAAGTCGGTCACGCTCAGCCGGACTTAATTCCGACCATAGCGCTCGAACGATTTCCCGTTCATACTGGCTCTTGCTGGTGATTCCGACGTGCTTGACGAGAAGGCGTCCCTTCCGGTCGATCAACATGCTTTGCGGAAGCGATTCGAGGCCCCCGTATTTTTGGACCAGCTCGCTATCGGCGATCGCCACGCGATAGTTGATCTTCTGCGACTCCATGGCCGGCCGCACCGCCTTCCATCCGTCCTCGTCCAGCGAAATCCCAATTACCGCGAATCCATGATCCGCATGATGGCGCTGGAATTCGACAAACCAAGGAATCTCTTCCTTACACGGACGGCACCAGGTGGCCCAAAAATTCAGCAGAATCACCTTGCCCATGGAATCGGATAATCGAAACCTGGCGCCGGAGGCGTCGGTCGACTCGAAATCCGGAGGTGCGAAACCCAGCCAGTTATGGACACTCCACATCACCCGTTCGATTCGAAAATCTCCGGGACTCATCATCAGATTCTCGCAAGCCTCCAGACAAGGGGCCACGATACGCTGTGCAAATGCCCTCGGCGCGGGGAACGTGAGCACGCAGATCGCGACAATCGCCGCCAGCGAGAGAATCCGAGGCCATCGGCCGATGAATCGACCCTGCCCGCGCCGCCCGTCCAAACGCGCCAGCGCCGCGGTGACCTGCGGCCGCCAGTCGTCCTCCGGATTCAGCTTGTCCAGACGATCCTCGACCCAACGATTATTCTGTTCCATAACGCTTGACGTACTCCTTTCGAAACGCATCCTGCGCGCGGCAAAGCAAAGTTCCAATCGAGGCGGGATTCAACTCCAGCGCCGCAGCCAGCTCTTCGTAGCTGAGGCCCTGGCTTCTCAGGATCAGCAACTCCGCCTGACGTGACGCGATGACGGCAAGGATCAGACGAACTTTTTCCTGCTCTTCAGCCGCCTTCCGGACGTCTTCCGGCGTTGGCACTTTTCGTCCGATCCCGAGCAAACGTTCATAGCGGCTCCGACGCGTCCGCTGCCGCAGTTCGTCCAAACCTTTTCGAACCGCGGTGCGGTAAAGCCATCCTTCAGCCTTTTCGCCATGCGCCGACGGGCTCCGCCAGAATTTGAGGAACACCTCGACCGCAAGTTCCTCGGCTCGCGCGCGATCCTTCACTACGCGGGCGATCACGCGCGCAACATGTTCGTACTGTGCCCGAAACGTCGCCTCGAAATCGAACGCCTGGTCCACCACGCTTGGTGCGTTCACAATACAACAACGCCGCCCGGCGTGAATTTGTGACAGATTTCTCAAACCGCTTTGTGGTCCACGCTGGCGGCCTGCACCACATGCAATTAGCTCTTGGCGAAATAGAGTGATGCGGCGCGTTCCAGTTCTGGCTTGGTCATGATCGGGCCGCGGCCTTCGTAGCGGCCGATCGACAGGAGAATATTGCAGATGTCGGCCGGATAGCAGGCGCGCAGTTCCGTGCGGCCTTCGCGCAGGCAGAGTTTGCGCAGATATTCGGCGCTGTCGGGCTCCGCGGAAATGTTGCGTGAAGCGACCACTCGGGTGAAGATCTGGTCGAAGCTGCCGGCGTCGACCGCTTCCACATAAATCTTGTTGTGAATACGGCGCAGGAAGGCTTCGTCGGCCAAGTCCGATGGCTCCAGGTTGGTGGAGAAGACGACCATCAGCTCGAACGGGACCTGGAACTTTACGCCGTAGCGCAGCGTGAGGTAATCGACGTGGCGGTCCAGGGGGACGATCCAGCGGTTTAACAGATCGCGCGGGGACATGAGCTGGCGGCCGAAATCGTCGATGATCAGAATGCCGTTGTTGGCCTTCATTTGCAAGGGCGCGGCGTAGATGCCGGACGATTCGTCCAGGCGCAGCTCCAGCATGCTGGGAATCAATTCCCCGCCGACGATGATGCAGGGGCGTTTGCACAGCAGCCAGCGCGGATCGATATCCTCTTCGTCGGATTCGATGGGCTGGTGGACCACAGGGTCATACAAACTGATGATCTGATTATCGACTTCGACGGCGTAAGGGATGAGCACGGCATCCTTATACACGCGCAGCATGCGCTCGGCCAGGCTGGTCTTTCCGTTCCCTGTGGGGCCATAGACGAAAATCGAGTTTTGCGAAATGATGGCCGGGCCAAGCTGGTCCAGCATGCGGTCCGTGACGATCAGATCGTTGAAGGCGGCGCGCAGGACTTTGCGGTCGACGTGCACCTTCGCCGATTGCACAGCGGTTGCTTTGTGATAATCGGGGAGAGACACGGGGCAGGCGCCCGCGTACTGCGATATCTGGAATCGCTCACCGGCCAGTTGCTTGCCGGCGGCGGAGAGAGTGAAGCTGTAATCGTTTCCGAGCATGCCCTTGATCTCGACCAGAGACTGGGTGCGCATGTGCTTGAACACCAAGTCGACCACGCGGTGCGAGATGCGCAGAGAGCGTCCGAGGCCGGCGATGGAGGTAAAGCCTTCGATGAGCATGCGGCGCAGGACGAGGTCCAGCACGAGCGATTCGGAAATCCCCAACTCCTTGAAATCCTGAGGGATAGTCGGGTTGAAGGCGGAGCGGACTTGCGCGAATGTAGCCATAGCGATGGGGGTACGTTCCTTCCCAAGGATCTATCGGCCGTAATGCCCGTGAGGTTTAATTGCACGTCGAGGCGAGGCGCCACGTCAAACTTTGTAGTGCGGTTTCTCCAGACATTCGCCTTATTGTGCGTGGCGGCGGTGGTGTGCGCAGGTGGGGATTTCGCAGACAAGCTGTATAAGGCGGGCCAGAGGGCGGAGAAGGCGGGCGACAAATTTCACGCCTTCCTGTTGTATTCGAAGGCGGCGGCGATGGAGCCGGCTAACGTGGAGTTTGCGATGCGCAAGGCGGCGTTGCAGGCCGATGCGGCGATGTCGATGACGTCGCACGTGGAAGGTAAAGAGGCGTACGAAGGCGCGACGGGCGGCGTCGACGAGCTTTCGGACGGTGAAATCTCCGAAGCCCGAGCGGCGCGGATGCCTCCCCGGCTGAAGGTTTCCGAGGGGCTGAAGAGCTTCGATATTCGAGGCGAGGCCAAGACGGTGGTCGAAAAAGTGATGGCCGAGTACGGGCTGATGGTCGTGTTTGAAGGCGACTATCAAGTTCCGCCGCCATTCCGGTTCCGGCTGGCCGACGTGGAATTTGGGGTGGCGCTGCGGGCGCTGGAGACCCTATCCAATTCGTTCCTGGTTCCGGTGAACGACCGGCTGGCGCTGGTGGTGAGGGATTCGGCGCAAAAGCGCACCGAGATGTCTCCGGCGATGGCGATCGCGATTCCGATTCCGGAGCGCATTTCCGTGCAGGACGCGCAGGAGTTGATGACCGCGGTGGTGCAGACGCTGGAGATTCGCAAATTCAGTCTGGATCCGGTGAAGAGGGTGGTCTATCTGCGGGACCAGGTGCCGAAGGTGATCGCGGCGCGCGCGATGTTCTCCGATTTATCCCGTACGCGGGCGCAGGTGGAGATCGACGTGGAGTTCCTGGAGGTGACGAAAAGTTCGTCGCTGGGCTACGGGCTGCAATTGCCGACGTCGTCTTCGTTGATCAACTTTGGCAGCTTTCTGGGCAACTCCGGATCGGCTTCTGCATCGGCCGCGGGCTTCACGAAATTTCTTACCTTCGGCGCCGGCGCGTCGTTTTTTGGAATCGGCATCGCGAGCTCGATGGTAATGGCGACGTTCACCAAGTCCGACACCAACGTGATTCTGAAGTCGCAAATCGTGACGCTGGACGGGATGCCGGCGACGCTGCACGTGGGCGAGAAGTATCCGATCGTGACGGCGACGTATTCGGGAGGAAGCACCAGCACCATCGGCTCAGGTGCGGCCTCCGGATTAATTGCCCCGCCGACAATCAATTTTCAGGATCTGGGGTTGTCGTTGAAGATCACGCCATCGGTGCACGACGAGGGCGAGGTGTCGCTCGAGATCAGCACGGAGTTCACGGTGCTGGGGACCACCGACTCCAACGGCAATCCGAGTATTTCCAATCGCAAGTACGAGGGCAAAGTGCGATTGCGGACGGACGAATCGGCGGTGGTGGCAGGGGTGTTGGATTCAACCGATGGGGACACGCGCACGGGAATTTTCGGATTGGCGAGTGTTCCGTGGATCGGGCGCCTGCTGCGGTCGAACACCATCAACCACAGCACAGACGAGGTTCTTCTCGTTCTGCGCCCTCACCTGCTGGACGTTCCGCCGTGGGAATACGGCGCGCCGCCGATCTGGGTGGGGACGGAGACAAAGCCGCTCACGGTCTTTTGATTCTCGCCTTGGCGTGAGTGAGAACAAGATCCCAATATTGCGCCCCAACCTTTTCTAGCGCGTGGTTCGCGGCGATGTACGCGGCCGCGCGGCGTCCGATTTCTTCCGCGGCTTCGCGATCGCGGGCCAACCAGGCGATGTAGTGAGCGAGCAGTTCCTCCTCCGCGGGATCGGTGTCGACGCGCAGGCACGCGTTTTCAGGGATGCGCGCGATCTCCGCGCGGTTCGAAAATATCACCGGCTTGCCAATGCCCATCAGACGGATGGCGATGCCGGAGGTTTCAGCGGCGGTGGGATATCGCAGGTTGATGCAAAGATCGACAGCGGCGGCGTAGCGCCAGAAATCGGACTCTGAAAGATAGCCGGCGCGCAAGATGCTCGGGTCGGACAATTGTCCGGCAAGCGAGCGTTCCAGATCCGACGATGCGAAGGAGCCGGCGATGAGTAAACGCGCGTCGGCGCCGGATTGCCAGACTCGTTCGAGCGCGCGGAGCACGACGGGCAGGCGTTTCGATTCTCGCTGATGTCCGAACACGCCGATGAACAGCGTACGCGGCCCAAGTTCAAGCTGGCTGCGGAGGCGCAGCGTATCAGCCTCAGCTGGCAAGGCGGGCGAAGTAAAGAGATGGGGGATTTCGACGATGGGCACATCGGGCGCGTGCCTGCGGACGATCGCCGCGGCAGCCGGATTGTGGACCACGATGGCGCGCGCGGTAGTCGCGATCCGCTTCACCATGGGCCAGGCGAAATAGCGCGGGTCGGCGGCGGAGCGCGCGCGATGCTTCCACATGTCCTCGGCCAGGGAGCGCGTCCATTCGCCGTAATTGAAGATGAACTCGTCGATGTACCGTTGTTGATCGAGTCGGCCGAGGAGGAAATGTTGCAGCACCGCGTCGTGCAGGATGACGATGCCGGGATGGGTCAGCGCGCGATCGTAAATCGCGCCGTGAAGATTGTTGTTGCCGATGTGATAGAGCGCAATGTCGGAATCCTGCGCACCGATCTTTACGTCGCCGTGCTTGCGAAGCGCATCGAACAGAGTTTCGGCGTAATCGGCGACCCCGGTTTTTGCGGGCGGGAGAGGCGCGAAGTAGCCGACCGTCATGGCTTCGCGCGGGGGCCGAACAGCGCGGTGCCCACGCGAACGTGCGTGGAGCCCTCTTCGATGGCCGCTTCGAGATCGTGCGACATGCCCATTGAAAGCTTGGTCAAGCCATGCAAGCGAGCGAGCGAAGCGAGTTCGCGAAAGTAAGGCCTCGTGACTTCGGGATCGTCGCACCACGGCGGCATGGTCATCAGGCCGGTCAGCTTAAGATTCGGGCAGTCGCGAATCGCGGAAATAAGCTCTGGAATCGCCTCGGGCGCGGCGCCTTCCTTCGATTCCTCGTGCGAAAGCTTCACCTCGATCATGACTTCAATCGGCTTGTCGAGCTGGTCCAGACGTCGCGCGAGTTTTTCGGAATCGACCGTTTCGATGACCTGGAAAAGGTCGCCCGCGATGCGGGATTTGTTCGATTGGAGATGTCCGATCAAGTGAAATTCGGCGCCCGTGAGATCGGTAAGCGCGGGTTGTTTGCGCTCAAACTCCTGCACGTAGTTTTCGCCAAACACGCGCAGGCCGAGATCGTACCCTTCGCGCACTAGTTCCGAAGGGAATTTCTTCGTCACCGCGATGAGCGTGATTTCTTCGCGTTTGCGGCCGGCGCGGTTTGCGGCGTTCCGGATGCGCTCCTCGACTTGCGCCAGCCGCTCAGACAACACGTTGGCCTCCCACAAATACCGCTAAGGCCGACGGAATGCCGAAGAAATAAGGGAGCTCGCGATGGTCGGTGTAATCGTGAATCACGAAATCGGCGCGTTTGCCCGCTTCGAGCGAGCCGATCTGATGGCCGCACTGAAGGCTGTAGGCAGCGTTGATCGTCGCCGCGGTGATCGATTCGGCGGGCGTCATTTTCATTTGCGTGCATGCGAGCGAACAGATCATCGGAATGGAAGGCGTGGGCGAAGATCCGGGATTGAAATCCGTCGCCAGAACCACTCCGAGCCCGGCGTCTATCATTGCGCGCGCGTCCGGATAGCGCTTCGAGCCGAGCGCATACACCGACCCCGGCAGCAGCACCGGCTGCACGCCTCGATCGAGCATCGCTGTGATTCCCGGAGTTTCCGTGTATTCCAAATGGTCCGCTGTCACGGCGCCGAGTTCGGCAGCAAGTTGCGCTCCACCGGAGTCTTGAAGCTGATCGACGTGCATGCGCAGCTTGAATCCGTGCTCTTTCGCCGCGCTCAGGATACGCCGCGCGTCGGCGACCGGGAAAACGTGAGGCTCGCAGAAAATGTCGCAGTACCCGGCGAGCTTTCGCGCTGCGGGCAGCATTTCGTGAATCACCAAATCGATGTATTCTTCGCGCCGGCCGCGATACTCGTCGGGGACTTCGTGCGCGCCGAGAAATGTCGGGATCGCGCGTAGCGTACCCATACGATGGATCACGCGCAGCATTTTCAGCTCGTCGGCGAGCGTCAGGCCGTAGCCGGATTTTGCTTCGATGGTGGTCGTGCCGCACCTCAAGAACCAGTTGACGCTGCGCGAGGCGGCGCGCATCAATTCATCCTCGGTCGCGGCCCGCGTTTTGCGGACAGTCGAGCGAATCCCCCCTCCTGCGGCTGCGATCTGCTGATAGGTTGCTCCACCCGCCCGTGCTTCGAACTCATCGGCGCGATTGCCCGCGAAAACAGGATGTGTGTGGGCGTCGACAAATCCGGGCATGACCGCGTTGCCGCCCGCGTCGATCGTTTTGGGAGGCAGGGTCATTTCCGCGCGTCTTCCAACCTGCTCGATCACGCCGTCGCGCACGACCATCGCGCCATCGCGAATCACGGCCAAGTCGCGCATTTCTGTGCGAACGCGAGGTCGCGCGGGACCGGCCAGCGTCACTAGCTCGGAGCAGTTGACTAGGGCGAAGGTGCTCATTCCGACATCGGCACGCGGATCCCCTGTTCCCGCGCGACCTGCTGCGCACGCTCATAACCCGCGTCGGCGTGGCGAATCACCCCGGTGCCGGGGTCGCTGGTGAGCACCCGCTCCAGACGCCGAGCGCACTCAGACGTTCCATCGGCGACGACTACCATCCCCGCATGTTGCGAGTATCCGATGCCGACGCCGCCCCCATTGTGAATCGAAACCCAGGAGGCGCCCGCGGCCACGTTCACCATCGCGTTCAGCAGCGGCCAATCGGCAATCGCGTCGGAACCGTCGCGCATCGCTTCCGTTTCACGATAGGGCGACGCGACCGAGCCCGCGTCCAGATGATCGCGGCCGATCACCACAGGCGCGGCGATCGTTCCCTTGCGAATCAGATCGTTCATCGCGACGCCGAATTCCGCACGCTCGCCGTAGCCCAACCAGCAGATGCGCGCGGGCAGTCCCTGAAAATGAATCTTTTCCGACGCGAGCTTGATCCAACGCTTCAGCGATTCGTTCTTCGGAAAAAGATCGAGCGCGAGCTTGTCCGTGACGGCGATATCGTTCGGATCGCCGGAAAGTGCCGCCCAGCGATACGGCCCTCGGCCTTCGCAAAACAGCGGACGAATATACTCGGGGACGAAGCCCGGAATGTCGTACGCATCGTCGACGCCGGCCTGCTTCGCGTAGTTACGCAGATTGTTCCCGTAGTCGAAGGTCACAGCGCCCATGCGCTTCAGCGAGAGCATCGCGCGCACATGCTGCGCCATCGCGTCCATCGACCGGCGCACGTATTCATGCGGGTCCGAACAGCGCAGCGCCAGCGCTTCGGCAAGCGGCATCCCGTTTGGCACGTAGCCTTGCAAAGGATCGTGCGCGCTGGTCTGATCGGTGAGAATATCGGGCACGGCGCCGCGCCGCGCGAGTTCCGGAATCACGTCGGCGCAATTGCCGACGAGGCCGACGGCGAGCGCGTCGCCATGCTGCTGCGCCTCACCCAACATTGCAAGCGCATCATCAAGACTCGACGTCATTCGATCGCAATAGCCTGTTTCGATGCGCTTCTCAATCCGCTTTGGATCGACGTCGATGCCTAAGAAGCACGCCCCATTCATGGTGGCTGCCAAAGGCTGCGCGCCGCCCATGCCGCCCATGCCCCCGGAGAGCACCAGCTTGCCTTTGAGCGATCCTTTGAAGTGGCGATCCGCAGCCGCCGCGAACGTTTCGAACGTCCCTTGCACGATTCCCTGGGTGCCGATATAGATCCACGAACCGGCCGTCATCTGCCCATACATCGTGAGGCCGAGGCGCTCCAGCGCGTGAAATGTGTCCCAGTTGGACCAGTGGCCGACCAGGTTTGCGTTGGCGATCAACACGCGCGGCGCGTCGGTGTGCGTGCGAAAAATGCCGACCGGTTTTCCGGACGCGACGAGCAGCGTCTCATCGTTTTCCAACGATTCCAGCGATCGCACGATCGCGTCGAACGCCGCCCAATCGCGCGCGGCACGGCCGGTGCCTCCGTAGACGATCAGGTCTTCGGGACGCTCCGCAACCTCGGGGTCGAGATTGTTCATCAGCATGCGCAGCGCGCCTTCCTGCGGCCAGCCCTTGCATCGCATCTCGCGGCCACGCGGCGCGCGAACTCTTCTCGAATGGCTCATCATCTTCTACAATACCGAAAGCCGCTGCACGCACATGTTGGCCACATGGGGGTTCAATGAATGGCCTGCGCCTTCGACGATAGCGAGGTCGGTTCGCGCAGGGATCAACGTCAGCGCGCCGCGCATCTCGTCGACGGTTCCGAACGTGTCGCGCGTGCCGTGGACAAATAGCGCAGGGATCTGGATCGATCCGAAATGGCCCGTTCGTAAGTCCTGTGGCTTGTGCGGCGGATGCAGAGGATAGGAAAGCAGCAGCAGTCCGTCGGCGACGCCGGGCTCCTCAGCCGCTAGCATCGTGGCCTGCCGGCCTCCATAGGAATGGCCGCCGAGGAAGACCTTCTTTCCGGCTGCTTCACGCAGTGCCTCCACAGCGCGGCGCAGTCCTTCACGATCGCGCGCCGCCTGTGCGGGAAACGGCGGACCCTTGGGGCGCTGCTGGCGAAACGGGAGATCGCAGCGCAACGTCACGACGCCGGATTTCGCGAACGCATCGGCGACGGCCTTCAGCAACGTCGTGTCGCTATTGCTACCGGCGCCGTGCGTGATCACCAGGCCGTTGCCGTTGGGATGCTCGGGTTCATGAAGAAAGCCGCGAACCAGTTCACACTCAAAATGTTTCAATTGCGATTTCTCCTTTCCCCCAGACGGTTTGCCGTCCGACGCCGGTGTAACTGGCGATTTCAAGATACGGAATAAACTCAGTGAGATCGCCCTCGTACTCGGCGACGCCGGTGAAGCCGCCGAGCGGATGACGCTTGCCCTGGCTCACGCGTTCCGCGTCAACGTGCTGAAGCTCGCAGCATGTCATTCGAATCGCCGCGGCGCGCTCGCCCATCGCCTTGAAGTCGATCTCCAGGGGGCCGGAGCCGTAGAACTCGCGCAGCGTACTGATGCGATCGCGAATGCGTGCGAAGAGCGGTCCGAATTCGGGACTACCGGCGTTTTTCAGCTCCGTCGGCGAGAGAAAATGCACGCGCACGCGATCGACCCGACGAGTTGTGGCGAATGGCAGGCGACGGATTTCTTCACCATCTACGCCGGTCAGTTCAGCGCGCAGGCTCTCCTGCGCCAGTTCGGCTATCGCGCTTCGGATCCCTCCAGTATCGGGACGATTTGTTTCAAACAGATTGATGCCCGCGTGAAAGTCGTCCAGTACGGCTCCGTCAAGATGACGGACGCGCAGAACGAAAGGACGTGGAGGATCATGCAGACCGCTGGGACCTCCTTGGGCGACAGGCGCGAAGAGTCGGGCGTAAATGGCGGGATCGCGGCGATACAGAATTTTCCCGAATTGCCCGCGAAACAGGTTTGCGGTCTCGCCCGGCGGAAATCGCACGGGCGTCCGCGCGCGGAAACGGAAGCGCAATGCAAACAGATCGAAGGTCGATGTACCTTGAGAAGGCATGGTCTCACTCGCCGACATTCAAGCCGCACGTGCGCGCATTCGCGATAGCATTTTGCTCACTCCGGCACCGTATTCGGAAACGTTATCACGCCACGCCGACAACGCGCTTTACCTGAAGATGGAAAATCTTCACATGACCGGGTCGTTCAAGGAACGCGGCGCGCTGAACCGCATCCTCCTGATGACGGATGACGAGCGCGCGCGCGGCGTGATCACGGCGTCAGCGGGCAATCATGCGCAGGCCGTCGCGTATCACGCGTCCAAACGCGGCATTCGCGTGCAGATTTGCATGCCCGTGCTGACTCCGCTCGTGAAAGTCACAGCGACGCGCGGTTACGGCGCCGAGGTTATTCTGCACGGTAACAATTTCGATGAAGCGGTGGACGAAGCGCGGCGGCGTTGCGATGCCGAGGGGCTCGTGTTCCTGCATGCGTTTAACGACGACGCGGTAATTGCGGGCCAGGGAACCATCGGCCTGGAGCTTCTGGAACAGGTACCGGATCTGGAAGCGGTGGTGGTGCCGGTGGGCGGTGGTGGACTGATCGGCGGCATCGCCTGCGCGATCAGAGAGCAGCGTCCCGAAGTGCGGATCGTTGGTGTGGAGACGACCCGCGTGCCCTCCATGCAGGCCGCATTGTTGCAGCATCACCCGGTGCTGGTGCCGCCCGCTTCGACCATCGCCGACGGCATCGCGGTGCGGCAGGTGGGCGCGCTCACCTATCCTCTGTTTGAAAAATACGTGGATGAAATCGTCACTGTGGAAGAGGAAGAGATCGCCATGGCGATACTCTGGCTGCTGGAAAAAGAAAAGACGCTGGCCGAAGGCGCGGGCGCGGCGGGTATGGCCGCGATGCTGACCAAGAAGACTACGTTACGCGGGAAAAAAGTGGTCGTTCTAATCTGCGGTGGCAACATTGACGTCACGCTCCTGGCGCGCATCATCGAGCGGGGACTTGTGAAAGATGGCAGACTTGTCCGCCTGCGCGTCCCTTTGCCCGACCATCCGGGAGGCTTGAACCGGCTGACAACGCTGGTCGCGCAGCAGCGCGCGAACGTAGTGACGGTGACGCACGACCGTGCCTACTTCGGCGTCCACCTGGGCGATACGATCATCGACATCACCATGGAGACGCGCGGGCCTGATCACATCGTCGAACTGATGGATGCGTTGCGCGAAGCCGGCTACGAATTCGAGCGCGTACTGTAACTCTTATAATAAAGAGATGTCCTTCCGCCTCGGAATCGACTATAAGCCCCGCGGCGATCAGGCGACGGCCATTCGATCGCTGCTCGACGGCCTGAAGCAGGGCGAACAACACCAGGTTCTGTTGGGCGTCACCGGCTCCGGGAAGACGTTCACCATGGCCAAGGTGATCGAACACACGGGGCGCCCGGCGCTGATTCTGGCGCACAATAAAACTCTGGCGGCGCAGCTTTATCAGGAATTCAAGACCTTTTTTCCGTCGAACGCGGTGGAGTATTTCGTCAGTTATTACGATTATTACCAGCCCGAAGCCTACATTCCCGCGGGCGACGTCTATATCGAAAAAGAGGCGACCATCAATCAGGAACTCGACAAGATGCGTCTCTCGGCCACGCGATCGTTGTTTGAGCGCCGCGACTGCGTCATCGTCGCCAGCGTCAGTTGCATCTATGGCCTCGGTTCGCCGGAGGCGTATTACGGGATGCTGCTGATGCTCGAAAAAGGGCAGAAGATCGCCCGCGAAGAGATCACGTCGAAGCTGGTCAACATCCTCTATGAGCGGAACGACATCGATTTCAAGCGCGGCTCGTTTCGCGTGCGCGGCGATGTGATCGAGTTGCATCCCACCTACGACGATTACGCCTATCGCATCAGTCTGTGGGGCGATGAAATCGAATCGCTGGACCAGATCGATCCGCTGACGGGGCAAGTCAAGCAGACCTATCTGCGCCTGCCCATTTATCCGAAATCGCATTACGTGATGCGCCCCGAAACGCGCGACGATGCGCTGCGCAGCATCGAAAATGAGCTGCACTGGTGGAAAGGCGAGCTGGAGAAAGAAGGCAAGCGCATCGAAGCTCAGAGGCTGTGGCAGCGCACCATGTTCGATCTGGAAATGATCAAGCAGATCGGCTATTGCCACGGCATCGAAAACTATTCGCGCCATTTTTCGGGACGCCTGCCCGGTCAGGCGCCACCCACGCTGCTGGACTATCTGCCGCACGATGCGCTGATGTTTTTGGACGAGAGCCACCAGACCGTTCCGCAATTGCAGGGTATGTATCATGGCGACCGGTCGCGCAAGGAGAATCTC
>Ga0210394_10001745_pt1 | contig 32908 bp, 23 predicted proteins | sample IncBWC12MmetaG_FD_160121 | JGI IMG/M metagenome (GOLD analysis project Ga0210394, IMG submission 160121) | Forest soil microbial communities from Barre Woods Harvard Forest LTER site, Petersham, Massachusetts, United States - Inc-BW-C-12-M | ecosystem: Environmental > Terrestrial > Soil >... | reverse complement strand
GACATGAGCGGCGACGACCGGGCCGACGTCGGCAACCTGCTGGATGGCGTGCTCGTCCGCGCTCATCAGCCGCTCGAGCGTGCCGAAGTGCCGCGCGAGCGCCAGCGCGGTCGCCTCGCCCACGTCGCGGATGCCGAGGCCGTAGAGCAGCCGCGGCAGCGTGGTGTTGCGGCTGCGGTCGATGGCGGCCAGCAGATTCGCGGCCGACTTCTCGCCCATGCGCTCGAGTTGCGCCAGCTGCGGCAGGGTGAGCGCGTACAGATCCGCGGGAGTGCGCACCTGGTCGTGCTCAACCAGTTGCTCCACGAGCTTGTCGCCCAGGCCCTCGATGTCGAGCGCGCGGCGGCTCGCGAAATGGCGCAGCGCCTCCTGGCGCTGCGCCCGGCAGGTGAAGGCTCCGGTACAGCGCGCCGCGGCCTCGCCGGGGACACGCAGCACCTGTGAGCCACACACCGGACAGCGCTCCGGCAGCTCCAGCGGCGGTGCAGCGGGCGGGCGCCGCTCGGTGAGGACGCTCACGACCTCCGGAATGACATCGCCAGCGCGGCGCACCACCACCGTGTCGCCGACGCGCACGTCCTTGCGCTGCACCTCGTCGATGTTGTGCAGCGTGACACTGCTCACCGTCACGCCGCTCACGAATACCGGCTCGAGCCGCGCTACCGGCGTCAGGGCGCCGGTGCGCCCCACCTGGAACACGATGTCCCTGACGACGGTGAGCGCCTCGTCTGCCGGAAACTTGTGGGCGATCGCCCAGCGCGGCGCGCGCGACACGTAGCCGACGCGCTCCTGGTCGACACGCGAGTCGAGCTTGTAGACGACGCCGTCGATCTGGTACGGCAGCGTCGCGCGCCGCTCGCCGATGCTGCGGTAGTAGTCGAGACAGCCCTCGACTCCCCTGACGGCGCGGGTCTCGCCGGCCACCGGCAGACCGCGCTCGCGCAAGAGCGCCAGTAGCTCCATCTGCTGCAGCGGCAGGTTCGCCCCCTCGAGCGCCCCGAGCCCGTAGAACAGCGCACTCAGCGGGCGCGTGGCGGTGATGCGCGCATCGAGCTGGCGCAGGCTGCCGGCGGCGGCATTGCGCGGATTGACGAACACCTTCTCGCCGCGCTCACGCGCGGCCGCATTCATGCGCTCGAAGCCGGCGATGGGCATGAATACCTCGCCGCGCGCCTCGAGCAGTGCCGGCACTGCGCCGCGCAGCCGCTGCGGCACGGCGCGGATGGTGCGCACGTTGGCGGTGACGTCCTCGCCGGTGACGCCGTCGCCGCGGGTGGCGGCGCGCAGCAGCAGTCCGTCGCGGTACACGACCGAGATCGCCAGGCCATCGAGCTTCGGCTCGGCCACGTAATCGAGATCACCGCTGCGGTCGAGACGCTCGTGGATGCGCCGGTCGAACGCGCGCAGCTCCTCCTCGCTGAACGCATTGTCGAGCGACAGCATCGGCAGCTGGTGCACCACGGCGCCGAAGGCGCCGCTCGGCGTGCCCGCCACCCGCTGCGTGGGCGAGTCCGGGGTGATCAGTGCGGGGTCAGTCGCCTCGAGCGCGCGCAGCTCCTGCAGCAGACGGTCGTACTCGGCGTCCGGGATCTGCGGATCATCGAGCACGTAGTAGCGGTAGTCGTGCTGCGCAATCTGCGCGCGCAGCTCCGCTGCGCGCTCCGCCGCCGCAGCGGCGGTCACGACGACGCCGCGCCGCGCAGCTGTTCGCGCAGCAGCGCGATGCGTGCCGCCGTGAGAGGACTGCCCTGCTCGTCCTGCAGCACCCCGTGCAGGCGGTCATTGAGATTGCGCGCGGTGAACACCAGCTCATCGAAGGCCTGCGGCGGGGACTTCGGTCCCGGCAGCACCGCGAACAACGACAGGCCGCCGTAGTGCTGTGAGTCCATGGTGTCCATGTCGAAGGTGCCGGGGCGCGTGAGGCTGGCCGCACTGAGCACCGCGCGGCGCTCCTCGTTGGGCTTGTGGAAGATCGCGAACTGTCCGAGCACGAAGCCCTCGGCAGCCAGCGCCTGGCGCAGCGAGCGTCCGGCGAAGCGCTCCGGCAGCGGCGCCACCAGGCGCAGTGCCAGGATGCGCCGCTGCCGGTCGGGCGGCCACTCCACCACCGGCGGGTCCGCCGCCGGCAGTTCGGGCAACACTTCGCGCACGGCGGGCGGCGGCGGTGCGGTGATCACCGGCGGCGGCGCGCCCGGGCGCGGGGGCGCCGCGGCGGCGGGCGATTCGCCCGGCGCCGCGGCAACGGCGGGAAGCACCGGCACGGGCGACAGGTCCTCATCCACGTCGATCACCGGCAGCTCGCGCAGCAGCGCCTCGCCGCGTTCGGGCGCGGCGGGCGCGGCGGCGCGCCCGCTCGTCGGCAGCGGCACCAGCGGCTCGCGCGCGCGCATCTCCGGCAGGGTGAGCGGCGGCTCACGCACCATGCGCGGCGCGGGGGTGTCGGCGAAACTCTCATGCGTGGTGCTGCGCTCCGGCCGGCCGCTGGCCTGCCGCGGGCGCCGCCGCTCCCACCAGGCGAGCAGCGCGACGAACACCACCCCGAGGATCAGCAGCGTCCAGCGCAGCGACTGCATGACGTGACCTCGAAAGCCTCAGACCGCCGCCAGGCGCACGGCCTCGTCGACGTCGACGGTCACCAGACGTGACACGCCCGGCTCGTTCATGGTCACGCCGATCAGCTGCGAAGCGAGCTCCATGGTGCTCTTGTTGTGGGTGATGAAAACGAACTGCACGCGGTTGGACATCTCGCGCACGATATCGCAGAAACGGCCGACGTTGTATTCATCGAGCGGCGCATCGACCTCGTCAAGCAGGCAGAACGGCGCCGGGTTCAGATCGAAGATCGAGAACACCAGCGCGACGGCGGTGAGCGCCTTCTCCCCGCCCGACAGCAGGTGAATGGTGCTGTTCTTCTTGCCGGGCGGGCGCGCCATGACCGCCACACCGGCGGTGAGCTTGTCGTCACCCACCAGCTCCAGGTACGCGTGGCCGCCGCCGAACAGGCGCGGGAACTTGTCGCGCAGGCCGGCGTTGATGCGCTCGAAGGTGTCCTCGAAGCGCGCGCGGGTCTCCTTGTCGATGCGCCGCATGGCCTCCGCCAGCGTCTCGAGCGCGGCGGTGAGATCGGCGAACTGGCTGTCGAGATATTCCTTGCGCTGCGTCTGCTCGCGCAGCTCATCGATGGCGGCGAGGTTGACCGCGCCGAGCCGCTCGATGTCGGCGCGCGTCTCGGCGAGCGACAGCTCCCAGCCGACCGCGTTCGCCTCCGCGGTCAGCTCCGCCAGTACCGCCGGGAGCTCGCACCCGGTGGCGGCGAACTGCTCGGCGAGCGCGCCGCGGCGCACGTGCGTCTCCTGCGCCGCGAGGCGTGCCTGCTCCATCGCTTCGCGCGCCGCCTGTACCCGCTGCTCGGCCCCGAGTCGCTGCTCATCGAGCGCCCGCAGGGCGCTGTCGGCCTCCTCGAGTGCGCGGCGCGCCACGGCGAACTCCGCCTCCACCGTCACCCGCAGTGCCAGCGTCTCGTTGAGGCGCACCTGCGTCTTGAGGATCGGCTCATCTCCCGAGGCCAGCTCGCACTCGAGCTCGGCGCGGCGCTTCATGAGCTGCTCGCGCTGTTCGCTCATGCGGGTCACCCCGACGGTCACCGAGCTCTCGGTGGAGCGGCGCGATTCCACCTGCACGTGCAGATCGCGGGCGCTGAGCTGCGCGGCCTGCGCCGCCGCGCGCGCGGCGGTGAGCTCGGTGCGCTGCGCGTCGCGCTCGGCGGTCAGCGCCTGCGCCGCCGTGGCCAGTTCGGCGCGCTCGGCCGAGGCGCGCGCCAGCTCCGCGGCCGCACGGGTGCGGGCAGCTTCGGTGGTTTCCCGCTCGCGCGCCAGCTCCGCGGCGTGCTGCTGCAGCCGCTCGCCCCGCTGCGTCGAGTCCGCCACGCGCGCGCGGCTCGCCTGCAGCGCGCCGAGCAGATCCGCGTGCTGCTGATGCGCCCCCTGCAGCGCGGCCTGTGCGCCGTCGCGCTCACTCTCCGCCTGCGCCAGCTGCGCCCGGGCGCTGCTCAGCGTGCCCTCCGCCTGCGTCACGCGCCCGCTGCTCGCGGCCGCGGTGGCCCGCAGCGCCTTCAGGCGCTGCTCGCGCTCCAGCACCCCTTCGCGCGCCTCGGGTCCGCGGCTGACGCGCAGCCAGCCGCGACCGAGCCATTCGCCGGCCGGGGTGATCACCGACTGTCCCTCGCCGAGGTGGCTGCGCGTGCGCAGCGCCTCCTCGAGCGACGCCGCCGTCAACACCTGCGCGAGCGGTGCCAGCACTGCGGCCGGCCCGCGCGCCCGGCTCGCCAGTGTGCTCGCCGGCGCAGCCGGCGCGGCGGCGGATTCCACCAGCGTCACGCTGCCGCCGGCGAGCTGCGCCAGCTGCGGTGCGAGCGCCTCGAGCTGCGCCACGCAGACCGCCTCCAGGTACTCCCCGAGCGCGGTCTCCACCGCCCGCTCCCAACCCGCCTCGACCTCGAGGGTCGCGGCCACGCGCGGCCGCGCGGTCAGGCCGCTGCGCTCCAGCCACTGCGCCGCTTCCCCGCCGCGTGCCGCCAGCGCCGCCGCCTGCAGCCCCTCGAGCGAGGCCAGCTCCGCGCCGGCAGCCGCGCGCGCGCCGCGCGCCTGCTCGAGCGCATCCTCCGCACGCAACTGCGCGGCGCGCAGCGCCTGCACACGCTCCTGTGCCGCCGCGTGCGCCACCGTGCACTCCGCGCTGCAGGCCCCGGCCGCGCTCTCCGCAGCGGTCAGCCGCGTGAGCTCCCCGGCGCTATCGGCCGCACCCAGGCTGGCGCCCTCCTCGGCGAGGCGCTGCGCCTGCGCCGCGAGACGCTGCAACTGGTTGTCGAGCTGCTCGATGCGCGCACGCTCGACCTGGACGCTCTGGTCGGCGGCGCTCGCGCTGCCGGTGTGCTCGTCCCAACGCTGCTGCCAGCGCTGCAACCCCTGCTCGAGCGTCTCCAGCCGTGCGGCGGCCATACTCTCGGCCTGCTGCGCCGCGACGCGCTCGGGTGCGAGCCGCGCCAGCTCCGCGCGCAGCGTCGCCAGCTGCCGCTCGTCGCGGCCGATGTGCGCGTCGAGCTCGGCGAGCGTGGTATGGGTCTGCGCCAGGTCGGCGCGCTGACGCTCGCGCAGCTCGCGGGTGTGCTCGATCGACTGCTCGAGACGCGAGATGTCCGCGCCGACCTCGTAGCAGCGCGCCTGCACCGCCGACAGGCTGTCGCTGTGCGCGCTCTGCACCGCGCGCTGCCGCTCGATCGCATGCTCGGCGGCGCGCAGCGCGGCGAGCTCCCCCTGCAGGGTGAGCTCGCACGCACGCACCGTGGCGTCGTGTACCTCGGCGCCGCTGTCGAGCTCACGCAGCCGCAGCGCCAGCAGCTGCGCGGTCAGCCGCCGCTCCTGTTCCTTCAGCGCCTGGTAGCGGCGCGCGCCCGCCGCCTGGCGCTGCAGGTGGCGGATCTGCTTCTCGACCTCGTCACGCACGTCCTGCAGCCGCTCGAGATTCTCGCGCGTCTCGGCGACGCGCACCTCGGTCTCTTTGCGCCGCTCCTTGTAGCGGGAGATGCCGGCCGCCTCCTCGACGAACGCCCGCATGTCGTCGGCGCGCGCATCGATGATGCGCGAGATCATGCCCTGCTCGATGATGGCGTAGCTGCGCGAGCCCAGGCCGGTGCCGAGAAACAGGTTGGTGATGTCCTTGCGGCGGCAGCGGGTGCCGTTGATGAAGTACGCCGAGGTGCCGTCGCGCGACACCTGGCGCCGCAGCGCGATCTCGCTGTAGCTCGCGTAGGCACCGCCGATCTTGCCGTCGGCATTGTCGAACATCAGCTCCACCGAGGCGCCGCCTACCGGCTTGCGCGCCGCCGAGCCGTTGAACACCACGTCGCTCATGCTGTCGCCGCGCAGGTGCTTGGCCGACAGCTCGCCCATCACCCAGCGCACCGCGTCGATGACGTTCGACTTGCCGCAGCCGTTGGGGCCCACGACACCGGTGAGATTGCTGGGGAAGTTGATTTGAGTCGGATCGACGAAGGACTTGAAGCCGGCGAGCTTGATCTTTGTCAGTCGCATCTCAGCGAGTGTTCCGCCAGGTCCCGATCCGCATATGGTGTAGTGTAGTGCAATATGCCCGCGACGCCCACACAGGTGCTGGAGACCTTCGCCAACCCGGCGGCGGCGCGCGACTACACCATTCGCATGCAGATCCCCGAGTTCACCTGCCTGTGCCCGCGCACCGGCCAGCCGGACTTCGCCACCCTCGACATCGAGTACGTCCCCGACCGGCTGTGCGTGGAGCTGAAGTCGCTGAAACTCTACGTGTGGTCGTTCCGCGAGCGCGGCGTGTTTCACGAGGCGGTGACCAACGAGATCGCCGACCATCTGGACGGCACGCTGCGCGCGCGCTTCCTGCGCGTCAGCGCACGCTTCAACGTGCGCGGCGGAATCTGCACCACGGTTGTCGTCGAGCGCCGACAACCCGAGTGGCGCCCGGGCACCCCCGTCACGCTGCCCTGACGGGCCTGCGCCGCCGCGCCGCCGCGCCGCGGCGCGCCCGGGCTCGCGGCTGAGCAACATAAGACGCCGCCGCTTAGCGTCGGCCGCGCGGCCCGCGTCCAGGCCGCTCGGAATGACCTGTACAGCGCGGGGTCGGCCGGTATAATCGCGCGTTCTTTAAGGGGCTGATGCTGTCGATAGGAGCCATTAATGCCGGCCAAGAGACCCGCGCCGAAGTCCGCCAAGAGCAAGAAGGCGGCGAGCCGGTCCCCGGTCAGAAAGGTACTCCCCCGCAAGGGTGACGCGAGCCGCGCGCGCGCGGTAGCCACGCACGCCCGCAAGAACGCCGCACCGTCCCCGCGCCGCAGCGCCGGCGGCGCGCCGGCCGCCGCGGAGGGCGCGGAGGCTCGCAAGCCGCTGCGCCCGCCGGTCTCGCCCGCCCCGCCCAGCGCCGGCAGCGCGGCGCCGGCCACGGGGCGCACCGTCTCCGCCGGCCCCGAAGTCGACGATGGCGAGGCGGTCGAGCCGGGAAGCCTGCTGGCAGGTCCGCGCAACGTACAGCCCTACATCGTCAAGCGCGGCGAGCTGTACATGAGCAAGGAGCAGCTCGAGCACTTCCGCACCATTCTCAACAACTGGAAACGCGACCTCATGGAGGAGGTCGATCGCACGGTCTCGCACATGAAGGACGAGGCCGCCAATTTCCCGGATCCGAACGATCGTGCGACGCAGGAGGAGGAGTTCAGTCTCGAGCTGCGCACGCGCGATCGCGAACGCAAGCTGATCCGCAAGATCGACGATGCCCTCAAGCGCATCGAGGACGGCTCCTACGGCTATTGCCTGGAGACCGGCGAGGAGATCGGCATTAAACGCCTCGAGGCGCGCCCGGTGGCGACGCTCAGCATCGAGGCACAGGAACGCCGCGAGCGCCGCGAACGCCAGTACGGCGACCGCGACGACCGCTATCGCTAGCCCGCCCCCAGGAAATTGCGCCTGACGCGTTCGCAGGGACGCGAGCCGCGCGGCAAGACGCGCAATTTCCCGGGGACCCCGGTGTCACCCCACAAAATCACGCAGTACGTCGGGCGCTTTGCGCCCTCGCCCACCGGCGCGCTGCACCTCGGCTCGCTCGTCGCCGCGCTCGGCAGTTTCCTCGATGCGCGCACCGCCGGCGGCCGCTGGCTGGTGCGTATGGAGGATCTCGACCACGCGCGCGTCGTTCCCGGCTGCGCCGAGCGCCTGCTGCGCACGCTCGCGGCGTTCGGTCTGACCTGGGACGGCGTCATCGAATACCAGAGCACCCAGCTCAGCCACTACCGCGTCGCGCTCGAGCGCCTGGCGGCCCAGGGTCTCACCTACCTGTGCAGCTGCACCCGTCGCGAGCGCGCCGCCGACGGCGGCTACCCGGGCACCTGCCGCGCCGGCCCCACGCGACCCGGCCCCGCCGCCACCCGTTTCCGCGTGGCTGAAGGCGCGGTCGAGTTTGCGGACCGGGCGCAGGGACGCTGCCGCTTCGACCTCGGCGAGCGTGGGGATGTGATCGTTCGGCGCCGGGACGGCGCCTTCGCCTATCAGCTCGCCGTGGTGGTCGATGACGGCCGGCAGGGCGTCACGGATGTCGTGCGCGGAGCGGATCTGCTGGACAGCACCCCCTGGCAGAGGGCATTGCAGCAGGCGCTCGGCCTGCCTGCGCCGCGCTACCTGCACCTGCCGCTGGTCCTCGAGGCGGATGGAAAAAAGCTAGCAAAATCCAAGCATTCCGTGCCACTGGACCGGCGCGCCGCCGGCCGGCTGCTGCATGAGGCGCTGACGCTTCTGGGCCAGGAACCCCCGCTCGCGCTCGCCCGGGAGCGCCCCGCTGCCGTGCTGGAGTGGGGCTTGCGTCACTGGAATCCGGGGCGGCTGACGGGGGTGCGGCAGGTGCGCGCCGGGGGTTAGCCTCCCGACGGTCACCCGCAGTTGGTTGCACCGCGCCACAGTTGGGTGCACTGTAGCAATCGGATAAGGCATGCTGACGCGTACGCACTATGGAAGGTGCATAAACCCATAGTGAGGGACGTGTGATGAGCGAACCGCGCACTATAAAGAAATATCCGAACAGGCGGTTGTACGACACGGTTGAGAGCCGCTACATCACGCTGGCCGACATCCGCCGGCTGGTGATCGAGCGCATCGACTTCGTGGTCATCGACAAGAAGAGCCAGGCGGACATTACCCGCTCCATCCTGCTGCAGGTGATCGCCGAGCAGGAGCACGGCGGCGAGCCGCTGATGAGCCGCGACTTCCTCTCGCAGGTGATTCGTTCCTACGGCGCCGGCGTACGCAGCGTCATGGGCAATTACCTCGAGCAGAGCCTGAAGTTGTTCGGCGCGCAGAACATCGGCCCGCAGGGCTGACCGCCCAGCGGCGGCGTTCAGGCCTCGACGTCGCGCATCGACAGGCGGATGCGCCCCTGGCGGTCCACCTCGAGCACCTTCACGCGGATCACGTCGCCTTCTTTCAGCTTGTCGCTGACGCGCTCGACGCGCTCATTGGAGATCTGCGAGATGTGCACCAGGCCGTCGCGGCCCGGCAGGATGGTGACGAAGGCGCCAAAGTCCATGAGACGCGCCACCTTGCCCTCGTAGATACGCCCGACCTCGACGTCGGCGGTGATCAGCTCGATGCGCCGCTGCGCCTCGCGCCCGGCCGCCCCGCTCACCGAGGCGATCTTCACCGTGCCATCGCTCTCGATGTCGATGGTGGTGCCGGTCTCCTCGGTGATCTGGCGAATGACCGCGCCACCCTTGCCGATGACGTCGCGGATCTTCTCCGGGTCGATCTTCAGCGTGATGATCGAGGGCGCCCATTCGGACATCTTCTCGCGCGGCTCACGGATGACCTTGTTCATCTCCTCGAGGATGTGCAGCCGCCCGGCGCGCGCCTGGTCGAGCGCCACGCGCATGATCTCCGCGGTGACTCCCTCGACCTTGATGTCCATCTGCAGCGCGGTGACGCCGTCGCGGGTACCGGCGACCTTGAAGTCCATGTCGCCAAGGTGGTCCTCGTCACCAAGGATATCGGTGAGCACTTGGTAGCGGTTGCCCTCGAGCACCAGTCCCATGGCGACGCCGGCCACCGGGGCCTTGATGGGCACGCCGGCATCCATCAGCGACAGCGAGGTACCGCAGACGCTCGCCATCGAGCTCGAGCCGTTGGATTCGAGAATTTCCGACACCACGCGGATGACGTACGGGAACGCCGTCATGTCCGGCATGACGGCGCTCACGCCGCGCCGCGCGAGGTTGCCGTGGCCGATCTCGCGCCGCTTCGGTGAGCCCATCATGCCGGTCTCGCCCACCGAGAACGGCGGGAAGTTGTAGTGCAGCATGAACGGCTCGCGTCGCTCGCCCTCGAGCGCGTCGATGATCTGCGCATCGCGCGTGGTGCCGAGGGTCGTCACCACCATCGCCTGGGTCTCGCCGCGGGTAAAGAGCGCCGAGCCGTGGGTGCGCGGCAGCACACCGACCTTCACGGTGATCGGCCGCACGGTGCGGGTGTCGCGCCCGTCGATGCGCCGCTCGCCGTTCAGGATGCGCTGGCGCACGATGTTGCTCTCGAGCTTGAACAGGGCGGTCTCGACCGCTTCCGTGCTCCACTTGGGGGAATCGCCACCCGCAAGCGTCGCGAGCGTCTGGGTCTTGATCTCGCTCAAGCGCGCGTGGCGCTGCTGCTTCTCGGTAATGCTGTAGGCCTGCGCCAGCGCCGCCTGCGCGTGCAGCGTCACGCCGCTCGTCAGCTCGGCGTTGTCCTCCGGCGGCTGCCAGCTCCAGCGGGGCTTGCCGGCCTCGGCGACCAGTTCGCGGATGGCGCGGATGGCCACCTGCATCTGCTCGTGACCGAACACCACCGCACCGAGCATCACCTCTTCCGACAGTCCCTTCGCTTCCGACTCCACCATGAGCACCGCGTGCTCGGTGCCCGCCACCACCAGGTGCAGCTGCGACTCGGCCAGCTCCTTGGCGGTCGGGTTCAGCAGGTAGCGGCCGTCCTTCCAGCCGACGCGCGCGGCGGCGATCGGGCCGCTGAACGGAATCCCCGACAGCGCCAGCGCCGCGGAGGCACCGATGAGCGCGGGGATGTCCGCATCGATGTCCGGATCCATCGACAGCACGGTGGCGACCACCTGCACGTCGTTGTGGAAGCCGTCGGGGAACAGCGGGCGGATCGGGCGGTCGATGAGCCGCGAGGTGAGCGTCTCCTTCTCGGTCGGACGTCCCTCGCGCTTGAAGAAACCGCCCGGTATGCGGCCGGCGGCGTAGGTCTTCTCGATGTAGTTGACCGTGAGGGGGAAGAAATCCCGCCCGGGCGTCGGGGTCTGCCGGGCGACCGCGGTGACCAGCACCATGGTCTCGCCCATGGAGACGCGCACTGCGCCGTCTGCCTGGCGGGCAAGCTCGCCGGTCTCGATCGTTACGGTATGCGGACCAAAGGAGAAAGACTTGCTGACAACGCTCACAGGCAATCCTCGAAGGTGATTAAAGGCAAAAACAAGGGCCGCGCGGTCGCGGCCCTTGGTTCTTCAGCGGCGAAGCCCCAGGCGCTCGACGAGCTCCTGGTACTTCTGCGGTTGGGTGGCCCTGAGGTAATCGAGGAGCTTGCGGCGCTGATTTACGAGCTTCACCAGTCCGCGCCGCGAGGAGTGATCGCGCTTGTGCGCGGTGAAATGCTCGCCGAGGCCGTTGATGCGCTCGGAGAGCAGTGCGACCTGAACTTCCGGAGAGCCGGTGTCGGCGGGGCCGCGACGGAACTGCGCGAGGATTCCGCCCTTTTTCTCGCTGGTTAAAGCCATTGCGCGATAGTCCTAACTACTTGTCTTAAGAGCCTTTTGGTAAGCCGGGCATTCTACCCGCGCCGCCAGCTTCGCCACAAGCCGCACAACGGGACGGCGGTTGTACGGCGCGAGTCCGCGGGCCTACGATGGCGGGCAACGTGATCACCGTGCTCAAAAACTCCCTGGCGGGCGCTGCCGTGATAGCGGCGCTCGCGGCCTGCGCCACGAGTGCGCCGTTGCCCGGGAGCGCCGCCGCCGTCGCAAAGCCCCCGGTCGGGTGCGTGAGCGCTACCGCGACGCACCTGCCTGTCAGGTCCGACGAGTGCGCGGGCGTTGGCAGCACCTACACCAGGCAGGATCTCGATCGCACCGGACAGGTGGATACGCCCGATGCGCTGCGCGCGCTCGATCCGTCCGTCAGGGTGCACGGCCCGTAGGCCTCACACGGGCGCGACGGCATTGAGGAGCCGGCGCGGGCGTACCGCGCCCTCCCCGCCGGCTTCACCGATTCCAAGAAAGCGGCCGTCGGCGTCGTAAAGACGCAGGTGCACGCCTCGCGTGGGCGCGGCCAGGGCATCGTCTGCGGGCCTTTCGATGCACTGGCCGTGCAGCAGACGCTGCGCCTCGGGTGCCGTCAGCCGCACCGCCGGCAGCGCCGCGAGCGGCCAGTCCGCCGGCAGCAGTGCCGCCGCCGGATCCCCCGCACCGCAGGCGGCCTCGAGCGCCTCGAGGCCGTGCATGGGCTCGCTGGCGAAGGGCTCGACATACAGCCGCCGCAACGCCGTGAGGTGCCCGAGCGTGCCGAGCTTTGCGGCGATGTCCTCGCCCAGCACGCGCACGTACGTCCCCTTGGAACACAGCGCTTCGAGCTCCAGGGTGTCGCCCTCGTGCGCGCGCAGCCGCAGCGCGCTCACCTCGATCGGGCGCGCCGCGCGCTCGACCGTGACCCCGGCGCGTGCCAGGCGGTAGAGCGGCTGCCCGCCGCGCTTGAGTGCCGAGTACATGGGGGGAACCTGCAGCAGCGCGCCGGTGAACCCGGCGAGCACCGCCTCGATCTCGCCGCGCGTCAGCGCTGGCACGGGCGCGGTCGCGATCGGTGCGCCCTCGGCATCACCGGTGGTGGTGCCGGTGCCGAGCCGCACCGCGAAGCGATAGCACTTGCGCGCAGCGATGATCTCGCCCGCCACCTTGGTCGCCTCACCGAGACAGATCGGCAGCATGCCGGTGGCGAGCGGATCGAGGCTGCCGACATGGCCACCCTTGACGCCGCCGAAAAGCCCGCGCACCCGTTGCAGCGCGGCGTTCGACGACAGCCCCGTGGGCTTATCGAGCAGCAGGATGCCGCTGTGCATGGCGGGCGTTTCGGTCAGGGGCGCTCGCGGCCCGGGTCCGCCTCGTCAGCCTCGTGCGGCGTCGCGGGCGCAGTCGCGGCCTGTCCGGCGGCAGCGGCGTCGGCGGCGACCGCGCGCTCGATGAGGGCGGTGAGATGCGCCGCCCCGGCGACGCTCTCGTCGAAGACGAACTCCAGGCGCGGCGCATGGCGCAGCCCGAGCCGCCGGCCGAGCTCCCCGCGCAGGAAGCCGGCGGCGTGCGTGAGCCCACTGTGCACCTCCTGCGGTGCGTGGCGCGAGGCGAAGGGTGTGAAGAACACCCGCGCGCTGCCCATGTCGGCTGCGCAGCTCACCGCGGTGATAGTCACGTTACCGACGCGCGGATCCTTGAGCTCGCGCGCGATGAGCGCTGCCAGCACGCGCTGGATCTCGGACTCGATGCGTTGGGTGCGCGGCTGCGCCATTACTGCAGGGTTCTCGCCACCTCGACACGCGCGAAGCACTCGATCTGGTCGCCGGCGCGCACGTCCTGGTAGTTCTTCACGCCAATACCGCACTCGGTGCCGGCGCGCACCTCGTTGACGTCGTCCTTGAAGCGGCGCAGCGATTCGAGCGCCCCTTCGAAGATCACCACGTTGTCGCGCAGCACCCGGATCGGATTGTTGCGGCGGACGAGGCCCTCGGTCACCAGGCAGCCGGCCACCACGCCGAACTTGCTGGAGCGGAACACCTCGCGCACCTGCGCCACGCCGACGATCTGTTCCTTGATCTCCGGCTGCAGCATGCCGGTCATCATCTGCTTAACGTCGTCGATAGCCTCGTAGATGATGCTGTAGTAGCGCACCTCCACCCCGGTCTCCTTGACCGCATCGCGCGCACCGGCGTCGGCACGCACGTTGAAGCCGATGATGAGTGCCCGCGAAGCGGCGGCAAGCTGCACGTCGGAGACGGTGATGCCACCCAGGCCGCTCGCGATCACCTTCACCTGCACCTCCTCGGTGGAGAGCTTGGTGAGTGCCTCGCGCAGCGCCTCGGCGCTGCCCTGCACGTCGGCCTTGATGAGCACCGCCACCACCCCGGCCTTCGCCTCGCCCATCTGCGAGAACACATCCTCGGCGCGGGTGCTGGTGCGTGCGAGCTTCACATCGCGGAACTTGCCCTGGCGGTAGAGCGCCACTTCGCGCGCTTTGCGCTCGCTCTCGAGCGCCAGCAGCTCGTCGCCGGCATTGGGAGCGGTGGACAGGCCGAGCACCACCACCGGCATCGAGGGTGGGGCCTCGGCGACCGGGTTGCCGTTCTCGTCGAACATGGCACGCACGCGGCCGAACTCCGAGCCGGCGATGATCGGATCGCCCATCCTGAGCGTACCGCGCTTCACCAGCACGGTGGCCACCGCCCCGCGCCCCTTCTCGATGCTCGATTCGATGACCACGCCGGCGGCCAGCCCGGTGCGCGGAGCGCGCAGCTCGAGCACTTCCGCCTGCAGCAGGATCGCCTCCAGCAACTGCTCGATGCCCTGCCCGGTGCGCGCCGATACCGGCACGAAGATGTTCTCGCCGCCCCACTCCTCGGCGATGACCTCGTGCTTGGCGAGCTCGGTGCGCACGCGATCGGGATCGGCATCGCTCTTGTCGATCTTGTTGACCGCGACCACGATCGGCACACCCGCCGCGCGCGCATGCTGGATGGCCTCGATGGTCTGCGGCATGACGCCGTCGTCGGCGGCCACCACCAGCACCACCACGTCGGTGGCCTTGGCGCCGCGCGCCCGCATGGCGGTGAAGGCGGCGTGACCGGGTGTATCGAGGAAGGTAATGACCCCGCGCGGCGTCTCGACATGGTAGGCGCCGATGTGCTGCGTGATGCCGCCGGCTTCCCCGGCCGCGACCTTGGTGCGGCGGATGTAATCGAGCAGCGAGGTCTTGCCGTGATCGACGTGGCCCATGACGGTGACCACCGGCGGACGCGGCTCGAGCTCGGCTTCCGCCTGTGCGCCCTGCAGGTCCGTCTCGATCTGGTTTTCCTTGAGTACCTTGGGGGTGTGGCCCATCTCCTCGACCACCAGCACCGCGGTGTCCTGGTCGATCGGCTGGTTGATGGTGGCCATGACGCCCATGTTCATGAGCACCTTGATGACCTCGGTGGCCTTCACCGCCATCTTCTGCGCGAGCTCCGCCACCGTGACGGTCTCGCCGATGCCGACCTCGCGCACCACCGGTGCGGTCGGCATCTCGAAGCCGTGCTTGCCCTCGGCGGCGGCCGTCACCGGCCGCGCCTTGGTGCGCCGCTTCTTCTTGTAGCGCGAGCTGACGTCGCCGGCGACGTGCAGCTCCTGGCGGCCGTAGCGGGTCTGCTGCTTGTCATCGGCGACCGCGGGGGCGCCGACCACCGGGCGCTCGCGCGCCGCCGGCACGACCGCGGCGGGCGCCTCGCGCTCGGGGCCACGGCGCTCATGCTCCTCGCGCTCGCGGCTGCGGCGCGCCTCATCGTCACGGCTGCGCTGCTCGGCGACGCGCCGCGCGTCTTCCTGCGCCCGCCGGCGGGCCTCCTCCTCCTCGACGCGGCGGCGATTTTCCGCCTCGAGCCGCTCGCGCTCACGCCGCTCGGCCTCGGCGCGCTCGCTCTCGGCGCGCGCGGCTTCCTCGGCCTCGCGCTTGCGGTGATCGATCTCGTCCTGCTGCGCGCGCGCCTGCTCCTGCAATACGTCGCGCTTGACGTAGTTGCGGGTGCGGCGAACCTCGACGTTCACGGTACGGGCGCGGCCCTGGTTGCTGGCGAGCTTCAGCTCGCTCTGGGTCTTGCGCTTGAGCGTGATCTTGCGCGGTGCGCCGTCGCCGTCCGCCTCGCTGCCGTGGCTGCGGCGCAGATGGGTGAGCAGCTCGAGCTTCGCATCGTCGGTGATGCGCGCGTCGGGTCCGGATACCTTGATCCCGGCCTGATCGAGCTGCACGAGCAGCCGATCCACCGGCACTTTCAGTACCTCGGCAAACTGGGAAACGGTCACTTCCGCCATAAATTTGAATCCTCGTCCCGTTCCGGTCAGTTACCCGCCTCGAACCACGGCGCGCGCGCCGTCATGATGAGCGTCGCGGCCTTGTCCGCAGCGAGCCCCTCGATGTCCGCGAGCTCATCCACCGACTGCTCGGCAAGATCCTCGCGGGTACGCACGCCGCGCCGCGCCAGCGTGAGCGCCAGATCCGGGCTCATGCCCTCGAGCAGCAGCAGATCGTCCGCCGGCATCGACTGGTCGAGCGTCTCCTCGCTGGCGATCGCCTGCGTGAGCAGCACGTCGCGGGCGCGGTTGCGCAGCTCCTTGACGATGTCCTCGTCGAACTCCTCGATGGCGGCGAGCTCCGCCTGCGGCACGTAGGCGATCTCCTCGATGGTGGAGAAGCCTTCCTGCGCCAGGATGGTCGCCACGTCCTCATCGACGTCGAGCTGCTTCATGAAGTTCTGCACCAGCTCCTTGGCCTCGGTCTCGCTCTTGGCTTCCGCATCCGATTCCGTCATGACGTTCAGCTCCCAGCCGGTGAGCTGGCTCGCCAGGCGGATGTTCTGGCCGCCGCGGCCGATCGCCTGCGACAGTTTGTCCTCGGTCACCGCGATGTCCATGCTGTGCGAGTCCTCGTCCACCACGATCGACATGACTTCGGCCGGCGACATGGCGTTGATCACGAACTGCGCCGGGTTGTCGACGTACGGGATGATGTCGACGCGCTCGCCGGCGATCTCGTTGGAGACCGCCTGCACGCGCGAGCCGCGCATGCCGACGCAGGCGCCGACCGGGTCGATGCGCGGATCGTTGCTGCGCACGGCGATCTTGGCGCGCACCCCCGCATCGCGCGCCGCGCCGAGGATCTGGATCAGTCCCTGGCCGACCTCGGGCACTTCGAGCTTGAACAGCTCGATCAGGAACTCCGGCGCGGTGCGGGTGAGGAACAGCTGCGGGCCGCGCGGCTCCGAGCGCACCTCTTTCAGGTACGCCTTGATGCGGTCCTGCGGCTTGGCCTGCTCGCGCGGGATCATGTCGGTGCGCGGCACGAAGCCTTCCGCGTTGGAGCCGAGGTCGATGTAGATGCCGTTGCGGTCGACGCGCTTCACCACTCCGCTGACCAGGGTGCCGACGCGGTCGCGGTAGGCATCGACCACCTGCGCGCGCTCGGCCTCGCGCACCTTCTGCACGATCACCTGCTTGGCCTGCTGCGCGGCGATGCGGCCGAAGGCCACCGACTCGATCGGCTGTTCGACATAGCCGCCGACTTCCGCCTGCGGATTGACCTCGAGCGCGTCCTCGAGCCGCAGCTCGTGCTCGGGGACCTCGAGCTCCTTGGAGTCGTCGGCGAACACCTTCCAGCGGCGGAAGGTCTCGTAGTCGCCGCTCTTGCGATCGATGACGACGCGCGCATCCCACTCCTCGTTGTGCTTCTTGCGGGTGGCGGACGCGAGCGCAGCCTCGAGCGCCTCGAAGATCACTTCCTTGTCGACGCCCTTCTCGTTGGAGACGGCATCGACCACCATCAGAATCTCTTTGTTCACTGCTGTCGTACCTCTGGCCTGTCGCGCCCGCGCCTAAGCCGCGCGCTCATTGGGGCGCAAGTCGCGCCTTGCCGATCTCCTCGAAACCCATCATCACCTGCTCGCGATCGACCTCGAGCGCAATACCTGCATCGTCCACGGTGAGGAGCCTGCCGGTGTAGCGGCGCCGTCCGGCCCGCGGCTCCTTCAGCTCGACGAACACCCGCGAGCCGAGGAAACGGCCGAAATGCGCCCGAGTGCGCAGCACCCGATCGAAGCCCGGCGAGGACACTTCCAGCGTATACGCGGTCGGGATCGGATCCGCGACGTCGAGCAGCGCCGACACCTCGCGGCTTACGCGGGTGCAGTCCTCGACCTTGATTCCCGCAGGGCTGTCGATGAACAGCCGCAGCACGCCGTGGGCGCGGCCGGCGCCGTATTCGAGCTCGACGAGCTCGAATCCCAGCCGCCCCAGCACCGGTTCGATGAGGGCGATCAGCCGCTCTCGCAAGGGTCCCATGTCACCACCGCTTCCCCGCACCGCGCCGCGCGGCCAGCGCGTCGCCGCAAACAAAAATGGGCCTGAAGGCCCACCAAAAAAAAAGCCCCGCGGGGGGCTTTCCGGTCTCGATCGTTCGGGGGTGCCGCCGCCGGAAGATCTCCGGAAGCGTCCAGCGACATCCAGCCACCCGTCCCGCGCGGCCTGGAGGGCCCGCGGGGGCGCGCATTCTACCGGAACGCGCCCGGCAGTGGAACCGCCCGCGGCGGCCCCACCTCCGGCCTTGCGCTCTAGACCTGTATAGACAAGTGGCGCGGGGTGATGGCAGGATGCCGCCCCGGCGCCCGGCGCAGCGCGTGCCGCGCGAGCCGCCAGCCAAGGTCCGAAAATGCCCGCACCCGAAGCCGCCGCGCGCTACCTGCAGGTAAAGCACTTCATCCTCGAGCGGATCGCCGGTGGCGTCCTGCGCGCCGGCGAGCGCGTGCCGTCCGAGAACGAGCTGACGCGCGCGCTGACCGTGTCGCGCATGACTGCGAACCGCGCGCTGCGCGAGCTCGCCGCCGACGGCGTGCTGGTGCGGGTGGCCGGCGTCGGCACCTTCGTCGCCGAGCAGCGCGTGCACGCCCATCCGCTCGAGGTGCGCAACATCGCCGACGAGATCCGCGCGCGCGGCCACGACTACCGCGTGAAAGTGATCGCCCTCGAAACGGTGAGCGCGCCGCGCGCGCTCGCCGAGCGCTGCGGCGTCAGGCCCGGCGCGCCGCTCGATCACTCGCTGCTGACGCATTTCGCCGATGGGCTGCCGCTGCAGGTGGAGGAGCGCTACGTCAATCCGCAGGTGGCTCCGGGCTACCTGCGCAACGACTTCTCGCGCACCACGCCGCACGAGTTTCTCATCCGCGTGGCGCCGCTGCAGCGCGCCGAGCACACGGTGCGGGCGCTGCTGCCCGAGCCGCGCATCCGGCGGCTGCTGAGGCTCGCGCCCGGCGAGGCGTGTCTGCTCATCCTGCGACGCACCTTCTCGCACGGGCGCATCGCCAGCGTCGCCGATCTCTATCATCCGGGCTCGCGCTACGAGCTCGCCGCCACCGTCAGCCGAGGTAGTAACCCATGACCACCCCCTCTGCACGCCTGCCGCTGCGCGCCCCGCGGGGCACCACGCTGAGCGCCAGGAGCTGGCTCACCGAGGCGCCGCTGCGCATGCTGATGAACAACCTCGATCCGGAGGTCGCCGAGCGCCCCGGGGAGCTGGTGGTGTACGGCGGCATCGGCAAGGCCGCCCGCAACTGGCGCTGCTACGAGCAGATCGTGAGCGCGCTGCGCGTCCTCGGCGACGAGGAAACCCTCCTCATCCAGTCGGGCAAGCCGGTGGGCGTGTTCCGCACCCACAGCGACGCCCCGCGCGTGCTGCTGGCGAATTCGAACCTGGTCGCGCGCTGGGCCGACTGGGAGCACTTCAACGCCCTCGATGCGAAGGGGCTGATGATGTTTGGCCAGATGACCGCCGGCTCGTGGATCTACATCGGCAGCCAGGGCATCGTGCAGGGCACCTACGAGACGTTCGTCGAGATGGGACGCCAGCACTTCGGCGGCAACCTCGCCGGCCGGTGGATCCTCACCGCGGGCCTGGGCGGCATGGGCGGCGCGCAGCCGCTGGCCGCCACCCTCGCCGGCGCCTCGATGCTCGCGATCGAGTGCCGCCCCGAACGCATCGCCAAGCGGCTGCAGACGAAGTACCTCGACGTGCAGGCGGGCACGCTCGAGGAGGCGCTCGAGCTCATCGAGCGCGCGCACCGCACCGGCAAGGCACTCTCGGTCGGCCTGCTCGGCAACGCCTGCGAAGTGCTGCCCGAGCTCTTGCGCCGCAGCGTGCGTCCGGACGCCGTCACCGACCAGACCTCGGCGCACGACCCCGTGAACGGCTACCTGCCGGGCGGCTGGAGCCTGGAGAAGTGGGATCGCCTGCGTGCTGCGGACCCGAGGCAGGTGGCGCGCGAGGCGCGCGCCTCGATGGCGCGTCACGTGGAAGCGATGCTCGCCTTCCAGAAACTCGGCATCCCGGTGTTCGACTACGGCAACAACCTGCGCCAGATGGCCCTAGACGAGGGGGTCAAGGAGGCGTTCGCCTTCCCGGGGTTCGTGCCGGCGTACGTGCGGCCGCTGTTCTGCCGCGGCATGGGGCCGTTTCGCTGGGTGGCGCTGTCGGGCGACCCGGAGGACATCTATCGCACCGATGCCAAGGTGCGCGAGCTGCTGCCCGACGACCAGCATCTGCACCACTGGCTCGACATGGCGCGCGCGCGCATCCAGTTCCAGGGGCTGCCGGCGCGCATCTGCTGGGTCGGTCTCGGCGATCGCCATCGTCTCGGGCTCGCCTTCAACGAGATGGTGGCGCTAGGTGCGCTCAAGGCGCCGATCGTCATCGGCCGCGACCATCTCGACTCCGGTTCGGTCGCGAGCCCCAACCGCGAGACCGAGGCGATGCGCGACGGCTCGGATGCCGTGGCCGACTGGCCGCTGCTCAATGCGCTGCTCAACACCGCCAGCGGCGCGACCTGGGTGTCGATCCATCACGGCGGGGGCGTCGGCATGGGCTACTCGCAGCATGCCGGCCTGGTCATCGTCTGCGACGGCAGCGCCGCGGCCGCGCGGCGCATCGAGCGGGTGCTGTGGAACGACCCGGCGAGCGGCGTCATGCGCCATGCGGATGCCGGTTACGACAGCGCGATCCAGTGCGCGCGCGAGCGCGGGCTGAACCTGCCGTTCCTCGAGGCCCCGGGCCGGACCGCGCAATGAGCGCAGCGCTGCGGCTGTGGCGCAACGCCCGCCTCGCCACCGGTGAGCCCGGCGCGGCCGCGGTGGCACGCGGTGCGCTCCTCACCCGCGGCGCGCGCATCGAGTGGGTGGGCGAGGAAGCGGTGCTGCCCGCGGCGGCGTGCGCCGAAGTGCACGATCTCGGCGGTGCCTGGGTGACCCCCGGACTGATCGACTGCCACACGCACCTGGTGTTCGCCGGCACGCGCGCCGACGAGTACGCCCAACGCCTGCGTGGGGCTTCCTACGAGGAGCTGGCGCGCGCCGGCGGCGGCATCCTCGCAAGCGTGCGCGCCGTGCGTGCCGCCACCGAGGAGCAGCTGTTCGCCGCGAGCGCCCCGCGACTTGCGGCGCTGAGCGCCGAAGGGGTGACCACGATCGAGATCAAGTCGGGGTACGGGCTGACGCTTGCCGATGAGGCGAAGATGCTGCGGGTCGCGCGCGCTCTCGGGCGTGCCTTCCCGGTCACGGTGCGCACCTCGCTGCTGGCTGCCCATACGCTGCCGCCCGAGTACCGCGGGCGCGCCGACGACTACATCGACACGGTCGCGCGCGAGTGGCTGCCGGCGCTGCTCGCGGAAGGGCTGGTGGATGCGGTCGATGTGTTCTGCGAGAGCATCGCCTTCAGCGTCGCGCAGGCCGAGCGGCTGTTCCTCGCCGCACGCGCCCACGGCGTGCCGGTGCGCATGCACGCCGAGCAGCTCAGCAACCAGGGCGGCACGCTCATGGCCGCGCGCCACGGCGCGCTGTCCTGCGATCACCTCGAGTACGCCGGCGAGCGGGAAGCGGCGGCGCTCGCCGCGGCCGGCAGCGTCGCGGTGTTGCTGCCGGTCGCCTTCTACTGCCTTGCCAGCCGGCAGCTGCCGCCGGTGGCGGCGCTGCGCGCGGCGGGCGTTGCGATCGCGGTGGCGAGCGACTGCAATCCGGGCTCGGCGCCCGGCACCTCGCTGCTCACCGCGATGAGTATGGCGACGCGCCTGTTCGGTCTCACCACCGATGAGGCGCTCCTCGGCGTAACGCACCACGCGGCGCAGGCGCTCGCGCTCGGCGGCACGCGCGGCGTGCTCGCGCCCGGACAGGCCGCTGACTTCGTGGTGTGGAACATCGGCTCGCCGGCCGAGCTCGGGTATTGGATTGGTTTCAACCCCCGGCGCACGGTAGTGCGCGGCGCGGAGATCCTGCGATGGCCGAATCAGACTCCCTGAAACTGGGCTCACGGCCGCTGCGCCTCGCGGAGCTGCGGCGCATCTACGCAGGACCGGTCACGGTCAGCATCGAGCCGGCCGCGCTTGCCGCGGTGCGCGAAGCGCATGCGGTCACCGTGCGCCTCGCCGCCGCGGAGACACCCGCCTACGGCATCAACACCGGCTTCGGGCTGCTCGCGCAGACGCGCATTCCGCCGGCGCAGCGCGCGCTGCTGCAGCGCAACATCATCCTCTCGCACAGCAGCGGCGTCGGACCGCCGCTCGATGACGCGGTGGTGCGCCTCGCCCTGGTGCTGAAGCTTGCGAGCCTGCTGCAGGGCTTCTCCGGTGCGAGCGTCGAGCTCACGCGCTTCCTCGAGCGGCTCTGCAACGCGGGGCTGCTGCCGTGCGTGCCGGCGCAGGGCTCGGTGGGCGCGTCCGGTGATCTCGCACCGCTGGCGCACCTGTCGCTCGCGTTGCTCGGACTCGGCGACATCCGCCGGCACGGCGAGGTGCTGCCCGCCGCCGAGGCACTGGCGCAGGAGGGACTCGCGCCGCTCACCCTGGGCCCGAAGGAGGGCCTGGCGATGCTGAACGGCACCCAGATCTCGACCGCGCTCGCGCTCGCCGGGCTGTTCGAGCTCGAGCGCGTCTATGCCGGCGCGGTGGTGAGCGGCGCCCTGTCGCTCGATGCGCTGCAAGGCAGCGATGCGCCGTTCGATCCGCGCATTCATCACCTGCGCGGACACGACGGGCAGGCGCGCGTGGCGCAGGTCTACCGCGAGCTGCTCGCCGGCAGCGAGATCCGCGAATCACATCGCGACTGCGCCCGCGTGCAGGATCCGTACTCGCTGCGCTGCCAGCCGCAGGTGATGGGCGCCTGCCTCGATCTGATGACCCAGCAGGCCGCAACGCTCACCACCGAGGCCAATGCGGTCACCGACAACCCGCTGGTATTCCCCGACACCGGCGAGGTGATCTCCGGCGGCAACTTCCACGCCGAGCCGGTCGCCTTCGCCGCCGACATTCTCGCCCTCGCCTGCGCGGAGATCGGCTCGATCACCGAGCGGCGCATCGCGCTGCTGGTGGACCCGAAGATGAGCGGCCTGCCGGCGTTTCTCGCCCCCGACAGCGGCGTCAACTCCGGCTTCATGATGGCGCAGGTGACCGCCGCGGCGCTGGTCGCCGAGAACCGCATGCTGTGCCACCCGGCGAGCGTCGACAGCATTCCAACTTCTGCCAACCAGGAGGATCACGTCAGCATGGCGACGCACGGCGCGCGGCGGCTGCTCGGCATGACGACCAATGCCGCCAACGTGGTGGCCATCGAGTTTCTCGCCGCCTGCCAGGGGATCGATCTGCGCGCACCGCTCAAGACCTCACCGCCGCTGGCCGCGGTGCACAGCGCGCTGCGTCTGCAGGTGCCGTTCGCTGCGAGCGACCGGCTGCTGGCGCTCGACATCGAGCAAGCCGCGCTCACCGTGCGCCGCGCGGAAGTGCTGTCGCTCGCGAGCGAGCTGTTGCCGAGCTACCGCTGAGCGGGAGCGCCGAGAGAGGGGCGCGGCGCGTCCACCCGGAAGGTCAGGCGCAGCAATAATGGCTGCGCGGGGGCGCTCTAAAGCGGAGCGTACTCCGCGGCCTTGGGCTTGTCGGTAACGTCCTCGGAATTCTGCTCGCGCTTGATGCGCTCGTAGATCTCCTCGCGATGCACCGCGACGTGCTTCGGTGCATTGATACCGACGCGGACCTGATTTCCCTTAACCCCCAGAACCGTGATGGTCACATCATCACCAATCATGACGGTCTCGCCAACCCGTCGAGTGAGAATGAGCATCTTTCCATTTCCTCTGTCGTTATAGTTTTAGGTCCGCCAGGGCGAATTTAAGTTCGCTTCCTGCGCACTTTTCACTAGTGAGAGTACGCGCAAACCGCGGCAAAGAAAAATCCTAGCTGCCCAAGACCCTGCGGGCCTTGAATGTTCCCGCCATCCCCTGCCGCTACCGGCCGGGTAACCCCTCCCCTAACAGCCGCCGCAGCGCCGCCGCGGCCGAGGCCGCGGCGGGCCCCACAATCAGGTGCACGCGACCGGGTGCCGGGGTCGCTACCGCACGCATGCCGGCGCGCTTGAGCTTCGCCGGATCGATGCGGCGGCTGTCGTGTACCGACACCAGCAGCCGGCTGGCTGCAGCGCTCAGCGCCTGCACGTTGGCCGCGCCACCGAGGGCTGCCAGCGCGGCTTCGGGCTCACCCTCCCATGCGGCCCCGGGCGCGCCGGGGGCCGCGGGCGCGAGGACCGCCGGCGGGCCGGCCGGCACTGCCGCTGCCCCCGTGGCACTGTGAAGTGCGGCGCCGATCTCCCCCGCGAGCTGGTCGGCCACGGTGCCGACCACCACCTGCAACGTGCGGGCGGAAGGGCGCACCAGGCCGCGCGCCCCGAGCTGCCGCAACCGCTCGGGATCGACCGCGGACTGACTCACGACCTCCAGGCGCAGCCGCGTCGTGCACGCCGCGACCGAGGTGAGGTTCGCCGCCCCGCCGAGCGCGGCCACCCAGGCGGCACCGCCGGCTGCCGCGGCTTGCGTCACGGGCGTTGCGCTCTCGAGCTCACCGCGGCCCGGGGTCTTCAGGTCAAAGCGCACGATGGCGAAGCGGAACAACCCGTAGTAAAGCGCGAAGTACCCGAGGCCCACCGGCAGCAGCCACAGCGGGTGCGTGGCGCGGCTGAAGTTCAGCAGGTAGTCGAACAGTCCCGCCGAGAAACCGAACCCCAGCCGCACGTGCAGAGCGCTCATGATGATGAAAGCGGCGCCGGTGAGCAGTGCGTGCACGCCATAGAGCGCGGGCGCGAGAAAGATGAAGGTGAACTCGATCGGCTCGGTGACGCCGGTGAGAAGCGAGGTCAGCGCAATCGAGCCGAGCAGTCCGCCCACCGCGCGCCGCCGCTCCGGGAGCGCGGTGTGGTACATGGCGAGGCACGCTCCCGGCAGTCCGAACATCATCACCGGGAAGAACCCCGCCATGAAGCTGCCGGCGCTTGGGTCGCCGGCGAAGAAGCGCTTCAGGTCGCCGGTGACGCCGTGGTAGTCCCCGAGCAGGAACCAGGCGATGTTGTTAATGATGTGGTGCAGCCCCGTCACGATCAGCACGCGGTTGAGCACGCCGTAGGCGAACAACCCGAATACGCCGGCGTGCAGCACCGTACGGCTGAGCGCGTCCATGGCCTGCTCGAGGTGTTGCCATTGAGTGCCGAAGGCCACCGCCAGCAGCAGGCCTGCAAAACCGCTGACGATGGGCACGAAGCGCCGCCCACCGAAGAAGCTCAGGTAGCTCGGCAGGTTAATGCGGTAGAAGCGGTTGTAGAGGGCTCCGCCGATGAGGCCCGAGAGGATGCCTACCGGGACGCTGAGTTTGGACAGCTCGTGCGCCTTGTAGGCCGCCACGGCCAGCTCGCGCGCGCGTCCGCTTACGTCCGCGACCGCCTGCGGTGGCACCGCGATCAACACCTCAGCTCCCCGGGTTGCCACCAGATATGCGACCACGCTCGCAAGTCCCGCCGCGCCGTGGTTCTCGCGCGCGAGCCCCACCGCCACACCGATCGCGAACAGCAGACCGAGGTTGGAGAAGATCGCATCGCCGGCGGCCGCCACCGAGGCGGAGTCCAGCAGATCCGGCTGACCGAGCCGCAACAGCAGACCGGCGATCGGCAGAACTGCGATCGGCAGCATGAGTGCGCCGCCGACCTTCTGCAGGTTCGCGAGCAAGCCCTTCATGCGTGGGGATCCGGTAGCGGCGGAGCCGCGCGTGCCAGCAGCGCACGCACAGCCGCCGCGCTGCCTTGCATGAGCGCCCGGGCGGCAAGCGCGCGGCAATCCGCGACTCGCAGGCTGCCGATGTGCGCCTTGAGTTGCGGGATCACCGTGGGCACGGCCGACAGCTCGTGCACGCCCAGACCGATGAGCAGCGGCGCCGCCAGCGGTTCGGACGCAAGTCCGCCGCACACCGCCGCATGACAGCCGTGCTCGCTCGCCGCCTGCGCGGCGCCCGCGATCAGATGCAGCACCGCCGGGTGCAGTGCATCGAGGCGCGCCGCGAGCTGCGGATGGCCACGGTCCATCGCCAGGGTGTACTGAGTGAGGTCGTTGGTGCCGATGGAGAGGAAGTCGGCCGCATCCGCAAGGCGCGCCGCCAGCACCGCGGAAGCAGGCGTCTCGATCATCACGCCGAGATCGATCGGCACGGCGCGCCCCAGCTCGCGACGCACCTCCTCCAGCAGCTCGCGCACCGCGTGGATCTCGTCCGCGTCGGTGATCATCGGCAGCAGCAGCCGGCAGTGCGCCGGCCCCTGGATGCCGAGCACCGCCTGCAGCTGTGTGCGCAGCAATTGCGGATACGCGAGACTGGTACGTATGCCACGCAGCCCGAGCGCCGGGTTGTCCTCGGGCGGCAGCGGCAGGTAGGCGATCGGCTTGTCGCCACCGGCATCCAGCGTGCGAATGGTGAGCGGACGCTCCCCCAGCGCATCGGCAATCCTCTGGTACTCGTGCGATTGTTCCTCGCGCGTCGGCGGGGTCTGACGATCGAGGAACAAGAACTCGGTGCGCAGCAATCCGCAGCCTTCGGCGCCGTTTTGCACCGCGGCACGCGCCTCGGCGAGCGAGCCGATGTTGGCGAGCACCTCGATGCGCGTGCCGTCGGCGGTACGACACTCGCGCTGCGCCGCGGCCTGCAATGCGGCGTGCTGCGCCCGGCGCGCCGCGACCGCCGCACGCGCGCGTGCCAGGCGCTCACCCGCCGGCGCGATCTCGAGCACCCCCCGCTCGGCATCGAGCAGCAGCGCCGTGCCGTCCGGCAGCGAGAGCACCTCGGGGCCGAGCGCGACGAGTACCGGAATGCCCATCGCGGCGGCGATAATCGCCGCGTGCGAGGTGGCACCGCCGGCCGCCATGCAGATGCCGGCCAGCCGCGGGCCTTCGAGCCCGGCCAGCTGTGAAGGCAGAAGCTCGCGGGCGATCACGATCGTATTTTCGGCAAGCTGCGGGGCTGGCGCTGCGCCGGGGCCGGAGCCGGCGAGCGCCAGCAGCACCTGCGTCTCGAGATCGAGCAGGTCGTCAGCGCGTTCGCGCAGACGTGCGTCCTGCAGTGCCTGCAGCGCTGCGGCGCCCGCACGTACCGCGGCGCGCCAGGCGAAGCCGGCGCTCTTGCCGTGCGCAATGCTCGCCCGCGCACCGTCCAGCAGCTCGGGATCATCGAGCAGCTGCAGGTGCGCGGCCGCGACGTCGCGCGCCGGCTGCGTCCCCTCGCCGTCGGCCGCCATGGTTCGGCGTTCGAGCCGCACGCGCACCGCGGCGCGCGCGCGCGCAAGCGCGGCACTCTCCTCGCTCGCCCCGCCGCCGCGCTCCGCAACCGCGAGCTCCGGCCGCCGCAGCTGCAGCGCCTCACCGACGGCGAGCCCGCGGCTCGCGATGACCCCTGGCAGCAGGCCATCGGCCGCGCGCGGCGGCGCGGCCACGGGCGCGGGTGCGGAGCCGGCGATCGTGGCTGCAGCGCCGGCGCGCGCCGCGCCGAGCGCAGCGGCCAGCGCGTCCAGCGCGACGGCCGCGTCGGGACCGCCCGCACCGATCTCGACCACGTCGCCGTGGCGTACGCCGAGCGCCATGAGCGCCACGGTGCTGCGCGCGTTGGCTTCGCGTCCGTGGGCGGTGAGGCGCGCCTCGGCAGCGAGGCTGCGCAGCGCGCCCGCCAACCGCGCCGCGGGCCGGGCGTGAATGCCGTGCTCCAGCGCGACCGTCACGCGCCGCGTGTGCGGCAACGCCGGTGCGGGGTCCAGGGCCGCCGCTGCGCGGCTGACGGCGGCGGGCGCGAGCTCCATGAGCAAGTCTCCCACCGCGACGGCGCGATCGAGGTTGCGCTTCAGGATGCGACAGCCGCTGTCGGCGCTGATGATGATGGGCGTCAGCACGCTCTTCGCGCGCCGCGCGATCAGATCCAGATCGAAACTTAACAGCGGCTCGCCGCGGGTCACTCGCGCGCCCTCAGGCACATGCGCCTCGAATCCCTGCCCGCCAAGGCCCACGGTGTCGATACCGACGTGCAGCAGGATCTCGCACCCCTCGGGCGTTCGCAGGGTCACGGCGTGCCGCGCGGCGGCGAACACGAGCAGCTCCCCGTCGCAGGGCGCACAGAGCGTGGCGCTGATGGGATCGATCGCAAGTCCGTCGCCGAGCATGCGCCGCGCAAACACCTCATCGGGTGCCTCATCGAGCGGAGTGCTCCAGCCCGCCAGCGGCGCCCACACCTTGATCGTAGTCACGGGGCTCATGGTGAGAGCTGCAGCCAGTCGATCGCCCACAGCGGATCGAGCCCCTGTTGTGCGAAGCGGAAACACAATTCGTGCGTGCCGCTCAGGTGCGGCAGCGGCACGGACGGCAGCACCGTCACCGCGTCATTGTCCACCGCCGGGGCGAGCGGCAGCGCCGCGACCGGTGCGCCCTCGCAGCCGTCGACTCGCACCTCGAGCTCCCCGGCGGGCGTGCGTGCAGGGCTCAGCCTGATCGCCTCGCGATCCTTGCCGATCTGGAAGTTGAATGGCACCTGGCCGACCGCCACGGTGAGCGCCGCGGCCGCCGACAGGTCCGTGGCCGGCAGCAGCCAGCAGGGATTTTCGATGTCGATGAGGAACACGGCGCGCGGCCCGCGCAGCGGCGCGTCGTCTTCCAGATTCAACACCAGCTTGTCGGTGCAGGTCTTCAGGTCCTGGCTCATGTGGCGCTCGTAGGGTCCGAGCGTGCGCGCCGGAGCGAACACATCCTCCGAGTAGTGAATGCCGAGTGTGCGGTAGCGGTCAAACTCGGCCGGCAGACGCATCAGGAAGTCGGTCCAGTCGCTGCGCCCAGGTGCCGACCACGCCAGCTCCGCCAGTGCGGCCGCACGCGGCCAGGTCATGTACGCAACGCGCTCCTCGGTGCGCACGTGCTCGGTCCACAGGTTGGCCTGCACTCCGAGCACGTGCGCTTGCGCGCCCGCGAGCGCTCCGGGCAGCGGATCGAACCGATACAGGTCTTCGGACGAGAGCACCGCGCCGCGGCCGGGAGGCTCTGCCGGGGACGTGCCCTGACGGTGATCGAGATACATGAGCGGATCGGGCGCCAGCACCGCGTCGTGCCCGGCCTGTGCCGCGCTGAGCGCCCCCTGGACCCCGCGCCACGACAGCACGGTGTCGTTCGGGTCCAACCCGGCGCTGAGGATCTCATCCCAGCCGATGAGGCGACGCCCGTGGGACTCCAGGTAGGCGCCGAGCCGGCGCTCGAAATAGCCCTGCACCGCGCCCACGTCCGCAATGCCGAGCGCGCGCATGCGCGCCTGCACCTGCGCCGAGGACCGCCACTGATCCGTGACCACCTCATCGCCGCCCACGTGGATGTACTTGCCGGGAAACAGCGCCAGCACCTCATCGAACACGTTGCCGATGAACTGAAACGTCGACTCATCGAGGTTGCACAGGTGCGGATAGATACCCCAGTCGGCCGGCACGGCGCGCGGCAGCTCCCCGGGCTGCGCGGCGAGCGCCGGGTAGGCGACCAGCGCGGCCGTGGCGTGTGCCGGCAGGTCGATCTCCGGCACGAGGGTCACGTAGCGTGCCTGCGCGTGCGCGACGATGCGGCGCACCTGCGCCTGGGTGTAGAAACCGCCGTAACGGCGCGGCTGGCCGGTCGCCGGGTCGAGGTCGCGCTGCGCCGCGCGTCCGGCGGGCACGCGCCACGCCCCCACGCTGGTGAGGCGCGGGTATTTCCTGATCTCGAGCCGCCAGCCCTGGTCGTCGGTCAGATGCCAGCCGAGCACGTTGAGCTTGTGCAGCGCCATCCAGTCGATGTAGCGCATGATGAACCCGGGCGACTGAAAGTGGCGCGCCGAGTCGAGCATCAGGCCGCGCCAGCGGAAGCGCGGCGCATCGCTGATCGACAGCGCCGGCAGCGCGAGCACTCCATCCTGCAGCCGGCGTGCGCTGCAGAGCTGCCAGAGCGTCACCACGCCGTAGAAGAGGCCCCGCGGGGCGCGCGCCGTGATCAACACGCCGGCGCGGGACACTTCCAGCCGGTAACTCTCCTCCCCCTGCGGCGCGGCCGCATCGAGCCGGAATACGATGGCCGCGGCCGCGAGGCGCGCGCCCCGCTGCGCGTGCACCCGCAGGGCGATGCCGTGACTGGCGCGCAGCAGCTGGGCGAAGTAGGCCGCGATCCGGGCCGCGTCCGGGTCCTGAGGGACCGAGATGCGGGCACCGTCGCGCAGCGCGAAGCTGCCGGCGCGCAGGCTGACGCTCGCCGGCACGGGAATGACGCTGGCGATCTGCGAGTCCGTGGCGGGCGCCTCCGCGGGCAGGGGCGCAGCGGGCGTGGCGCCTGCGGTGAGGCACGCGAGCGCGGCGGCTGCCGCCGGCAGTAGTCCCGCCGCGCCTTGCGATGCCCTAAACAAGTCGCCTCGAAGCGGGCACCATAGCCGCTGTATGTCCGGATCCCCGCCGCCCCATCCCGTCATTGTCCGTGGCCGCGAGGCCCTGGGGCGCGGCGATCTGCCAGGCGCCGAGGCGGCTGCCGCGGAGCGACTCAAGAGCGCCGCCGGCGACGTCGATGCGCTCGAGCTGCGGTACCTGGTGCAGAAGCAGCGGGGTCAGGCGCTCGAGGCGGTCAAGACCCTGGACGCCGTGATCGGCGCGGATCCGCGCACCGAGTGGGCCTACAACGAGCTGGTGCAGATTTTCATGGCGCACGGCCGGCTGGCGGAGGCCGGCGAGGTGGCGCGTACGGCGTTGCGCGTGAATCCGCGCAGCGCGCACGGCCACAATCTCTTTGGCCTGGTGCTGTCGGAGATGAACGACCTGCCTCCCGGGGAATGGCATTTCCGGCGCGCGCTGGAGGTTTCCGGCCCGCATGCTGCCTATCTCGCGAACCTGGCGCTCAACCTGCTCAAGCAGGGCCGCCCGGACGAGGCGGATGGCTATTTCGCCGCGGCCCATGAGCTGGCGCCGCAGGAAGCTCAGACGCTCGCCCATTGGTCCACTCTCTACGAAGGGCGCGGCGATCTCAAGCGCGCACAGGAGCTGCTGGAACGCGCTGCCGCCGTCTCCTCGGCCGAGCAGGTGAGCCTGCTGCGCGCCAACTACCTGGCACGCAGCGGCGGGCGTGCGGAGGCGCTCGCCATCCTCGATGCGGCCACCACGCTCGCCGGCGATGCGCAATTGCAGCGCGGGCGCCTGCGCGAGCGCGCCGGCCGCTATTCCGAGGCCTGGCAGGACTTCGCCACGGGCAAGCGCAAGCTGGCGCGCGAGGGCGGCGGGCTGGAATACAAGGCTCAGGCGGTCGAGGCGCTGTTCGGCCTGTGCAGGCAGTTCTTCACGCGCGCAAACCTCGCCGCGCTGCCGCGCGCCGCCACGCGCTGCGACGTGCCACAGCCGATCTTCATAAGCGGTTTCCCACGCTCGGGTACCACGCTCGTCGAGCAGATCGTGTGCAGCCACTCGCGCGTGCGGCCGGGCGGGGAGCTCACCTTCCTCGGCGATCTGAGGCGGCTCGCCGATGAGCTCCTGCCCGGTCCCGAGCGCTATCCGGGCAATCTGGCGCGCAGCTGGACCGCCGACCGCCACTACGTCGCGGCGCTGTTTCGCGACTATTACCTGGCGCGCGCCGAGCAGTACGGGCTGCTCAAAGGACCGCAGCCGCTCTTCACGGACAAGATGCCTTTCAACGAGATCCACCTGCCGCTGCTGAAGATGGCGTTTCCGGGCGCCAGGATCGTGCGGGTAGTGCGCCATCCACTCGATGTGTGCGTATCCATGCTGGCGAACAACATGACCCACGGTTTCGCCTGTGCCTATCGCATCGAGGACATCACGCATCATCTGGCTGCCGTCTTCGATCTGGTGGAGCACTACGGTCGCGAGTCGGATTCCGACGCGTACACGCTGCGCTACGAATCGCTCATAGCGGACCAGTGCGGCGAGACCCGCCGGCTGCTGGAGTATCTGGGGCTGCCGTTCGAGGAGGCTTGCCTGCGCTTTCACGAGAATCGCCGCTACGCGCCCACCCCGAGCTACGCGCAGGTCACCGAGCCGCTCAACGACAACGCCCTGAACCGCCACCAGCACTACGCGCCGCAGCTGCAACCCTACGTGTCACGGCTGGCGCCGATGATGACGAAGTACGGCTACCGCTGAGCGGCGCGCCGCGCCTTGGCAGCGCAGCGGCCACGCTCGCTGAAGCGCGCCTGCCCCTTCAGAAGCGGAACTTCATGCCGGCGTAATAGACGCGGCCGTTGTCGTAGATCGCCCGCGGGTGTGACAGCACGTCGTCGTACTGCACCACCTTGGCGTCAGTCAGATTCGTCGCCTCCAGCGTCACCGCGGCGTAAGTCGTCACATTCCAGGCGAACGATGCATCGAGCGACTTCAGCGCCGCCTCATCAAGATCGCTGGTGCGATCGAAACTGACGAAGAAGTGCGAGCGGAAGGTGTAAGCCAGCCGTGCACTGATCAGCGGGTTCTCAAAATAGGCTACCAGGTTGTAGGTGTCCTTGGAGTTGCCGGGGAAGGGATTGCCGCTGTCGAGGCTGGCGTCGGAGTAGGTGTAGTTCGCCTGCACGCCGAAGCCCCCCCAGATGCGCTGCGTTAACGCCGCCTCGACGCCCTTGAGCGTGCCGCTGCCGCCATTGGCGCGCACGTCGATGGCAAACGGGCAGTTGAAGAGATTCTTGGAAACCGTGGTGCACAGCGCGTTGGGGGCCACTGCGCCGCTGAACGGCAGAATCTGGGTCTCCGGGTTGTCGACGATGAAATTCTTGAGGTTCTTGTTGTAGAGGGCGAGGGTATAGGCGGTGTCCTTGTTCGGATACCACTCGAGCGACAGATCCTCCTGGGTGGCGCGGTAGGGGTCGATGTTGGGATTACCCGCCGTGCCCGACAGCGCGCCGGTATTCAAGATGACGCGCGGCACCATATCCGTGAAATCCGGCCGCGACATCACCTTCGCGGCGGCAAAGCGCACCACCACCTCCGGGGTGACGTCGTAGGCGAAGTTGAGCGACGGCAGCACGTCGTTGTAGCTCTTGCTCGCCGCCACCGGGATGTAAGCGCCGAACAGGCTGGGAATCACGCCGGGCTCGTTGGGGTTGGCGACGAACTGCGCACCGGTGGTGTTTTCCTGGGTGTGTGCGAACCGCACGCCGACATTGCCGCGCCAGCTGTCGCCGGC